>Ga0123352_10008379_pt1 | contig 16086 bp, 8 predicted proteins | sample TergutLab28metaG_FD_89700 | JGI IMG/M metagenome (GOLD analysis project Ga0123352, IMG submission 89700) | Labiotermes labralis P1 segment gut microbial communities from Petit-Saut dam, French Guiana - Lab288 P1 | ecosystem: Host-associated > Arthropoda: Insects > Digestive system > Gut ... | reverse complement strand
GCGGCCCAACGCGGTCCATGGCCTCCTCATTCGTGAGGTTTCTAGATCATACACAGCGACGCATCGCAGTCGGTAGGACTCCTCTGGACGAGTGATCAGCTCGTCGTAGAGACCTCTAGCTGATAACACACAACACTCACAACAGACAAACATCCATGCCCCCCGGTGGGATTCGAACTCACGATCTCAGCAGGCGAGAGGCCGCAGACCTACGCCTTAGACCGCGCGGCCACTGGGACCGGCATAGAAGGGACATTAGATTTGGAAACTAATACCAAAGTGGTCCTTAAAGAACAGGATGTGAAGGTGTGGACTGGATTAAATTGGCTGAGAATAGGTTCTAATGAAGAACGTTTATGAAAAAGGTAATGACTTTCACAAAAGACTGAGAATTTAGAGTAAGTCTGAGGAAAAATTTTCGGACGGTTCGAACAGTGAGTCTGTAGATTCCAGTTCTCTCCACGGTTTGGCCTACTTTCAGCGTCTTTGTTTCTTGTTCTGCGCAGATAGCAGGTTCGCGATGAACCTACTCCCCATCCAAGGAGTCGCACCTAAATTCTAACATATATATCGCAGAAGAAATATAAGCTTCACCTTTCAATGAAACGGCAAAACAGAATCGACAAAGAAAGAACAGGAAAAGAGAGAAATAATGAAAATGGTTAATTACTTAGCTACTATGTTCAGCATCAGGACTAAGCCCATTCTCCGGCAGCAAACTTAAGCACAGGCATTCTACAGAGACACGTGAAGGGAATGGGTTTTCTTATACTTAAGATATAACGTACGAAAGGCGACGCTTGCTAGACGTGAGCAACAAGCAGGAGCCAGCCATCGAGATGTGGAAATGGCCGAGAGTACATTGAATGAGCAGTTGCGTACAGTAAGGAGAGGTCCTCTGGCTTAGGGGTGCTACTGGGCCTGATAATCCCTATTCATAAAGAACAGCACACGGTGACAAAACTGCGGATTCGACAAAACCATGGAATTTCTCAGCCAGGTCAGTGCAAAGGCTGTATCATGGAACACACCTGATTGTGAAATAGTGTTTCTACGTTTCACTCAGTGTTCATATTTACTTTACACGCATCATGAAAAAAGTAGGTTTGTGTCGGAAATGCTGCCCTTCCTATGACTTACGCTTCGTAAAGCCTTTTAAGTCACCAAATTTAAAACACGCGCAATTCACAGAGGGATTTTGTAAAAGGTAATTTGGACATTCTGTGCAAAGTTTCAAAGTATCCACTTCTTACCAAGCTGCTTTATTTCGGACGCAAAATAAGGATTACGATTTTACGTCTATTGAAAACAAGGCTCCTTCAGCCTCACTTAAAGCAAAATTTTTCCCTGTGAGCTCATCTCTAAACCCGACGTACTGAAGTCGCGCAATTGGCTGCTAAATTCCGTTCGAAGTCATGTTGCTTTCCGACAAATGACTCTTTTTCGCTAAGTCCCCTTCTTAGAAGGTTATTGTTAGTCAATAAATTCATTGTTTTATTGAAACGGGTTTATTTTTACCATTTTCATAAAATCCTGTACCTACCTAAGCTAGATGAATACTCACCAATACCTAGAAACCAATATATCTAGATATCCTAGACATATCACCCTTCCATCTAAATTCAGGCCTCCTAAATGTCATATTCCCTCGAGGACTTCAGACTAAAAAACACATGAATTTTTCATTTCTCGCATGCGTGCTATATGTCCTGCCCCGATCTAATCACGAAACTTGTTGAAAAGAACAAATCATGAATTTCGTTAGGTGATCTTCTCATTCTTAGTATTATTTATTTTTCTTGTGTAAGTTCAGTACACATTGTCCTCAGCACTTTGCTCTCAATTCTAGAACTTCTCTTATAGTGACAGACTCGATAAAAAGAATGGTGAAATTAAATAAATATCACATAAAGTGCTAAATTTACAAGTTTCTTCAGCTTGAGAAGCCAGCTAACTGCATGAAAATAAGTGATATACGTCTTGCATCTTCATAAACGACATTGCACAACCAAGTTCCAGGTGCCAGGCACTGAAATATCACGAGGAAATGAAAGTGCTGAGTTCATCGGGTGATTTTTTTTATGCTTCTTACAGTCGTTTTTACAGCGTATTCCGAAACAAAGGCTCAAACATTCGCTCAGCTGTACAGGCTTAATTAGTATCACAACAGCGAAACATTGCACCATACTGTTTATCAGGACTATGAAGAATAACGCAATGGAGCTAAGAAAACTGATTTCCACCCTGCACAGACAATTTTCTCAGTCGGTCAGAGAGTTAAATCCCAGAGCATTCCGTGTGGGATTTTTGGTGTACGTAGAATGTCAATTGTGTAAGATTTTGTGACAGCACTTAAAGTTACACTGGTTTCTTAGTATTTTAATGAAGATTTCTCAAAAGCATGCTACTGTCCATTGCGCTAACGTATTATTCCAGTATTATAGGCGTGTACGTACAGGATAAGTCCGACAAGACAGTAATCCTTGACTAGGGATTCGCTTCGTGAGTGTTAAAACTTTAAGTTGTTCTGCCTTATGACAAAAACGCCGGGGTAGGGGAATGGTGTAGTAGCTCCACGTAGTCTTGTTATCTTTTTACTTAAGTACTTATTCCGTATAAGTTATATTTGCCGGATATGACCTCGAATGTTAACATCGCCGCCATATTTGTAATTGTTTATTTGCACGCAATACAGCATAAACGATATGTAGATAAGTTTGTGATTATATCCGTACCAAACTCCAGCCTGCCCACAAGCCAAAAGTTAAAGAAACAATTTGTACAGCTGCCACGCTGTTACTTTATATTGTGCAAGAAAGTATTATTTTCACGAAAATTGCACATTTTTCTAAGATCTGTTTTCTGGTACCAGCTCGTGAATGTACGGTAAGTGTTGATTGTGTTTGCCCTGCCTCCAGAATTCACGTAACCGATATGCTTTTATTATTGATTGTGAGAACTTAAAAGCACTGTATTTAGGTACCTCACAGTAGTAAATGTTTATACTAAATTTCGTGAAAACCGGCCAAGAGTGTAAGAAGATGAACGGGGGGAACATGCCTGCAAGCAGCAAAAGTAACTCCCTATGTGCCAAATGATTTTAAGGAAGAATCACGAGACTGAGTTAAAACCACATTTAAAAATGGTGTGTTATTTTTAAGAGCTATATTCTATTACAGATATTTAAAAAGTTACATATTTTTATATTTAACGTCTGAAGATCGTGTAACGGCAGTGAACAGAGAAACTTTAATATTGATTTGCCAAAGTCAAACAAGCAGATCGACAAGCAGGATCCTACACAGTGCCGTGGGTCCGATTAAAAAGACAGATTTCACGAAGGACCGATAAAATATTTTCTGGTGTTCTTAACTACTAACTATCAAAATTGTATCTACACACACCTATCTGTACAGTCCTGTTTTTTGTGTGTGTTCATGCGTCATATCCGCATGCCCTTAATGAATTTAAGGTTAAAGTCGTGTTTTAGTAATTATTCATTATGCTTACAACTTGAAAATGCCTGTATTGCTTTTGAAATATGAAGAATGTCCTGGATTTCACATTGTTGTTCGCAACTTACATCTTTATCAAGTTATCTAAAAATTGTTCCAGCAATACACATTGTTTCATGATTTTAAGAAATTGTTATGAAATCAAACTATGTCCTGGATTTATCTCAGTAATTAACCAAAATGATGCACAACATTTTTGTTTTACAAAAAGTTTATTTCATGCCTCTAAATGTTTCGAGCACATGTGCTCATCATGAAGAGGTCAAAATTGCATTACACAGCCTCTGGTATCATCACACCAATTTTGACCTCCTCATGATGAGGACATGTGCTCGAAATATGTAGAGGCATGAAATAAACTTATTGTAAAACAAAAATTTTGTGCATCATGTTGGTTAATTACTGAGATAAATATACTGAGATGCACGTTCAGCAAAACGTCAAAAAATGTGTCCTGGATGTCAATATCACGTCCCCTTCACACATTAGTCACGGTTTCTTGTCGCGCAAATAATTTTATGACACGTCTCTAAAGTGTAAAATTCTGCATTCTTGAAGGGTTTCCATATAATTCATTTTAAGTTGACATTTACTGCAAATTTCGGCTCTGTCTGCACCATACAGGAATAGATTTGGAGCATAGGTACAGCTCCATTCTTTCTTAACGTGGGCACTATACCAATGTGAGCGGTCAACTTAACGCGCTGGCCGCTCTTCCTCTGGGAAGGAACTCTGTATCCATTTAATAGGAGCCTGAGTGGGCCCCAGAACCAGCCTTGACGTTTTGAAGAAGGAAAATTCACTTCCTCTTACCGGGATTCGAAATCCGAACCTGTCAGCCCGTAGCCTATTTGCTAAAACGACTGAGCTAACCCGGTTTCTTACTGCTTAGTGTACCTTTCATATTTCTTAAAGGGGACTTGTATTTACATGTCACTAATTTTGAAAGCGGGTAATAAGTTTTTTTCAACGGAAGAACAGCAAACGTGTGTGTAAGCTAAACAGCTTGTTCCTTCACCGCACACAACAAAATATGTAGAAAATTAGAAAAAAGAAATATCAAAATTGTCACAACTGCAGTAATAATCTGCAAATGGCTTCGAATGTCATTACATCCAGGCACCTAGTAAATGTACATCTCTTGGTACGTAAGTCACGATTTTTTGCAATGTTCACGTACAGGCCTACTTGGGTTGGCAGAACTGGATACAAGGGGAAAACACCGGAAACTTTAAATTCGCGATCAGCAAAACCGCGTTTGGTGAGGAGGTGTTGTATTATGTTAGCTAAGGTTGACAATGACGGTCTTATATTACGGATCCGCCTACATCGTGCTATAACGCTGTAGTGTAGAGCCAATGACTGTCTGGGCGATCAGAGAGGCGATGGAAAGCGGGCAGTAATAAGAACTAAGCAACGACCAGTCCACGTCACGACCCCATGAAAAGGCGTGATATCGCCTTGGATTTCTCCTTGCTCAATGCAGAAACGGATAACTAAAGCCGCGTTTGGTAACTCTGCATTTGCATAGGTCAGAAATCGAGACACAAGATTTACACACTGCTAGTATTCTGTTAGAATACCCCGTCACCTACATCATTAGTAGCACTAACATACATCGCATACATGTAATTAATTCGCTATCTACGCTAAACAAATTTATCTAAGTAACAGGTTAGCTAACTGAATAACTAAATATGTAATCTTACTAGTATTCATGGAAACCGCGGTAGCACAGTGGTTAAGGCGCTGTGCTACAAATCGGAAGGTCGCTGGTTCGATTCAACGCGGTGTCATTGGAATTTTTCATTGACATAATGCTTCCGATCGCACTATGGCCCTGGGGTCGACCCAGCCTCTAACAGAAATGAGTACCAGGATATTTCCTGGGGGTAAAAAGCGGCCGGTGCTTAAGGCTGACCTTACCACCATCCTGGGTGACTGTCATGTAATCTGGGAACCTTAACTTCCTGGAACCCTCTGGACACCTCGGGCCTGTAATGGGACTGCTTTACCTTTATTTACTAGTAGTCATATCTGTGCACTAATCAACAATTTAATACTTAACACCGTGCCAGCTACCAAAACATACATTTGCTGTAATTCTGTCATGAACACATCTAATTGTGTTAGCCTGCGATTTTAACATTATGGACCAAATCTGCACACTTTTTCTACTACGAATTTTGTGACATCAAGAATTTTAAGGGCACCTTCAAGGAGTTTTATATCAAGCAAGCACATATAGAACACAGACGATTTATCGAATAGGCTTTTTTTTTTGCCCTTAAAATTCTTGATGTCACAAAATTCGTAGTAGAAAAAGCCTATTCGATAAATCGTCTGTGTTCTATATATGCTTGCTTGATATAAAACTCCTGAAGGTGATCCGAAGAAGATCGAAACAGGTCGTAGTATTTAGTGGATACGTGGAAGTGTGCTTTTGTTGGTATTATGTATTTAATAATTGTGTCATGGCCTTACTGAGAGTTGAAAACAGTGGCGTACCCAGGAATTTTGTTCGGGAGGGGGGAGGGAGATTCAACAAGTTCAGTTGAGAACAGAGGACAGACAGAACGGGGATCATGGGGCGGTAGCTCCGTAGTCAGGTGTTCTGGAGGCAGCTGTAGTTTGGTACAAGAAATTTCATTTCATATAGTAAAATTTTCTTAATTTTTGGTACTTTAAGACTATTTATGATAACAACCACTTATTTGTCATTGCTAATGTAAAACAATTGGGAACCGGCGGTAGTTTTAGAATTTTACTGCCTTTTTTTCCGAACATCTTGGGGTGTTGGCGTCCTAAATTCTGCGATTTTTAACAGTTTTCACAACCGGGTTGAGTTTGGCTCGATTTTGGAGGGCCTTCGGAATTTCAGGGGGGGGGGGTGATTGAACCCCCAAACCCCTGCCCTCGGTATGCCACTGGTTGAAAATGAAATTTTTGATGCTGATTCTCAAAATTTAGCGGACCCTGTAGTTAGCTTCCGTAAAAAAATATTCAAGCAATCACTTTATTCACAAAACACACACACACACAAACGCACACACACACACACACACACACATATATATATATATATATGTGCCATAAAAGACAATAAGCACTACTGGAAGGAAACGAACTTATCAGCCCATTAAAACTTCGACGTCTGCTGTGTGTTATTCATGAAATTTAATGATGTCCTCTGTTATTACTGATTTAGTATGAGATGAACAGGCTATGCAGTATCGAATGGTAGTGTGATTTGTGAGAAGTGGAAAAAGAAAAATGTTGAAGGAAATGGCAGTGGCCTATTTTAAGGCATAATTCCGGCATTTTCATGTAGTAACTTTGAGAAACTAAAACAAATCCCAGTCACGATTACCACCTATGCGGAGAGAGCAGAGGTCGAACCCTTGAAGAAGGAATAGATAGCAGGGTCGCCAGTACCTCGAGAGCAATATTCGATTGCTCACTGTAAAGTGACTGGGCACAAGTAAATACGTGTTCAGGGAGCACAATCAGAATCGTGGTATAGGCTAAAGTGCTATTACATTTTTGGTCCGAAGACGTTAACAACATGACTTTCTTCAATGTGGTTGATGTGCTTACTATTTGGCCGAACTGTCCCGATGGGAACATCTGTAACATGAAAAACGTGTATAATGCTGTGGTTAGCAATCGTTGTCAAATTCGTGGTTTGACTAAGTATCTGTAGAAGCCCGGGATGGAAGATCGAAATATGCCACGACCATATTTTCCCAGTCATCGTTGTTTTCTTTTCACTCGACCCCGTATCTAATTTAATTGAGAAAACGTAGTTAAATTAACTACGGACGAAAGTAAACAAATACATATTTTAAAGATAGTTGGAGTTACATATTCAACTAATCCTCCCATAATGCTGTAAAACAAAAGAAAAGATCAAACTAATTTGGTTAGTTTAAGGTTAATTTAGTCTACATTTTATACATTTAAATGGTTACAACACTTAGAGTAAGGGTGTTTGAGAATAGCGTGCTGAGGAGAATATTTGGACCTAAGAGGGACAAGTAACAGCGGAGTGGGGAAAACTACACAATGTGCAGCTTAATGATCTGTACTCCTCAGCAAATATTATTCGGGTGATCAAATAGAAAAGAACGTGATGGACGGACCATGTAGCACAACTGGGGGAGAGGAGAGGTGCATAGAAGGTTTTGGTAGGGAAACTTGAGGGAAAGAGTTTACTGGAAAGACGCAGGCACAGATGGGAGGATAATATTAATATGGATCATCAGGAAGTGGGATGAAGAGGAGGCATGGACTGAATTGATCTGGCTCAGGATAGGGGCTGATGGCGGGCACTTATAAATGTGGCAATGAACCTAAGGTTACCCTAAAATCTGGGAAATTTTTTGACTAGCTGAGAACCGGTTCGCTTCTCAAGAAGGGCCCTGCTCCATGGGGTGAGTAAATAACTTGTCACAAGTCTACTGACGGGAGATGTAGCATGTAGGAGAAAATTAAAACCACGAGAACATCCGAAATTCTGCCGGAAACCGGGAGGGCAGGGAATAGTAAAAAGATCTAAGCCTAAATGGGGAGGTTGGAGGTTAGTATTAAAATAGACTTCAGAAAGTGTGTGGAACTGCCTGCTCCATTCAAGTAACTGAAGAGACAGCTCAACGTTAGATTTACGTGAACAGCGCCACGAACACTAGGCTCTGCGTGAACAAAGTTATCAACATTTGGGTTCCTACGAACAAAGCAAAGCAGACACCAATCCCGGTTGCCGCGCGGTCTAAGGCCTAGATCCGCGGACTCTCGCTTGCTGGGATTGCAAGTTCGAATCTCGCCGGAGGCCATGGCTCTCTGTCTATTGTGAATGTTGTGAGTTGCACAGGTAAGGGGCATCTGCGACGGGCCGATTCCTTGTCCAGGGAAGTGTATATGTGTGTGTCATTGAGTTGGATCACGTGCAACAGTCACCCTCCACACCTACGATAAATCGGTAGAAGAAGAATGGTTGCAAGAATTTCCTAATCACCTGAGCCAACACAGGAGGGCCTCGTAATAATACTGGCTGCAATAACGTGGTTTAGCACCACGAGATGCAAAGACACTGTCTAAGTGCCGGCCTAACAACTCTTGTCTTCATGTCCAATTCCGCAGCCATAAACTGAAACGGTAGCTTTCGTGTTCATGAAATAAACTTATTGAAGAAGATATTCAATCGAATGATGGAACAATACTGATTAAAATCAGTATAGGCCCGTAAGAATTCGCAGCCAAATCTACTGTAGACTATCCATTCATATGTTTGATCGATAAATCATTCTCATATGTGAAGTGAACAGGAGAAATGCAAAAGACCATACACGTGGTAGCTTCAAATTATTCCCGGAATCACTTATTATAAATGCAAAATTGTACAATCATTTAAGCTTTATTTCCTTCAGAATAGTCTCCCCCTGTGCAACTATAAATTCCTGCCGGCGATTATGAAGGTGTGGGGAACATTCCTGGAAGCCATTTTGTGAAAGACTTTATAGATCTTCCGTTGTTTTTATAATGATGCCAGTAGTATTACACAAGCGCCGTCTCTTCAATGCTGATTTTGTTCAACGGAACAGGCACAAAACAGCCGCAGTCAGGTCAGGAAAGTATAGAGGATGCTCCATTGTTGTCACATTTTTCTTGACCACAAACAATCGGTGTGCTCGAGCATTGTCGTGAAGAAGAAACCGACTGTTGGTTCTACAGTGTTCGAGGCGTTTCCTTCTGACCACATTTCTAAGGCGAAGAAGGACGTCAATGAATTTTCTTTATTCACAGTTTTACAGAAATTTCCCTCATGGAGCAATTCCTGTAAATTATTTCAGCAAATTTTTGTAAATTTTACCAGCGAATTCCGGGAAATTTTTGAAGCTCCTACGTAGTATCAAAGGGCGTTCGTTAACTGAAGGAATGCCTCATCCGAAGATAGACAAGAGACTACGCATATCCTACAGGGGGCGTCGTCCCATAACACTGCGTGGCGGACGTTGGCGATCTGAAGGCTCCACCCAGCCGCGAAGGATGCAGCAGATGGAGGGAAACCAACCACAGGCAGTAAGACAACACCTCTTTACCGAATACTCGTGATGTGTCACTCTGTAAAACCGTAACGTACAGTATAGTTTCTTGTTTTGCTTGATCTGTCTCCATCTGTATTAGTTGGGACGTTTCGGTCAGTAAATAGCTACGGGACATAGACCGGAGTTGTGTTCCTGGCTGCAACAAGAGTACTCTCTTAACCACTACGCCAAAACAGAATCAACGGTAAACCTATCTACTAATCCAAAACACAGAGAAGATCTTTCTGAGCAAACAACGACAACCTAGCATTAAAATGGTCACTCGCCTCCATTCTAGTACCCAGCTTACAATTCCGTGAGGCTTTACGTCTACGTCCTATGTACAGGTTCATGGTGTACACGAAGACACCAAATGGCAACAACAACAAAAACAAGCACCCATAATTAATGATTTCAGACTGTTCAGGAAAGGGCTGCTTTGTTACTTGCGATACCGACTTCGCTACGCCGGCCCTGAATTTAAAAAATTGTCAACGCTGGCTGCAGAAGGAACGTTAGATCATGTGCGAAGTACATAAATCTTTACACAAGCATTGCAGGACAGTACTTTCTACAGAACTGTTGATTCGAAAGAGTAGAATTAAAAAAAAATGCCGTATGGTTGCAGCGATCAGACCCGTTATATTAGACGAGCACATTCTGCCGTTCTCTAGCAAGTCGTGATGTGGATCAGGATCGCACGGGTCACGCTACTCTTACAGGAAAAGGAAGAGCTGCCTTCTGTAAGATGCGGAATGCGCGATGCACCAGTACGAGCAAATGTGGAACCAAATGAAAGACACGCAATATCAGACCAGTGTTTTTCCGTTATGGTGGATATAAGAATACAATGAGCAACAGCAAACACATCCTTACCTACAGAAACCTAACCTTCATATGCTGCACCGCTCCACTGGTGATCCTAGTTAGTTGGCTCAAAATAATTAGGCCCATCAGGTTTACAGGAAATGCTACCATCAAAATTAAAATTATCTTTGGTTTACGTTTACATTGTACTATTTCTTCCCATACAAATTCACAGAAGGAACGCAAAGTACAAACGTCATGTCAATCTGCTCAATCTTTCTTTCCAAGTTGAATCTATGGTTTACACTGAAATGTGACAACATATTTGACTTTGTTTCCGTACTGCTCCGGAACTGGGCTACGCCTAATTTCCAAGACGCTCAAAACATGCGTGATTTCAGGCTTCCGCCGCGGTGTAAATGAGGTCTGTGCTCTTTTGGGATATTACGCAGTATAGAATGGTAGCTCCTTCCCGAAGTTTCGGGAAATATATCGGCCCCTTCTTCAAAGGTCAAGCAGCTTTGGACTATCACTCAAAACATATCCACATTCCCATTTTAAAAACGTGCACATACAAAAGAGTCATAATCTCACCCCCCACCCCGGCCAAAAAATTCATGAAAATTAACAAAGCTAATTTCCAAATATTTCGGTAAGTGTAGGTTAAAGAAAAATAATAAAAAATAATTACACTCTGACAAACTGGGCAATACTTTTGTAAGAGTTTCAGTGGCAGAATCAAATAAACATTAAGGCAAATAATATGAGACAGAGGCAAATAATGCACGTGATAGTTGTGCACTGATTAGTTTTTAGACCCATCACCTGCACCAGGAGAGACAGACGGACGGGAAACCTTACCGTTGTAAACTTCTTGTTTCTTAGTCATAAAACTATGACACATTCCACTGGAGAGTCCGTCTACACTTCCGAATACCTTCACTGTATCGATACTATTAATTCCTGCACTGATATTTACAAAGTGGAGGTGTGAAATGGCCAGGTTCAACGAACCACTTTCCGATTAACATCACTTCCTCCGCGTGGAAAAAAAACACTTCCAGACGCAAGACATAATTCTAAAAATAGGGTTCCATAAAACAGCACCAAAGTCGCCACATACCATTCCATTTCGAGCACTAGTTTCTGGGGAAAGAAAATTACGCGTTAAAAATACCCTTTTCAACACGAGAGTAGGGTGCACTCTTATAATGCCTGCCAGTTCACTGCATTTCTCTGTATTTCGGTAAAGCACGGCTATGTTTGATGTAAGAACTTATGTAGCTGTAAACATCGTCATTGCCGCAACAGAAAAACTAACACTTGTACAAATTAATGAACTGAAGAGGGAAGGGTAGTTCAGGTATTTAAATGACTGGCTATGGGGACAGTTTACCTAAAACGAAAGCTGATTGAATCCCAGAATAATCCTTTAAACAGGAATTCGGTTCGAAAAGCTTTGAGAGTATACTACGAGTAGTCCAGAGTAAAAGGTAAAGTGATCCCGTTACAGGCCCGGTGTGGCCCAGAGGGTGGGTAGAGGTAAAGCTCTACTCTTCCATGACCGCGGCACTAGAAGGGGGTGAGTGGTCAGCAGCACACCCCGGCCGCACTTCACCCCCGGGAAAGACCCAGTACCCATTTTACAGGAGGCTGGATGGGCCCCAGGGTCGGTCTGGACGGCCGGATAAATCTCGTCCCTTCCGGAATTCGATGCCGGATCGTCCAGCCCGTAGTCAGTCGCTATACAGACTAAGCTACCGGGCTCACAGAACAGTCCAGAGTATAACTGTTTACTTAGTTGTTCACATTCTTTCTTATAAAGTAGGTGGCAGTGTTGGTCATCAAATTCGCCGCTTTCACAAAATCGGAAGGATAATTGCCATGTTCTCAAAAACCCTCTCTGGATCCCATCCAACTTAATCCAGTCTACAATCATTTTATATTTCTACTACATTAATGTTAATGTTATCTTCCGATATTCGCTTAGATATCCACAGCAGCCTTTTATTCTAAAGTTTTCTGGTCACGGGAGAAATCAAGGCGTAGGTAGCAGGATAATATTACACTAGACCTTACAGACACCTGGTGTGAAATAGTAGATTTAAGACAAATGTTCAAGGACACAGGTGAACAGCGGGAATTTTTAAAGACGATTACTCTTCGATCGTTCGGGATTAGTAAAAGGAGATAATGTCTTCACTAATTTAAGATAAAATATCAACAAAGTATACCATCGTAGGGCACTAACTAATTACTGCAAAGGATTAAACATATGTATGCTCATTTTATTCATTCCTTGAAAACAATCCTTAAAACCTGACTGTAGAGGTGAAATATTTCTACAGTTCTAGGGCCCCTATTCGACGGGGACTTGTACATGTACAGTAACACAATACAGTCATTCCGTATTCTCGCAAGAATCAATCAAACAATAAGTGAATAAAGGTTTGTCCTTACCAAAAACACAAAGTTCTGCTGGTATTTCCTTGTGCAGGTGTGTGACAGTATATCCGTCTGTAGCAATCAGCACTGTGCAGACTGTCAGCGCTCCATACTAAAGAATTAAATTCTGATTCAGACTCCACACTCTGATAGCATCCTGAAAAGAAGAGACAGATCACTAGTCGTAGATTCAGTGAATGATTGGTACACACTAGAAACAAGGCCAGAGTAAATAACACTTATTTCCAGTGTCATGAGTTGGCCAGAAATATATAATGTTTATATTTAAATTAAAGAATACAATCGAAATCACAATAAGGGACTAGATGTTATTGTTGTTTATTTATATCCTAAACATCATATTGCACAGTAGAACACTGATACATCCGGAAATAACCTAAGAAACCTAACATTTGTTACGTTAAAAATTAGAAGCGTGAATTCAATTAACTGGTGTCGGAACGATTTTAAACTTTGCAATTTCGTCGTCTGTGTTTCAGAGTCGCGTTGTGGACAAAGAGAAAAAATGATAATAGAAGACCAATTTCAAAATTGTCTTATAAGTTTTCTGTTTTAATATACAACGCCTTTTCCAGATGTGGAACAAATACTTCGCATTGAAAATCATGAACAGTCAAAGAAACTCAGTCTTGGGCGACGCAGAGGCAGACAGACAGACAGACAGACAGGTTACAGACACCTGATACTGAGACAAGTTTGCTACCAAAATATCGTGACTTACTGTTATTATTGTTTCTCTTGGTTAAAAGTATGGTCCTGGCATAGCATCAGGGTTATAGCACAAATGGTCTGCCTACGCCCAACGCCCACTGGCAAAATCATGGCCGTACAGACATGTCCTAAATTTTCTAGAGAAATATTTGGCCTAAAGATTATTCACGACTAAAACCTGTACACACCCTGTCATAATTATTAATTACAGAACTTATCAACTTATATTAATTTACTATTGTTTGTGACATAAGCATAACGTTTCAATCTGCGGAAAGATCATAATTGACAGGCTCAAATTTGTTCGTTCATTCTTTCGTAGTACGACGCACAAATGAATGTTTAACTTCAAAATCAATATTTTTGTATTTGCTTTCTGCTTCATTTGTTTCTTGAGTCCGGATATTAAACAAAAACATCCAGTCTTCTACGATTTTGTACTCCGTAGCAAATGTATGGTCCGTTACGACTATAGAACTTCAGCAATCGACGGCCAAATGTTTACGCTCTATCAGTTCAACAAGATATTCAGCTTGTCTGTATTCAGAGTAGGTAGCAAGTGGGAGTTCAGTAGATGACGGTGCTTCCGAATCTTTACTCACCAATGAAATCTGGTCCTCCTAATTACCTAGTGTCATGGTATAGGTTTTAGGTGCTTTGCTTCGAACCCTTTGGACGAATGCCTATAAGTACTCTGAGATGGGCACTGCTTGTCTCCTTGTATACTTCAAATATTATGGCCATCTTGCCTCAGATATATTTTAACGTCACACGCTACCCTGTTGAAATTACTCTTTGAACAACATAGAAAGCAAAAATCTCAGGCATTATACACCCAGCCTACAGCGGAATTTATTAGCGCCAAATCTAAATCTTCACACATTTGGCACTTTGTAGCAAACACAGTTTTAGGTTTTTTTTTCCTTTTGGCGCAACAACCCCTAGTTTGTCAGTGTCTGTTCACGATCGAGGCTTCACGACAGCACTCAGACACATCACACTCTGTAAGACTCCTCCGGACGGGTGATCAGCCCCACACAGAGACCTCTCCTGACAACACACAACACCCACAATAGAGAGAAACAGAGACAGAGAGAGACGTCATGCTGCTGGCGGTATTTGAACCCGCAATTCCAGCAAGCGAGCAGATGCAAACCCTAAGCCACCGGGTTCGGCACTGAAGTAGCAAGCAAACAAAAGGTGAGAAGAGTACATAAAATATTTTCTGAAAAATCTGAAGGGAAAAGAACACTGGAGAATCTAGGCATAGATGGAAGGCGAATTTATGGGAGATAAGGAAACAGGATGTCGTGTTATGGACAGGTGTCATCTGTCTCAAGCCTCGGTCCACTGTCTGGATACTGTGAATAAGGCAATGAACCGATGGGTTCCATAAAAGGCGGGGAATTTCTTAATAGGCTGGTCGAAAATCTGCTTCTCAAGAGGGACTCTACGAGGTTCTCACAGCGGCACTGCTGAAGACTCAAGCCTTCTTGGAATGTTACGGCGTGTCAACTGGTGTACACTTTTGGAAGTTTCGAAAAGTCGTACTGTCTTCATCTTCAGGGTCAGGCAGTCCAAAAAGACTTGTTGGGTTGTATAGCCAATGAAACAGTGTACGATCACAAAGACTCTACTGCAGAAAATCAGTGAGGTATTTTCCGTGCTGCAACACAAGCGCCACTGTGCAAGGCAGCGATATGTGCAAAAAAAAAGTAACAAAAAATTTGCTCAAATCCATCTATACTCAACCACCGACGCTCATAACTTTGTGCGACTTCAACAGTAGTATCCCCTGAACCGGCAACTGAAGTGTCGTGTCAGTTCGTTTAACTTGCGGGTCTCGAACCCGCCCTCACATTTGTAAATTATGTATATGTCGTAAAAACTACACAGTAATTTACGAGGTGAGGTATTCCGCTTATTGTGACGTTTTTAAACGTGCTGCGCAAGGCCAAGACCACAGTATTATTTGTAGGGCTTTGGCAAAAACGTTTGGACAATCTTGACTTAACGTTTCCTGCACGATGCTTGCACAGCGGTTCAGCGAAGTGTTATTTAGTGTTCTCGTTTCTGTGTCATGGCTGATTTAATAAACCATACAAAGAGATTCTACCGCACAACCACGCACTTGCTTACCATTCCTAATGTCATTTATCATGCCGTTTAGTTAGTGGTGTATATGTCTTCAGTTTGCTTATTCCAGACCTACTGTTTAATTGGTAGGATTCCAGAGATAGTTAATCGGCATAATTTCTGGATAACAGATCGACGAGTCACAAGACCCATACCCAGACTGAACCTATTTCTAACACGAAAAATTGTGACTGAAACCTACGTCAAAACGCGGAACGCATGAGGTGGTCATAATATTTTATTTTCTTACTTACTCCATGGTGCAGAGTCCTTCTTGAGAAGCTAACTGGTTTGCAGCTAGTCAAGAAATTCCCCGCATTTCACGGAACCCGAAGGTTCATTACCACACTCACAAGCGTCCGCCAACT
>Ga0123352_10008372_pt1 | contig 16093 bp, 25 predicted proteins | sample TergutLab28metaG_FD_89700 | JGI IMG/M metagenome (GOLD analysis project Ga0123352, IMG submission 89700) | Labiotermes labralis P1 segment gut microbial communities from Petit-Saut dam, French Guiana - Lab288 P1 | ecosystem: Host-associated > Arthropoda: Insects > Digestive system > Gut ... | reverse complement strand
ATCTCCAGGAGGTGGGATGTGGGTATGTGGACTGGATTGGGTTGGCCCAGGATAGGGACAGGTGGCGGACGCTTGTGAATACGGTAATGAACCTTCGGGTTCCATGAAATGCGGGGAATTTCTCGACTAGCTGCAAACCAGTTACCTTCTCAAGAAGGACTCTGCACCATGGAGTAAGTAAGTAAGTAAGTTATATTACTGGTGGTAGTAGTGGTGGTGGTGGTGTTGGTGGTGGTGGCAAGGAAAGAAAGTTAAGAATAAAGGCGTTTATAACGAAAACCAGAAAAACGCCAACAACCCAAGTCACTCTCGTCTGCGACTTGCACCGTGTACTTTTTTGGTACCAATGCTTCGGAAGAAGCTACTGCCGCCAGCTTCGCGTAGGTGAAATTAAATATCGAGAGAGTTACTACCTCCGAAATGTTAGTACATTACATATCTAACAAATCTAATGGCGTCATATCATCGCCGTAAAAACTGCAACTACCAAAAACCCACACAGAACTCGCACTGTAGAAACCTAGTTGTAAAACTGTAGCCCATAACTTAGAAGTGAGAGTTTATTCGTTAGTTAATTAAATTTATTTACTCGGTAGGTGCCTTACTGAGTGGCTTACTGACTAGCGAAAACACTGATCTCGACGTTCGAAACATGAACAAAAGGTTCAACACCGTAGATAATTTTATGCCAGTTTAATCCAGGTCACAACCATCTAGAGTTCATAGTATCTAGAACTAAACCTCCTATTGTACAGAGTGGCGTGGTGAGACAGTTGCTATGTGTCAGCAGATTTGATGCCCTCCAACAGCGCTCAAATCTGTGATAATGGAGCTTCATCGGACGTACCGTAAAGAGCAGGTTATCGTCCTATTCTACTTAGCCACTTGTTCAAATATGTTGTTTAAGAGATCGGCGTTGAAGCAAAGTGGACTGTCCGAAAGATTTAACAGTATTTCACTGCAAGAAAAGAGAGATTATCAGGAAGCTGATTGAGGGTTGTGATGAAGAGGTACACAAGAAATGTTTTAATGCACCTGCTCAGAGAACAACACAAAGACTGACATGTTACTTAGAAGTGAGCTTAGACACAGTTACGAGGATTTGCCAAATATGTAGAGAAACGCTAATCGATCCACAAGGAAGACGGGGAAATATCACGAACATAGGATTCACTATAAGTTTAGTATGCATTGTGTTACGTGTCAGCAGTGACAGGCATGGCGATGGTGCGAACTTCAGTACAAAATAAAAGAACAAACCATTATAAGGTCAAATTAGGAGAAATGTCTACCAGTTCATTATACACAGCAGGTTATGTGTCATAGTGTAATAATTACTACTCTTTACTACTTTAACAACACCTGCTGGTGTATTTGAACAAACAGCGTGATTAGTTCTTCTTTGATATTCTGGTTCTCTGATTTATTTTACGGCATTATCAGTATTCAGGGTTATGGTGTCAGAGGTATAATGATTGATAAGTGATGAATTGGAAAGAATCTGGAAAGGACAGCCCTTGTGTTCGACTCAGGCTACGAGTAAATCCACGAATATTCTTTGGTCTTGTGATGTACCGCCTGGCCTCTAACAGAACAGAAAGCTTACCACTGCAGCAGCTTGCTTGATAGAATGTCTTCTTAAATAATTAAAGGCATGTGGTAATTACCGGGTAGATGCACATGGTATGGTTCTTGCAGATGTCGCAGTAGTTCCTGGCATTAGTTGGGGCCAGCATCATGATTGTAGTGATTATGACTGCAGCGACTTCCATATTCAGTGCACAGGGTGTTGGTATTATGTCCTGGAAGCATAAAATTTTTGTAGGTTTCAACTCTCAAACATCTGGATTGGATTTACATAAATTTGTATCTGGCGTCTACATCAAAATCTGTTGGGAGATTTGAACTTGATTTAGTGCTGTAAAACTCCCAATTTTGCAGAAGCAGAAGAGAGATTTTTATAAACAAAGCCTGGCTCATCGTGGCACATGGCAAAATGAATTCTCAAAACCACTCTTATTAGAAACATTTTGTTACATGGCTCCTGACTAACTTCTTCCAGCAGAATTCTTCGGTCAACTTATCGTAAAATTACCGCCCATTAATGTAACCATATATTCATTGTGGTGCTGAAGAAAGGCCGCGAATCTTCCTAATTCATAGTGAGATGTTTCAAATCGATGCAATTACACTTTATTTTTTAGAATTATTTAAATATCAATCTACTATTTACGTCTAATTTTGCCACATGGCTTTCCGTCACGAGGTTCACCAACAACGTTCTTGTGCACTTGGAAGCTTTAAGACCCGCCCATCTAAACATTTTGATACAATACACCAAAAATGAAATTTTCCCTTCTGTAGCTCTTTCAGCTTCCTCTTGCTTCCTGTTTCGAAAGTCTGGATATAGCACTCAGCATTTTGTTTTCAAACACCGACAATAGATGTAGATCTTTCAGAACAGAGGCAAAAATTCACGCCCATTCAATACAAAAGTACAACTGTACTTTAAATATTTAGATAAAAATTTATGGAAAAATGTATAAGCATTATGTACTTGTGTAACCCAATTAAAAGACGCGTTCGTTTTGGATTTGTGAGTTCATTTAGCTGTAAACACGGAATTAATGTCACGTTTAGAGCAAGCTAACGTCCCTAACACCGAGAATTACCATAACGTGCATAATATTATGATATATTATCAGTGAGAAAAAAATTGGAGGGCTGATCATAAATAATCAGAGCATAATTAACTTTTTTCACATATACACTTAGCCATATACTATGCATTATTTCACAATGTTTCATATATTCAGTTAACGACATACAATAAATATTTATATTGTTCATTCCGTGCATAATCCACAAATAACTCAAAACTATAACAAAAAAAAATATAAAATTGTTTCTTAGATATTTACATTACACTACAATTGAATATTCCTGCATATTTCGATCCGCAATGGAATACAATCAGGGTATCAAACCAAAGCAAAACTACATGAACTCAAATAAGACAATTTCACAGAGCTTGAGTGGCGTTTAATGAGTAGCATAGTTAAAACGTGGGCATTTCCTTGTCGAATGGTTGTATAGTTGTGTTGGATTGTGGTATACTGTATGATTGTGTTGGACTGTGGTATGCCCTACAGATGTGTTGGATTGTGGTATACTGTATAGTTGTGTTGGATTGTGGTATAATGTATGGTTGTGTTGGATTGTGGTATACTGTTTGGTTGCGTTGGATTGTGGTATACCCTACAGATGTGTTGGATTGTGGTATACTGTAGAGTTGTGTTGGATTGTGGTATACTGTATGGTTGTGTTGGATTGTGGTATACCCTACAGATGTGTTGGATTGTGGTACACTGTATAGTTGTGTTGGATTGTGGTATAATGTATGGTTGTGTTGGATTGTGGTATTCCCTACAGATGTGTTGTATTGTGGTATACTGTATAGTTGTGTTGGATTGTGGTATACTGTACAGATGTCTTGGATTGTGGTATACACTATAGTTGTGTTGGATTGAGGTATACTGTATGGTTGTGTTGGATTGTGGTATACTGTACACATGTGTTGGATTGTGGTATACTGTATAGTTGTGTTGGATTGTGGTATAATGTATTGTTGTGTTGGATTGTGGTATACTGTATGGTTGTGTTGGATTATGGTATACCCTAGAGATGTGTTGGATTGTGGTATACTGTATAGTTGTGTTGGATTGTGGTATACTGTACAGATGTGTTGGATTGTGGTATACACTATAGTTGTGTTGGATTGAGGTATACTGTATGGTTGTGTTGGATTGTGGTATATTGTACACATGTGTTGGATTGTGGTATACTGTATAGTTGTGTTGGATTGTGGTATAATGTATTGTTGTGTTGGATTGTGGTATACTGTAGAGTTGTGTTGGATTGTGGTATACTGTATATGTGTGTTGAATTGTGGTATACTGTATGTTTGTGTTGGATTGTGGTATACTGGACAGTTGTGTTGGATTGTGGTATACTGTATAGTTGTTTGGGATTATGGTATAGTGCATGGTTGTGTTGGATTGTGGTATACTGTATAGTTGTGTTGGATTGTGGTATAGTGTTTGGTTGTGTTGGATTGTGGTATACCCTACAGATGTGTTGGATTGTGGTATACTGTATAGTTGTGTTGGATTGTGGTATAGTGTATGGTTGTGTTGGATTGTGGTATACCCTACAGATGTGTTGGATTGTGGTATACTGTATAGTTGTGTTGGATTGTGGTATAATGTACAGATATGTTGGATTGTGATGTACACTATAGTTGTGTTGGAGTGAGGTATAGTGTACGGTTGTGTTGCATTGTGGTATACTGTACACATGTGTTCGATTGTGTTATACTGTATAATTGTGTTGGATTGTGGTATACTGTATAGTTGTGTTGGATTGTGATATAATGTATAGTTTTGTTGGATTGTGGTACACTGTATAGTTGTGTTGGATTGTGGTATACTGTATAGTTGTGTTGGATTGTGGTGTACTGTACAATTGTGTTGGATTGTGGTATACTATATAGTTGTGTTGGATTGTGGTATACTGTATGTATGTTTTGGATTGTGGTATACTGTATAGTTGTGTTGGATTGTGGTATATTGTATAGTTGTGCTGTATTGTCGTATAATATATAGTCGTGTTGGATTGTGGTATAATGTTTAGTTGTGTTGGATTGTGGTATACTGTATACGTGTGTTGGATTGTGGTATACGGTTTAGTTGTGTTGGATTGTGGTATACTGTATAGTTTTGTTGGATTGTGGTATACTGTATAGTTTTGTTGGATTGTGGTAATTTGTATAGTTGTGCTGGATTGTGGTATAGTGTATGGTCGTGTTAGAATGTGTTATACTGTATAGTAGTGTTGGATTGTGGTATACTGTATAGTTGTGTTGGATTGTGATATAATGTATAATTTTGTTGGATTATGGTATACTGTATAGTTGTGTTGGATTGTGGTATACTGTGCAGTTCTGTTGGATTGTGATATAATGTATAGTTGTGTTGGATTGTGGTATACCGTATAGTTGTGTTGGGTTGTGGTATACTGTACAGTTGTGTTGGATTGTGGTATACTGTACAGTTGTTTTGGATTGTGGTATACTGTATAGTTGTGTTGGATTGTGCTATAATGTGTAGTTGTGTTGGATTTAGGTATACTGTATATTTGTGTTTGATTTTGGTATATTGTATAGGTGTGTTGGATTGTGGTATAATGTATAGTTGTTTTGGATTGTGGTATAATGTATAGGTGTGTTGGATTATGGTATACTGTTTAGTTGTGTTGGATTGTGGTATACTCTATAGTTTTGTTGGATTGTGGTATACTCTATAGTTGTGTTGGATTGTGGTATACTGTATAATTGTGTTGGATTCTTTTATACGGTATAGTGTTGGATTGTGGTATACCGTATAGTTGTGTTGGATTGTGGTATAATGTATCGTTGTGTTGGATTGTGGTATAGTGAATAGTTGTGTTGGATTGTATTTTACTGTATAGTTGTGTTGGATTGTGTTATAATGTACAATTGTTTTGTATTGTGGTATACAGTATATTTGTGTTGGATTGTGTTATGCTCTATAGTTGTGTTGGATTGTGGTGTACTGTGTAGTTGTGTTGGATTGTGTTGTACTGTATAGTTGTGTTGGGTGTGGTATACTGTATAATTGTGTTGGATTGTGGTGTACTCTATAGTTGTGTTGGATTGTGGTATACTCTATAGGTGTGTTGAATTGTGGTATACTGATAGTTGTGTTGGATTGTTGTATAGTGTATATTTGTGTTGGATTGTTTTATATTGTATAGTTGTGTTTGGATTTTTGTATACTGTATATTTGTTATGGATTGTGGTATAATCTATAGTTGTGTTGGATTGTGGTATACAGTATATTTGTTTTGGATTGTTATATACTGTATCTTTGTGTTGGATTGTGTTATACTGTATAATTTTTTGGTTTGTGGTATACTTTGTAGTTGTGTTGGATTGTGGTATACTGTATAGTTGTGTTGGAATGTGGTATATTGTATAGTTGTGTTAGTTTGTGGTATACTGTAACTTTGTGTTGGATTGTGTTATACTGTATAATTTTGTTGCATTTTGGTATACTGTGTAGTTGTGTTGGATTGTGGTATACTTTATAGTTGTGTTGGATTGTGGTATACTGTATAGTTGTGTTCTATTGTGGTATACTGTATCTTTGTGTTGGATTGTGTTATACTGTATAATTGTGTTGGATTGTGGTATACTGTGTAGTTGTGTTGAATTGTGGTATACTGTATGTATGTTTTGGGTTGTGGTATAATGTATAGTTGTGTTGGATTGTGGTATAGTGTATCTTTGTGTTGGATTGTGTTATACTGTATAATTGTGTTGGATTGTGGTATACTGTGTAGTTGTGTTGGATTGTGGTATACTGTATGTGTGTATTGGATTGTGGTATAATGTATAGTTGTGTTGGATTGTGGTATACTGCATCTTTGTGTTGGATTGTGTTATACTCTGTAATTGTGTTGGATTGTGGTATACTGTGTAGTTGTGTTGGATTGTGGTATACTGTATGTGTGTTTTGGATTGTGGTATAATGTATAGTTGTGTTGGATTGTGGTATACTGTATCTTTGTGTTGGATTGTGTTATTATGTATAATTGTGTTGGATTGTGGTATACTGTGTAGTTGTGTTGGATTGTTTTATACTGTATGTGTGTGTTGGATTGTGGTATAATGTATAGTTGTGTTGGATTTTGGTTTAATGTACCTTTGTGTTGGATTGTGTTATACTGTATAATTGTGTTGGATTGTGGTATACTGTGTAGTTGTGTTGGATTGTGTTATATTGTATGTGTGTTAGATTGTGGTATAATGTATAGTTGTGTTGGATTGTGGTATACTGTATCTTTGTGTTGGATTGTGTTATACTGTATAATTGTGGTATACTGTGTAGTTGTGTTGGATTGTGGTATACTGTATCTTTGTGTTGGATTGTGTTATACTGTATAATTGTGTTGGATTGTGGTATACTGTTTAGTTGTGTTGGATTATGGTGTACTGTATATATGTGTTGGAATGTGGTATACGGTATCTAGGAAGGAGCCTGCGTTCTTAACGAAAGTGAGCACAGCTTGCCATATGACATTATGATTCTAATATCTAGGAAACAATTTTGTGCATTTCGTTCTTTCAGTGTCGTGAAATAAAATGAATCTTTTTTCTCTTATTTAAATAGACATGCACAATTAAATATTTTGTATACGAGTGCTTATATACCCACACGATATGAAGATTTTCACGCATGTAGAGAGCCACGTACGTTAAAAACTACGAAGTAAGAAACATTTCGTGTATTTCAGTAGCAAAATATTATGAATCACTCTACATATTACGTATATGGGCAAACAGTATGAATTATATACAGTAGAGAGTATGTATGTATTTAATAGCCATTACATGTGGTTAGATAGCAATGGAAAAGCATGTGTCATATACTTTCAGTAAACTTGTACATTATGACTGTGCAAATGTGGCAGCTCCATGTTCGAGAACTCTTACTATTTCAGGATGAATGGTGACGGAGCAAATGTACGTAAATTTACAGATAAGATGCAAGACAATAGCATCTGCTTGTACGTATGTCGGTTTCTGAATCTGGATAACGCCATACGTCCTACACTAACTTTTTTTAATATAGTTAAAATGTTACTAAATACAGATATATTCGTACATTTTGCGACAGTTTGAGATCTTCGTTATCTTCCGTTGGAATGGATTTATTAAGTGCCTAGTAATAAACCAAAGAAACAATTAATTACTTAACTAAATAAATTAAATGAATAACTAACGAATTAATTGACTGACCAACAGCCTACCTACCTACCTGACTGAGTGACTGTCTAACAAATAAACAAAACGTTCCCTCATCTAGTGAAGAAATCGGCGCATTTTATGGATACAGTAAATTCTTTACCTTGTTCTCAAGAGCCCAACGCTTTTCTCGCCGTCTTGAACCAAATAATTCCATTTCACGCCTCCCTTCCTAAGACAGTGTTTCCACGAGCCTTTGGTAGCAGCGCTGCTGACACAGACTGCAACTAATATTATGTTAATTATACTCTGCATTTGCTTACATTCTATATTTTAACCAACAAAATGTACTGATTAGATTACAATAAACACACTTTATACTAGGTACCAACTCCTACATGTTTCGGCCCCAAGGTGGCATCCTTAGGGGGTTAAAAACAACGAAAGATTGTAAGTCCAGCAAATACTTCAGTTGGACTAGTAATTGACACCTTGGTGCCGAAACATGTAGGAATTTCTACCTAATATAAAGTGGATCTATGTTATGTTTTATTTTATTTTAATTAATGCGTTGTGCCGTGGTGAGCCTCAAACCCAGACACATGGACTGGGTTCGAGATTTTGATTTCTAGTTAAACCTGTTTTCCCTTCCCTCCCCTTGAAACTACTAACTATTCCTGAGAAGGATTCCTTAACGATCACTCTGGTCGTAACCTCGGAACCGTCCACTAGTAAATAGTTGAGAAAATCACAGTCTTACAGCCGCAACTATACCACAAAGAATCGGGCACTGTTTATGTTCTAAGTTGAAGTACGTGGAGTGTACAAAGTACGTACGTGTTCAAGCATGAACAAAAGTTTGTGAACAAAGTGTTTATGTTGTATGTGTTCCAGGTTTGTTTATTAAATAAGTTGTTATTGTTATGGTGATGTTTTACTTTGCACCCATACCAAACTTCCACAAGGACCGGTGCAGCATTTTGTTGGTTAAAACACACAACAGGCTACAGCCGTTTCATATGCGAGGCTGTTCGCTGCCGAGCTTCCCCACCACAAGTTTAACTTCATAAAATCAAAACATATCATTCCTACATAGTATCGCCCTTACACTGGTTTGTTCGCAAAATGTGGCTGCTAGTTTCGTTGTCTCTGTCCGTCTGTCCGCCCACATGGAACAACTAGGCTCCCAAAAGATGGATTTTCTTGAAATTTGCAATATTTTTCGAAAATGTGTTGTAAAATTCAAGTTTCAATAAAATCTGCCAAGAGTAACGGGTACTTGACATGAAGACTTGCATATATGATCAGTAAATACCCGCTCAGAACAGCGCCTTATGCAGCACGATTGTTGCAAATGCCTTCTAGCTAGCAGCACTGCATAATAGCCGCTACCAGAATCGGCGACAACGCCGATCATCGCTGCTGACAGCGTTATCAACGCTGTGACCTTGACGGCAGCGCTGCTATTTCGTCAGCGCTCGCTCTACCGAGGCTCCTTTTTCCACGATCGGTTTTAGTAGCGCTGCCCACCGCTTCTAGAGGTAAATTATTTCAAGTGGTCGTATTTCAACGAGCGTACTCTGCTATATCCTCAGCGCTGCTATTAAGGGTAGGTGCTAACGCTGGCAGCCGTGCTGATGGCAGTAGCCGGCAGCGGCTGGCTACGGGGCGCTGCTAGTCCAGGCATGGGCAATAATCGTTACTTTTCTACGAGAGGCCGTATTACGCCCTGCTCCTAGTGAAAAGTTGCTGATTGTGGGGGGGAGGCGGGAGCAGCGCTGCTCTTAGCAAAAGCTGTCGTTCGCGATACAACCGATCGTGGCAACAGCAAAGCTGCTCATAGACGAGCAGCGCAGTTCTTTTTTAGTTCCTTCTTAACATCGTCCACCTCCTATATCCACGTCTTCCGTGTGGACTCTCCCCTTCATGTCTCCCCCCCCCCCCAAACCCTACATGCCCTTGTCTTCCTCCTCACAATGTGCCCAATATCCTGCCCATCTCCTCCTCCTTGATTTGATCATCCTTATACGTTAAATTACGGATAAACTACATTAAATTAGGTGCGGTCGTCCCGTTGTGTTGTTCTGTCCATTTATTAGGTATAAGATCCCAATAACACAACCATTATTAGACGAAAATAATACATACTACAACATGTTCCGGCCAATTGCCACGCGGATGGGCCGAAACGTATTGTGGTATAACTATAACGATGTATGATATTTTTCTACTAAGCATTGTGTTGCGCCGTTCTTATGCTGTACTTAATAAAGGGATAGACTGCTTTACATTAAATACACCAAGGACTGTACTCGGTAAAGATATTCCAATAGTTACTAGAATTTTAGTGATTCTTAGAGAAGATAAAGTTCAATGTCTACGGTTCTCATTTAGCCCTAACTCCTCTCACATCCGACAGCTGTCGCCAACTAGGACTGGGTTGATTGACCCAGGGTCAGGGACAGGCGGCGATCTTCTGTGAATGCGGTAATGAACCCATCGAATTGCATAAATTTCCGGTAATTTGACTAGCTGAATACCTGTTAAACCTTCAGGAAGGGCTGTGTTTCATGGAGATAGTTACTTAGTTGCTTCGATCGTTATTGGCTATATGAAATGTTTTGCCCGTGTGAGAATTTACGTATTTACTGGTGCCTCGTCAATTGGTTGTATCTCGTAGCGCCGCATGACATATCGACTCTGAACAATGCGTACATGTGTACAGAGAAGAGTAATGGACTCCTGAACTGTGACGTGTAATAGTCGAATATATAGAGTCTGAGAAAAACCACGGCGAGCTTGCGAGAAAAGAGCTGTTCTCCAGACAGACTTTACGGAGAGAGCTTAATTGCTGCCTTCATCTTCGTGGTCGACTTAGATGACCACAATCTGAATAATTCTGGCTGTGAACACCTCTTTTTGGATGAACAAAGTGGTTTTTTGTGGTGGTTTGCGCGAACAAGAAAAGTTTTCTGTTAGGACCCACGAATAAAAACAATACTTTAACCAAATTCATGAACGGCAATGCTTGTCTTAGTTTGCTTGAAGAACAGAATATTTTGTGGTGCTAGAACTGAAGAACAAAAATCTTGCCATGGTCGAATTAGGACAATGTTGTCCTGGTTGTGTGTATGTGCGCGCGCACTTACAGGGTTTATCAGTCTTTGTTAGGCTGACGACTGACTGTCTGAGTCATAGTAAGGCCGTAAGAGAGACAGTTTTGTATGCAGGAGAAAGAGAATCACTTTGTTAGGAGGTTCCCAGGTTTCGCTCCTTCTGCCTTCTCATAACGTAGCATGAAAATGAAAATGTACGAACAAGACTTTAGAATGGCGACATTAGTAGCCTGAAGAAAGGGCCGCGGAATTTTAACTTCTAATTAATAATGAAGTACACAATTTGGAAGTTTAATTTTCTTGTATGTTAGAACAAGTGGATTAACTTTTATAAATTTAAATCGGGAGGGCTGCATGACAAGTACGCAATAGCAATCTTAAGAACCATCTAAGTATTTGATTGACGACAGAGGGGGGGAAAAAAAACCGGCGACGACGTGACCGGTCGGAGGATGGCTGAACTTCCACAATGTTTAAAGTCTTAGTTGCAACCGCGCAGTAAACACACTGCGTATTCGTTACATAAACCAGTCGATTAAGTCTGTGCAGGCAAGTAATCTCACTTTGTTGTGGGAATCATAGGAAAAACACAAATAACGTACTTCACGTGTAAAAGCTGGTGTTTCGTTCAGTAACCATTAGCCTTGTGTGAGTTCATTGAGATCTGGAATCTATGTGCGCTTACTTAATGCATCTGAAGATGATGTGCGACATGTTATTTGCTTTGAATAGCAAGTGTATATAATTTTATTTGGTGACATCAAAAGCGTAACAAATTTTTGTTTAGAAAACTTTAAGGAGAAGGCTATAAAGGCGCTTAGTTGTGGGTTTAATAATAGTGTTGAAAGCAGATTTTGGGGGAAGAGTGTGAAGAACTCATAGCGTTTACACTGTAGTGTTTCAGAACACAGTCCATTGAACTGAGATAGGACAAGAAACAAAAAGCGTAATTATTTATATAATATAATATAAATAAATTAATTAATTTTAATCGGCAAACTTGAATGAATATGAAATTATGGAAAAGCAGGTTGGAATAATATTTTCTGAAGATTCAGACTAGTTTGTATTGCCTCAGGATATATTACAATAAGGGAATTATGGGAAAACGATCACGAACAAGAGAGTATCGTATCCCAGAAGACACCGAATTTTCAGCAACACTTCTGTGTAACTTCATTCCTAACGATCATGATCCTCCAGGTTCAACTGAATCAAGACATTTCCGTACTAATTAAGCGTTCGTGTGTTGAGGTATGATTCTTTGTTATTCGGACATTTTACCTCAAATGAATAACGTGATTCTGATAACCCCCTTATTCCTTACACATTAAGTGTTATAAAGTTTTAATGACAACTGCAATTTATTTGTTATTTCCTTTTATTTATGTTTGTCTTCTCGCATTGTTCTGCCTGGCCCAGTTATGTTAACTTGTGAGATACTGCCGAAAAACAAACGAACTCTTACCTGAGACGTTGTTGAGTAATGAAATCTCACACATCAACTCACTGTGATAATTCTCCTCCCATTTTTTTGGCCTTATATAGCTGAAGTTTTGGGAGTTTTGTGCTTTATGAGATCGTAAAGTTGCACAATATTCCAGCGATCTCACTGTTTACTTCAAGGACAGGTGTCCAATTAAAACTGCAGAAAGTTTTGTGTTTGTATATGCACACTTGGTTCAAAAAAATTATATAAACTCAATAATATATGCAAATATTTTACAGATAAGAGATGAGTTTTTTGACAATTTAAAATAAAAGACATCCAACAACTGATTATACAGTCTCCAAATGTTTTTATGAAAAGAGCGATTTATTTAAATTTCTGTAGTCATGTGAAGGACGTATTGGCCAAGCCATACTGAAAAATATGACATACAAACTGCGAAACACGACACTACGAGCGACGCCTCATACTGAATTTATATAGGCTCATTTGGCGACATGTTATCTACTGAATGAACCGTCGGGATGCTCTCCATACACGAATGCTTAAAAATATCGTCGTCACTAATGCATATATATTTTCTATCGATGTTCGTGAGTACATATATAGGCTGTATTTTTATTGTGCTACGATATGGTTCACAAACCACACAGAAATATCGGGACTCTTATCATTTTTTCTCCCAAATCGTAGAAGCTTTTCTATAAACAGGTGTTGGTTTTCTCCTGAGGGATTGAATTTTATTGGTGTTAATTGTCAATCAAATAAGAACACATCAATTACCATGTGCTACAAAATTGTATGAATTCCGTGTTATTTATATATAATGCTTATGTGGTCACCGAAAACCGAGATGAACCGTTTATTAGATTCAGAAGGACTCGCTTCCTTATAATAGTATGTTACTTAACTCAGGTGGTGCATATTAGTTAGAATTATTTTGTAGTGAAATATAATGGAGTAAATTTACTGTGTAACACAACTGTATGGTGGAGAGATATATATTATATTATTTATTACATACAGAACAACTAAATGTTTCGGCGCTACGTAATGGCCATCTTCAGGTTGTATATGAAACACTTAGAAAGTAGTTATACAAACATATATATGTATGGGCTACTTAGCAAAGTTTAGGCTTATTATAGACAAATCTATGGTAGGCATCATCCTGTGTCTAATTGTGTTGCGTAATTATACTAAGGTCTAATGTACAATACGCTAAAATATGTAGCGTCTGTGGCTATAATTTTCTAAAATTTACTCTATATAATAACAGATTCTTATTAATTATATATAGAGCAGGCTAATGTCACAATAGTTTCTTCTGTACAGAAGAAACTATTGTGACATTAGCCTGCTCTTAGCCTAATTACGCAACACAATTAGACACAGGATGATGCCTACCATAGATTTGTCTATAATAAGCCTAAACTTAGCTCGGTAACACCATGAACCCTCCATGCACCCCACACGTCCCAACTGTTCTGCCAAATACGAGATCTCGTGCCCACTTTACCCCCCACCCCCTTCCCCATATAAGTAGGCTATATATATATATATATATATGTTTGTGTAACTACTTTTTAAGTGTTTCATATAAACCTGAAGATGGCCATTATCTAGCGCCGAAACATTTAGTTGTTCTCTATGTAATAAATAATATAATATATATATATCTCTCCACCATACAGTTGTGTTAGACAGTAAATTTACTCCATTATAGTTTATATAAAACACAACGGGGATGACGAACCTTACGATTATTTTGTAGTGTTTCAGCTGCCCTTAGCTTTAGCTGAAGCTGCCCTTAGCTTTAGCTGAAGCTGCCCTTTCTCCATCACGAGTCAAGGGACAGTATTTAAACATAGCAGGCCATGATTTCCTGTAATAAAATTTTTTAAGAAACTTTGATTTTGGAATGTGGTTATAATGACTTTGTGCAATTTAAAATGATTTCTCAAGTGCATAGTTGAATACAAGTGTACTCTCCTGTAATCCTAAATTTGTTGTGTTATGTTATGTTTAATGTTACGACATTCCGTGAATGGCAGTGTGCCATTTGAACCCGACAGAAGTTTCCTCGATATATGATATTTATCTTAGCACGATTCTCGAGATTTTTTGCTTCTCTAAACTTTATGCTAATGGAAAAAGATATATTGTTAAAATATTACTGTCAGTGGCGGAGAGGAAATCCGAAATAGGGAATTTTGACAGTACGTCTAAGAGATGAGCTGTACAGAAATGGGTGTGGGTATATCTGGTTAGAGAGGAATTGGAAGGATGTGAGAGTTGCATGCCAACAATTACAACAGGATGGCAAAGAGAATAAAGTGTAGAAAAAATGAGAAAAGAGAGAGCCCTAGGTCCATATTGAAAAATGAAGTAAGACCAGGAAGAGAATACCATTTGCACTGTTGTAATATGAATGACAGACGTGGTATAGTATGGTTTAGAATGGGAGTTTGGAAACTACTAGGCATAGGGGGAGGTGCAGGAAAGGAAGGCGCCACCTATGTGAAAATGCCAGATATACAGCTAACGTTGAAATGCAGAGAAATTCAAAGACGGAGGAAACATTTTTCGAACAATTAAAATTTTGCTCGCAAATGAAGAAGGAGAAAGCTGGGGAAATAAATAAATGTACCGAGAAATAAAATTGATAAATTTTTGCAAATTTTTACAAAATCAAAGGCAAATGGGAATACCAAATTGGAAACTTGTATCATTCTGGAGAGTGATGCTGGACATTCCTTTCATATTATCTGCCTACTATCTTGGCATTTTATGCGACCACAAGCCTGTTGTGTGATATTAATAATTTAGGAACAAAGTGACTGTAATGTATGGATTTTTCCTCTTGCGATATTTTATGGCTTGAAAGTGAGTTCGAAATTAAAATTTTAACATGCTGTACATAGTTTAATTTTCTGTTACTCGACACAAACGTGGCCGTGACACTTATATTAAACCTTGAGTCTCCTCTATATAATGTTCGAAAAATACCCTGTAGCTTCGAAATGTTCTTGAAATCACTTTATTTCTGAGAAATACATAACATTACAATAATTTCAGCCACATTTCCTTCAAACTAGCCCCTTGTGCAAATATACACTTCTGCCAGCTACTGCAAAATTGTTGGGAACATTCCTGGAAGCCATTTTGTGGAAGCCTTTTCAGCTCTTCCTTCGTATTCTTAATGATTTCAGTAGCATCAGAGAAGCGCCATCACTTTAATGCTGATATTAGTCGACAGAACAGGTAAAAATCAGCTGCAGCCAGGTCAGTAGAGTATGGGAGACGCTCCAGTGTTGTCACATCTTTCTTTGCTAAGAAATTCTTGAAAAAAACCAACCGGTGTGCTGGAGCATTGTCTTGAAGAAGAAACCAACTGTTTGTCTCCATTTTGCGGGGCGTTTTCTTCTGACCGCATACCTAAGACGACGAAGAAAGCCACTGTATATTTCTTTATTCACAGTAGCAAATCCTGCAAATTATACTAGCGAATTCTGGGAAAGTTTTGTAGCTCCTAACTAAAAATCGACAATTTCCCCTGATTTGTCTGTCTGTGAGGAACAACTCGTTCATGTACACTGTCCCGGTATCATTATTAGTTCCGTGATACAAGGAAAGACAAAAAGATACTCTGAAATTTGCATATGTATGTTCTATGTACGTACATATTTATAGACGTAT
>Ga0123352_10008369_pt1 | contig 16095 bp, 11 predicted proteins | sample TergutLab28metaG_FD_89700 | JGI IMG/M metagenome (GOLD analysis project Ga0123352, IMG submission 89700) | Labiotermes labralis P1 segment gut microbial communities from Petit-Saut dam, French Guiana - Lab288 P1 | ecosystem: Host-associated > Arthropoda: Insects > Digestive system > Gut ... | reverse complement strand
TCAAACTTCTCTGGCCATTATCTCTGTAACCGTTCAACTTTGGACATAGGTGTTTTGGGTTATATCGGTATACTTTAACATAAGGAACACCTTCCCGAAGTCTGGCACATTCCTCCTGGGACAACACCCTGTATAGTGAGCTCCGAATAATATTAGCAAAGGGCAGATGGGATTTAACTCGGCGTTTAAAGGGTTAACCATTATACATGGTACACATAATACATAATGTTCTAAATTCCCAAACCACAGACTGCCCATGACATTACTGCTAAACTATCTCTTCAGCCTCTCTGTTCTTAAAAAACTTATGATTTGCTCAAAATGTTGTAGAAAATTAATTTGTTTACATTAACAGGGTGGCCACACACATATGACAGTGGCTTTAATCAGTCATGGAGGAACCAGAGAGAACTATGATGTTGGCACTTGTTCACGTTTCTGCCACTTCGAAGGGCTACTGAAATTTGTCTTAAGAAATAATTACTATAATTCATGTAACAAATAGCAGTGAAACTTGAATTGGTATAGTTGTGACAAATAGGAGCCATTCCCAAAGTTAAACCACAACAGTACCTAAGTTTCTGGAGTCATGAATCATATCGTCATCCAATGCCATTACCTGTGCACTGTACAACAGGCTGACAGGTGCCTACAGACCGCAGTCTACTGCTACACTCAACTTCTCACTCCACACACTTTAAATTTAATACCATTACTTCATATTTTAAAACTCACGTTTACATTGAGGGGCCTTCCCCGACCAAATGCCCAACTTGGTGCACACACGGGTTGCATTTCCCCAAATGATGTACCCAGATCGGCATTTGTATCTAACCCGGCTGTTAAAAGGATACTTGGTCCTTATCTCAGCACCATCCAGGAAACCAAGCAAGGGTGTTGGTGGAGAATCACACAGGATTTCTGCACAAGCATTGTGGTGTGTTTAACAGCACAGCACTTGACAAGATGTGCTGCAATGTACTAATCAGATACATAATCACCTCATACATATGTTGATTTAAAAAGTTACATGAAAAGATAAAGACAGAGCTAAAGTTCTGTGCAAGTACCATGCTGCCATCAAAACTTTAAAACAGGATGAGTGCAAAGACGCTGACTTTCTCCCGATTTTAGTAGAGCATGAGACTTGAAAGGCCTTAGGGGAATGGCTGTACTTTCGCCCTTAGTAGGGTGTCTGTTGTGTCAACCCCAAATATGTTGATTTTCACTTTGTTCAGTTTCGTTCCTCACAGCCCCACATACACTCTTGTTACAATGTCTAAATTTTATTGCCAGATTCAAGTGACGCAAGCCAAGCTGCAGTACAGTCCATATCATGACATACTGATACTGATGTGTGAAAAATATGAGAGTCATAGGGTTAAAATATTATGGTGGCTGAATGCTGTACCTGTTATCAGACGTTTATATTATCCAATTTTTATTTCAACAATTTTAATTTTACCATTTCTAATTATGAACTTCACATGACAGTGTGGTCCATAAATTTTGGACAAATATTACACAATGCATACAGGTTTATTATATTGGTTTCCTTAAAATGTACCGTGGTCTACGAACTGATGGTAAATAATATAAAAATTTGACACATCACTGTCTTGGTTTTCTACAATCAGGAACAGAGTATACTAGAGGTGTCATTATGGAACGGACATGGATAAATAATATAAAGCAACAAAAAAATGGCAGGGCAGCGTAAAATGAAATGTGACAAAAATGTTGTTAGTTTTATGTGAAAAAAGCACAGGTGATAAATGATGATATCTTGGATCATGATGACTTCACACTAAAATTACAGCTCATAGTGCATCACTGCACATATTAGATTGGCCAGAAGTCTTGTACTCAGAAATATGCAAATACAATAAAATATCCAGTTGTTAAATAAGTCAATGAGTCAACATGGAGATTTGATCTGAATAGACACAGTTAATGAATATGTTTGTCACCAACATTATGAACAGAACAGTATGTACAGTACTTCATGCATCTAACACTTCTGTGATTGTACTGAAACTGGGTATTCAGATCACAAATATATTAACATATTTTATGTTTTTTGTACTGCGCATTGTGATATAATTATGTAACATAAACCAACAAAATGCATACTTTTCAGATTAATGGTTTAATTCAGTTTGCTGGTGTCTTCTACATGTTTCAAATATCATGTGTTCATCACCAGGAAGACCTTTTGTACATGCAGTTGTTTATGGTATGTTTTTCATGCATACTCATGTATGTAAGTCTTGCTAGACTGCTTACATAAATGCACGAAAAACATACCATAAACAACTGCATGTACAAAAGGTCTACCTGATGATGAACACATGATGTTCAAAACATGTAGAAGAAACCAAGAATTGAATTAAGCCATTAATCTGAAAAGTGTGCATTTTGTTGGTTTATATTACACAAATTTTAACATTTATTACATAAAACTAACGTGTGTGTGTATGTGTGCACACATGCACTCTCGCACGCACGCACACACAAACTCTCACATAAACACACATCCACAATGTATGTATTAATTCCAAGATGCAGTTAAATGAACACTGTGTGTAATGGCTGTACATCAACACTGCAGCCAACATCAGCAACAGCAGGAATAATATATTTGTCTTCAGATTTAAAGGAATTTTCATTTTTCTTTAAGTCTTAACAAAGGCACACACTAAACTGAAAGACAATTCAAAAGGAAGCAAACATTTAAAAAACTCACATAAATTAAAATGTCAATTTATTATTCATGGGACATATGTACATAGATCAATACAACACTTAAGAAGTTTCCATCCAGCTCTACAGGCACTCAGTATGAGCCCATGTCAGATGGCACAGGTCTGGTCCATATTCTGCTTTCTCCCAGACCTTTGTCAGTGTGTCCCTGGTCACTTATGTAAGTGCTGCGGTGATCCTTCCATTGCAGTTCAGTAATATCTGTTGGCAGTGGTAGCACTAACACAGCATCCTGCATGTGTCCTTACACAGAGAAGCTGTACAGTCCTGTAGGGACAGGATAACCATCTATCATCTACTTCAGCATCACAGCTCGCTCATTGCTGCGTCAGTGCATTATTCAGACGTTCTAGCACCTTCAGATGAAATCGAGGAGGTACAGTGCATTGACTGGTGAAGAATGTAAGAACCTGTGGTGCCAAGTAACATTCCAGAACTTCACAGAACTCATATCGATAGCATCCGTTACTAAGCTTTAAATCATGCAACAAGTGCAACTTGTAAGCTCTCAAATGCAATAATGCCTAGATAAAATGCTATGCTCTTGTATTGTATGAGGCACATTAAATTCACGCCTGCCTCAGTAAATTGATGTCTGTGGCCGGTACTTGAAGGTTTTCCTTACATACTGCATTACTTTATCTGTAATATGTGGTTACTTGGACTGTTCCATTTAAAACCCTATGGTAAATATATGTACCAACTGCTGTAAAATGTAAAAACTCAGCATATTATTCATGCAGTGTTTTTATGTGTTTGGTACAATTCTCATGATTGGCAATGCTTATTTCCCTGAGCATCATTGCTGATTGGTCCCTGTGATGGAGACAAGTTTGTTCTCTTTAATGTATGAAATGAATCTTTACACACAATTCACAGAAACGCCAGTTTTCAATTCTGGTGTACAAAGTGGCTCCAGGCAGGCTGTTTGCCAAGCACTTTGCTTGCTTGCTTGCTGTCAGTGTCATTCCACCAGTGCTCCAGACTTATCTTCATCTATATGCTCCTCTTCCCAGAAGAACAAATGGGAACATCCTGGTAAACTTAAAAAAAGCAATGTCCTTGTACACATGAGGGAGCACTAGATAGAAAAGGTCTTTCACTTTTTTTTTCAGTGTTCTAGCAGTTAGTTACCGGCCACATTCCGCGGTGACCTGTGCTTGAGTCTGGGCCAGTCCATGTGAGACCTACAGCTGGCAAACTAGAACTGAGATACTTTCTTTTTCCCATGAAGTATTTTGGTCTTTCCCTTTCCTTATCATTGCACCAATGTTCTATACACATTTTTGCCTTAAGAACTGCTATGAAGAGAAGGACCTTGCAACACAAGAGATGCCTATCTGCAAATAGGAGCATGAATATAGAATAGTTCTGTCATTGTTTGTTCCCCTCTTTCTTCTCAGTGCCACAGGAACAGTTTGCTGTGAAACTGCTTAAACTAGGTGTACACTCATGTGCCTTACAGTGGGTCCTTTCTGTATTGTCCATGAAACTCATGTTGCTCACTTCCCACTGAATTTGGCTTTGCAAGCAGGATGACACCAAAGGTCTTTTCCCGCAAATAAGCAGTTTTTACAACATCTACCTCTCTGGTAGACATGAAGTGTATTAATTTCTTGCAGGAATTTGAAAAAAAAAAGACCTAACCTATCAACTGATAAACAGGAGATCAGTGCCACTGGTATACCAACTGTTTCACGAACACCTGCACTGCTCTATATTACTGAAATAGCAGACAAAACAGAACAGTTTAGTACACAAAATCAATTTATATATCATATAAGGATTTCCTAAGACATGCAGTTCTGATTCTCAGGCGCAATGGAAACTTGGCAAAAATTATGGATTTTTGTGAAATTTTATACTACAGTGTTTTACTAAAATATGAGGAGAAAACGAAAGTTTGATTAAAACTGGACAAATATATTGGGCACTTTATGTGATTTTCGTTGTTAGCAGTGACATACATACATAGCCCAAGCATTACCAAAGAGTACTCACTTTTGTGTTTACATGGCAACACTTTTAATATTCCTCTCGTTTTGCTGTAGGAGTTATTCAATCAGGAGGGGGGGCTGCCGGGCTGCAGCCCCCCCTCCTCAAAATCTAAATTTAAAAGAAATACAGATTTTGTAGACATGCTGACATCGAACATGTTACGTCATTAACCCTTCAGCTGACAACAGCCACCGAAATTGGCTGACGACTGATACACTGGAAATTTGAGAAATGAAATGTAGCATTTATGAAATCTTTGATGAGCTTAAAAATAAGATAGCACAATGCGATTTAAATTGGGTAATTAGCAAGTCACTGAACACACAGTTATACGGTTATACAGTTATACGGCACACAGTTATACGGTTATAGTTTATTTGTGACATGATTCATGTCTTCAGGCTGCACCTGGTGGCAGCATGTATCAGAATTCAACATAAATTGCACTACTTATGTAGGGTTAATGTTACAGTTAGTTCTGTGCAAACCTTCACACTGAGGGGCGTGTCCCATCCAGTGGCCGTCCCTTTCACAAGTTCTGTTTGGTTCCGCCAGCAGTCGGTAGCCGGAATCACACGAATAGATGGCCATTCCATCAGACCCAACTACCACGTGCCCTGCTACCGGCTCTTCAGGCTCGCCACACATGCTGTCGTCTGAAAGCAACCCCAGCAAACTGACTGCACCAGGTACCTCGTTGCAATACAAGAACTCTGTCTTACGTACCAACCTATACTGTTTACGTGCGCTTGTACTTGGCATGTCTAAAGGGCTCTGTTGATGGAATATGACATTTAGGGCCACAAAAGAAGGAATCCTGTATCTTCTGCAGTATGTAACATCTCTGGGGAATGAATCCTTAGTCAGTTTGATATGTTCCTTATTTCGTGCGTTAATTACATGCATAACGTTTATTAAAAACACCAACAAACGCACTTTGGTTTTATGAAAGTAATTTCATTACACAGTGACAATCGACATGTTTCGGCCACTCATGTGGTCATCTTCAGGGTGGCTAGAAGAACAATACAGATATTTATCTCAATAATTAACCAACTTGATGCGCAAAATTTTTGTTTTACAATAAGTTTATTTCATGCCTCTACATGTTTTGAGCACACGTGCTCATCATCAGGAGGTCAAAACTGCATTACACAGGATCTGGTATCATCACACCTATGGGTGGCCGTCTCGTGTACAGGTGCACCGGTGATACCAGATGCCGTGTTAATTTAATTTTGAACTCCTGTTGATGAGCACATGTGCTCGAAACATGTAGAGGCATGAAATAAACCTACTGTAAAACAAAAATTTTGCGCATCAAGTTGGTTAATTATTGAGATAAATATACTGAGATGCACGGTCAGCAAAACGTAAAAAAAAATAATAAAGATATATTTAAAAGTGTCGGGATCACTCCACGGTTCAAATCGCACAGTTTTGGTTGTTATTCCGGTTAAATGGTGAAACAGCGATAAGTACAAAACACTAGAAGTTACAAATTGTTGTCTGCAGTGTGGCTCTGTGGAGTGACGTACAAAGAAGGGACATGTGGTGGATTGTGATCCGGATTGGTGAGCGATGATACAGTCGTCCTTTGTGGCCCGCCCGATCACCCGATCTCACGCCATGTGACTATTATGTGTGGGAAGTTTGAAAAATAACGTTTATAAAACACACAATCCACACGCACGGAACACCTTACAAAGGCTAACTAGAGCAACATCTGTAGGAAGCACTTGAAACAGTTTCTAATAACGTCTTAACAGCTGAAGACGGTCATATTCAAGACCTGTTTTAACATGCAGTTAAGTTACATAAATTCAGTTAAATGGATTATCATACACTAAATTTGCAAAAAAAAAAAAAGGCCTGGTAAGCATTTCATTTCACGATGCGTATTCTCAAAAGGGAAATAGTAATAAGAAATATTTAGCATTCACGTCACCGGTGCGTCAAATTCTTGAATATGGGGTTGCGTGCTGGGGGAGCTATGCAGGGAAGGTCAGATAAATGCGTTATAGCAGGTGTAACAGAAAGCGACTACATTTGCAAATCATAGAGCGATTCGGTCTGGGAAACCTTGGGACAGCGCAGAAAGACAGCGTGCATTTGCACCCTCTTCAAAGCGTACTTCGGAGAACGGGCATGGAAAGCTGTAGGGGACAGGTTACAAGGACCATGCTACCTCAGCAGAGATGACCATGATCGGAAAATCGGGGCCAGGTAACGAAGAAGAGATATCGGGATATATTCCTTTGTAAATAGGATCATCAAACTCTGGAGCCAACTATCTGTAGAGGCGCTAGCGACTTTCACAAATATTATTAAAAAGAGGGAAAAGAAAGTAAATATAAGTGAAGTGAAGTGAAGGGATTTGAAAAGTGACGATAAAACGTCTAACAGTGGAGGTAAGTGAAAGAGCGGGAGTGAAGTGAAATGTAGTGAAATAAAGTGAAGTGAAGTGAAGTGTAAATATTTGGTGGATTGTGTGTATTATCGTGGACTTACAGTTACGCAGTTTGTATGTGGGTCACTGTACAGTATGTCTTGTTGTCTCACTGCTATTAGTTTTATGTCTTTTGCTCTTTGTAATGTTCTAATTAATTGTTTTTATGTTTTATAATTACTCGTTTTATATTTGCTTTCTCCTTTTGTGTGTTTTGCCTGATATTTTGCGTGTTCTGTGTTTCTGTAATGTTTTGTGTATTGTTTCTCCCCATGTATAAGGCTGTTATCTTCTATCTGTGTACAACTGTACCGACCGCTGCCACCGGGCGGAAAACCGACAGCAGTTAATATCATATCAAATCACACACAGCCCATATGCCAGCCGCTGGTCGGGGTTCCTTGTAGTCAGATTGCCCGCACGACTTTCTTGGAAATTTTTGAATACGGGGTCAGCCTGCTTCAGTGGCGTAGGGTCAATCCTCCAGTAGCAAAATCATGCAAAGCAGATGTATGTACCCACAAATATGGGCGCCCGATAGCCCGTCACAACCAATTACTGTTTCTGCTCTACGTGAACTCCACCCTATTCGCGACACCTCTAACAAGACACACATTCAAACAAACAGCTTTATTTGAACTCCAAATCTGTTTTTATGACGACGTTATAAAACGTGGTCATGCGTCGTGTGGATGCGGCAGGTTCCACGGGTCGCCTCGCACAGGGGCTCAGCAGTTCTCGTTACGTCACCGTGGCGCAGTCTGGTTGCACAGACGTTCTTTACCGGCAGCACTGCGCATTCATTATACTGGGTCACAGACGTTAGATACCCTGAAACAAAAGGCATACGTACGTACCCCTGTGTGCAAACACCTCCACCTCACACAGGCCGAAGTAGTCCTGGTCCCGGCGGTCATCCCGGATGTACACGTAGCGCCCCTGGTGCCCGAGACCATCATTACAGGGGAACAGAATGCGTGGGTTTTGGAAACGACCTTTGAAGGATGCGCAGGGTTTGTACAGCGCCTCGCTCTTGGACAGCAGCTGAATGACGAATATGGTGAATTCCTGATATGTATCTGGAAGAGACACAGAACAATGACTTAGCTGTCAAAGACTGACACTTCCATTCGGTACAGGCGCCGTTTTAACCCAGGTATTCCTTTCGTCCCTATTCTGCAGGGTTCAAACAGCCCGTCCGGTACCCCGCAAAATTTGGTTCGGTACGCCAATTGTGTTGGGGATTTCAAATCATAAAAATATGATATTTCTGGCTGCAAACAAACATTTTGACTTTCGCACTGTTGTAAGAAATGTGTACAGAAATAGCACAGCCATGCACCAGCCACAAACAGCAAGGAAGAGTAAGGGACAGAAAATGTGTAGTTTGGTAATTGTAGAGTGTGCACTGGGACTGCGAGGGGCGAGGGAATGGTGTGTGAAGGGAAACTGGTAAGTGAACGGGGTGTCTGGCCGTCAGTATGAACATTACAATAATTATACAGTATCGGTAACGTCTCTGTGCGACGTCGCGGTCTACTGCACTGTCGACGGAGTCTTTTCAAGGAAGACACTTTTAGAAAGTTTATGACTCGGCATTGATGGCAATCTGCTGTGTTGTCATTAGTCCTTCCTCAAACATGTCTTCTTAACGAAAAACGTGACGTTAAAATTGCAGCAGCGGAAGCTGCTGGCTCTGGGACAACTATCCTAAGAACCAGGATTCAGTCACGTCCCTAAGATCCTACCACAATTATCCTAAGACCCAGGATTCAGTCACGTCCCTCAGATCCTACCACAACTATCCTAAGACCCAAGATTCAGTCACGTCCCTAAGATCCTACCACAACTATTCTAAGACCCAGGATTCAGTCACGTCCCCTCAGATCCTACCACAACTATCCTAAGATCCAGGATTCAGTCATGTCCCCTCAGATCCTACCACAACTATCCTAAGACCCAAGATTCAGTCACATCCCCTCAGATCCTACCACAACTATCCTAAGATCCAGGATTCAGTCACGTCCCCTCAGATCCTACAACTATCCTAAGACCCAGGATTCAGTCACGTCCCCTCAGATCCTACCACAACTATCCTAAGACCCAGGATTCAGTCACGTCCCCTCAGATCCTACCACAACTAACCTAAGACCCAGGATTCAGTCATGTCCCTCAGATCCTACCATTCCATTCAAACTGTGCAAAAGACGATTTCCCATTAAAATTGCATCTGCTATGACAATTAGTACGGTAGGCGCTCAAACGCCCTGCAATATATCCAGCCTCGCCCGTTTTCGCGAGCCGCTTTATTTGACGACAGACTTGCAACAATTTAAGAGCACTGACAGCCTACACAAAATGGCAGATTCATAACATCCACCACTGCGCAGGGCAAAATACTTTAAAGTTTCAGATCTGTAAGTCTCTGGTGATTAAACATTTTACTGTTTCTACGCTCCAATGACTCGCCAACTTCTTATGTTTATTGCTGTATCTCACAATTCTGTCACCCGAGTTAGCTCGCTGTACTAATATTAATACATGAATCTGCATCTTTCATTGCGTCACAAGCTTAAAATGTTGGTTTCGAGCCCCCCCCCCCTCGAGTCACGTATTTAAGCAACACCAACATCAGATATTTATAATGATTTCGTACTTATTTGGACAGTGAAATGACAAAACCAAATAGTGGGTGGAGGTACCCTGTGACTCAGGATGTTGGGTCAATCCCTAAACTCATTTTTAAAGTGGTTAAAGAACATTACAGACCTCAAAAGACTGACATGCACTGCGGACACACGACGCCCTACCTAGGCCCACACTACAAAGCCAACAGGGCAGACAGTTGCCAGATGCTCAACCGCTGCCGCAACTCATCCCTCACCTTCAATGAACCGCCAGTTCTCACTGCTGTCTTCACATGAGGCTCACACTGACACTCACCAGCCACACTTATCAGTGCAAGTAACTTTATATCCTCTCGCCAAACATGTGGTTTATATTTTATTTTTCTGTGGTTGGCACGACCATGTACCTGTAGAAATGTGGCATTTAATGTGCCTACTGCCCATCGGCGCTGGTGGTAACAACGACAGGAGAAAGCAGAAGTGATCCGAGAAATACAGCAGACGGATTACCACCGGGACAGACCCAAGGCAAAAAGGACGGACCAAACCCAACACATATTATTGCTGACGTTTTTGCTATATGGTTTTAAGCTGGGTACTTTGGTAGCTATTTACGGAATTTTTGGGACAGACTGCTTGAAGCTTGAGGGTGGGACCGACGGGGTGTCCTGAAACGTCGGTAAACAGCGACAAACACAGGCTGCGCAACAACAAAGAAAAGCGATGACGTCATCTACAGCGCGGCGTAAGTCCAAAATGTCAAATATTGTTACTGCTGCCAATACGACTGTAATGCCGGCCGTCTGGCAGTCTGTCCACAGTTCCAGTAATGCACTGCAGGACGTGACGGCGCTACTAACTCGACAGATTGCCTAACTCTGTATACGGTGAAGTGAGTGACATTTTAAGACGACTCATACAGAGACAGTGACTTACAGTGACAGTAAGTCCGCAGTAAGACAGGTTGATTATCTGAATTGCAGGGGCCACCACACGGCGCTTCCTGAAAGCACGTAGCAAACAGAACGATCCGGTGCCATCCCAAGCCGCCTGAATCTAATCTACACCAAACCTTTTTCTTTAAAAGCAATTTGAATGTGATGCTCACATCTCCGTCTGTCTTCTACTTAACACTTCTTCCCGCCAAAGTGACAGGGGCCATTAACGGGCACCCAAATGGTCAACCCACCCTACGCTCCCTGATTTGTATGTCTTCAAATGCTCTAACAGCAGAAAGAGCAGCACCACGGAGTTCAGACACAGCAGATTTACGGCAACTGTAGTCTGATTCACGTCAAATGGTCTCTCTTAGACGTCTTTTCCAATACTATCGGCCTGAGTGGCAGTCGTACAACAAAGAGCGCCGTATACAGCGCACAACACGGCAGACTGTAGCAGAGTAAGATGTTTATTAACTAACACGTTCATTTCATATGTTTTATGTTATAACCAACAAGATCAACATAATTTGTATTGAAATTACCACAGTTTGACTGCAGCTCGATATGGACACACGCACTGCTTGATAATGACACATGCAGCAGGAGAGTCTTTTACATCGACTGTCAACAACAAAGGGAGAGTCTTTTACATCGACTGTCAACAACAAAGGGAGAGTCTTTTACATCGACTGTCAACAACAAAGGGAGAGTCTTTTACATCGACTGTCAACAACAACAAGCGAGTCTCGTACGCTGACTGCCAACAGAGAATGCTGAACCTTCTATGTTGTTAGGCCTACCAATCGCGGAACAGGCATACCAACATCTACATTTCACGTCTTATAAAAGCAGACTAATTGCCGTCGTAATTACGACTTTATATTTAAACAAAAGTTTAACAGACTGAATTATTTCTATGCGAATGAATGAACGAATTAAACTGAATCTATTATTACCGTGGGATATTTCCGTCACTAAGTCACCAGTCTGCGCTACAGTACGCAGATTCTTTTGGCGTTTACGCGAAGTGTCTAAAAGCGGCTGCTAGCTTCGTCCAGTTTGCCCATAAGTCCGTCCGCACGGAACAACTGGGCCATGTACACAGCAAAGATGTCGTCCGCTCTAAGGAACGCAGTCCGTGAAAAAAAAACTCTCTATACACGCGCGCACGCACGCACGCACACACATACACACACACACACACCCACACGCACACTATTTGACAACATTCAGCTGTTCCACATAACAGCTAAACATTTTGGAAAAAGGTATGATTTTGTTTCTACATTTCAACTAGGTAATTTACAGACTAATCGATCGAAATTAGTTATTTTGTGGAGTACTGGATTTCAGCCTTTAGTAATCAACCATTTTTAATAGCACTGTTTCGCCCTTTCGGGAGTTGGCGAGTCGTCTTCACCACTCTCCTGCCACTGTGCAGATCACTGTCAGTCCAGGGAAACTCCGTCTTTTATTAAATGAGTTTAATGACTTTCGTGATGTATGGAATGAGCCACCCGCCAATCACCGAATGCCTCTGATACTTCTAAAAATTGTTTGCATTTTATTAAATATAAACTTTCCTGCTTTTTGTCATTGCTGAAGGCACTTCATATTATTATTGCAAGACCTTCACTAGTTTGTTTGTAACAAGTGCAGCCAGCCCGCTGCTCCTAACATCACAAGCTATGGTGCAGCGACTTTGTACCGCCAGACACTGCAGCCAGATCCGTTTAGACGGAGAGACAAACATACGGATCCTGCAGGCAATATCGTCTGCAAGTCCTGCTGCTGGTACCGACCGCTACACGGCACAAGGTTCAATTGGGCAACAGAATTCAGCAGCCGAGTGCTGAGAGGGAGGAACAGCCAGTATCAGGGCTGTTGTGTTGTTTACTGCTGTCTGCAGGGCGTAAAAATGTCGACTGGTTCGTACAGCATTTCATGATGATCTATCAAATGAAGAGGTTATGAAATTCGAATGAGATGAAGGAATGACATGGAGTGGGAACAGGGAAAGAGTCCTGGGTTATTAGCAAGGATGTTGTAATTGCGCGATTGTCGTCAGTCACATTAATGCACACAATAACAGAACGACTGTGGGTGGCAGATTGCGAAGCGATGGCAGCCATTTTAGACTCGTTCGCAAAACTGGGAAAAGCGACTGTTATTTCTGTCATATCCGTCCGTCCGTCTGTCTGTCCGCATGGAACTCGACATCCAATGGGCCGATTTTCTTGAAATTTGATATCTAGCAATTTTTTTCGATAATCTGTTGAGGAAATTCAAGGTTCGTCAAAACCTGACAAGAACAGCAGGCACTGGTATACCTGAAGACGCTTGTACTGTACATTTATGATATCTCACTAATTATTACTAGAATGAGAAATGTTTGAGAAAGAAGTTGTACTCCTTACTCAATGGTGCACAGTCCTTCTTGAGCAGCTAACTGGTTTGCAGCTAGTCAAGAAATTTCCCGCATTTCACGGAACCCGAAGGTTCATTACCGCACTCACAAGCGTCCGCCACCTGTCTCTATCCTGGGATCCACAGCAAGCATCCCGCATGTGAATGTTTCGTAACATATGTGTTTTACTGGGAGGGGTTGTTAGCATCTCGTCCAACCCCCAAGCTGGAGGACCACCCCTCGTCGGCTGTCCGCGACTGCTTATTCAATTTATTCGCAGCCACCCTCCTTATCGGAGGCAGTTCCTCTATCCGCAACCTGAGGACGCGTCATGCCGTGGTGACAGGGACCCACTACATTGTACACAAAACCAAAACACACATTTCATGTTCAATGCGTTTTTTTTTCCGAAAATCGTACCGTTTGTGAGATAATGTGGAAAAATACTGCAGAGCAGGCAGGCCACAGATGACAATACGGTGTATGCTCATTGCATGCTGCATACTTAAGGTTACAAACACACACTTAGAATATGTAATACTTACTGACTTCTCACTGCGGCAGTTATTAACATGACCGTGCCCCAGTGTTACGCTATACGTACAGTACACTGGCTGTCTTGTTTGATCTCGGTATATGCTGCCTGCAGAGAATGAGAAAATAGAAACGTAAAAGTAGTTGGATCCCTGGCCGAGATAAGAACCCTGGACCTCCCAAACATGAAGGAAATGTGTTAATCACTCACTCGAAGGGTTTACGTGCAGGGAAGAGGGGTTGGTCGTTCATCTGAAGCTACTATACCAGAAACTGAGAGAACCATACAAGGCTACACTAACTACAGCCGTGGCTCGATCCAAATACCCACGGAATACAAATCGGGTTGGGCGCATTTTGTCGCGGCTGTTACAAAAAAACTCAGAACAAGACAATCCTCTTTCTTAAAGAACTATCACAATTCTCACTGTCTTGCTGAGTCTCGCAGCCCGCTGTGGGAAGCACTGTGATCGAAACATCCTGGAAAGGACAGCCCGGACTGCACCCTTCCCTGGGGACTGCGCCCTCCGTTAATCCTGTTACAGTCTGCAGTCGCCCCGAACTCTCTGTGAATTATGCAACCCCTAAGTTCCTCAGCCGATCAGACAAGAGCCACAGCACTCGTACAGCTGTGACTAGGGACACAGGATACCCACCCTGTTCTTACCGTTCAGCATACATTCCGAAATACTATACATCGATCCATCTCATAACTGATATGAACTATAGGAAAGGCCACCTGCAGTACTGTGTGTACTGTCTTATACAATTCTGTAACAAACACTTAACAAAAGCAGACAGCTGTCACAGCGCGTACGGTTGAAAGGTTTATCGGTTGATGGGCCTGCACCCTGATCCGAGTACAAAGAGTACATGCATACGGTTTCTGATGTACAGTAATGTCACACTCCATTTAGCTTACAGACTTTATAGGCCAGTCGCACACCCCGATCGTGTTACAGGGCTTCACAAGCTTTCCTTTTATAAGGAGTAATTAACTTTGAATTCAAGAAAACATGAACGTTTTCGTAACACAATAAATTACAAAAACCACCGATGCATACCTTACGTCACGGAAGAGCAATTAACTTGGTACGGAAAGAAAGATGGCTGGAGCTAAGTACAATAACACGTAGGGAGACCAGCATTTATAATTAAATCACAAAATGGCTAAAGGAAATATATGCTTTGTAGACGTTACGGCTTATGTACTGTACGTAGAGACAGTGTGGTGCTACTGCTGTGTCGTTTGCAATTCGAAGAAGGGAGCTAGAAATTTTGTTGCATACGGTGGAACATTTTAGCATTTCAAATCTATGAGTTGCTGTGACGATTGTACAGCTTATGTACCTGGTCTAATGGCTAACAGCAGGCAGTATCTGAACAGTGCACACAAACTGACACACACGGTTTTGTGCAACAAAACGTTACTTGTACAGGAACGAGAAAAATGCGAAATAAATAAAAACATATGCATAAGTAACATCAGGTAAGTTAACGACAGACATTGCTAAAACAACATAATTCAATGCCGTATTTTCAATACGCATAAAACCAAACAAATAACTGGGCTCTCCATAAATATAGGAGCCTATTGTGAGGGTGAAATTCTGTAGGTACATATACTGTACTGAACTGTACTGAATTGTACTGTACTGTATGTACATGTACTGTACTGTATGTACATGTACTGTACTGTACTGTACTGTATGTACATGTACATGTACTGTACTGTACTGTATACACATGTACTGCACTGTACTCTACTGTACTGTAGTGTATTGTACTGAAATGTACTGTACTGTACTACATGTACTGTACTGTATGTACATGTACTGTACTGAACTGTACTGTACTGCATTGTACTGTATTGTACGTACATGTACTGCACTGTACTGTATTGTACGTACAGCACTGAATGGAATTCTGTAGGTCTATGTACTGTACTGTACTGCACTTTACCGTACTGTACTGTATTGTAATGTACTGCGCAGCGCTGTACTGTACTGTATTGTACTGTACTGTACTGTACTGTACCGTACCGTACCGTATCGTACTGTACTTTACTGTACTGTACTGTACTGTAATGTACTGCGCTGCGCTGTACTGTACTGTACCGTACCGTACTGTGCTGTACTGTACTGTACTGTAATGTACTGTACTGTAATGTACTGTACTGTACCGTACTGTACTGTACTGTACTCTAGTGTACTGTACTGTACCGTACTGTACTGTACTGTACTGTACTGTACCGTACTGTACTGTACTGTACTGTACCGTACTGTACTGTACTGTACTGTAATGCACTGTACCGTACTGTACTGTAATGTACTGTACTGTACTGTACTCTAGTGTACTGTACTGTACCGTACTGTA
>Ga0123352_10008361_pt1 | contig 16100 bp, 12 predicted proteins | sample TergutLab28metaG_FD_89700 | JGI IMG/M metagenome (GOLD analysis project Ga0123352, IMG submission 89700) | Labiotermes labralis P1 segment gut microbial communities from Petit-Saut dam, French Guiana - Lab288 P1 | ecosystem: Host-associated > Arthropoda: Insects > Digestive system > Gut ... | reverse complement strand
GATTTTCCGCCTGTCCAGACCGGCCCTGGGGCCCACCCAGCCTCCTGTAAAATGGGTACCGGGTCTTTCCCGGGGGTAAAGTGCGGCCGGGCCGTGCTGCTGACCACTCACCCCCTTCTAGTGCCGCGGTCATGGAAGAGTAGAGATATACTTCTACCCACTCTCTGGGCCAAACTGGGTCTGTAACGGGATCACTTTACTTTTTTTATATATATATGTAAGATTATGAAATAAAGGGTAGAATATAGTTCACGAAGTAAATGAAGCAGAAGATTCCTTCAAAAAATCTGTATGTGTCGTTTCATTTCAGAGGTCAATAATCTCTGAAAGTGCAAATTATAAGGTTATCGCAATTTAACACAAACTGTGGTTTATAATATCTGTAATCGAATTATTACGATCTTGATTATGAAAAACAGGGTACTGTGGGATTTACAGTTGTGCAGTATGATAGAAATTCACTGACGTTTCAGAGTAACCTACTACCTGTATGTTCAGACTTGCTGCCTCATCCATCAGTTCCACCAACTCCAAAGAGTGAGGCAGCAGATCCCACCAACACTCACTTAACTTACACCAAGCTACACGGCGTCAAGTATCACAATACGGTGATCTTCCGTACCTTAGCTGTCAACTTGCCAACGCACACCGAGCAAAATTTGCCGTAACACAGAATTTTGTACAGCGGTTAATTGCTTCGTCTTTAAGAGAGGCTTAAGTATTCTTCTTCAAAAGAAGCCAATTAGGTGCACACTACTTCTTAGTATATTTATTTCAACTTCTCTACAAGTTTCGCGCAACTATGTGCCCATCATCAGGAGAACTTACCGTATCTATGCGACTGATATTTTTCACTATGTATGAGCGGGTGTCTGTTCTGATGGTTGGGATGAGTCTCATCCCAACCATCAGAACAGACACCCGCTCATACATAGTGAAAAATATCAGTGTCGCACAGATACGGTAAGTTCTCCTGATGATGGGCACATAGTTGTGCGAAACATGTAGAGAAGTTGAAATATGTAGGTAGGTTTTCAACGTTTTTATAGGCCACGTAGGCTCTTAGGGTGAGTAGAGGTATAGCTCTACTCTTTCCTAGGACATTCGACACTAGATGCGAGTAGGGAAGTCAGTCCCAAGCTCCGGCCGCCTCTACCCCCCGGGAAAGAGCCGGTACCCATTGTACAGGAGACTGGGTGAGCCCCAGGGCCGGTCTGGACGGGTGGAAAATCTCGTCCACACCGGGATTCGATCCCGGACCGTCCAGCCCACAGTCAGTCGCTATACAGACTGAGCTACCGGGCCCACAGAAGTTGAAATAAATATACTAAGAAGTAGTGTGCACCTAGTTGGCTTCATTTGTAAAAGATTATACAGGGATGCAGGTCAACAAAACACAAAAAACAATTAAATATTCTCCTATTACTTTAACTATCGTTGCATGTGTTATGAACCGAATGTATTCTCATTTTGTTTCATATGCAATGTTGTTCACAGATATGCTAGATTTATTAGTCCGTTCTCACTGTTTTCGTACACGTAATACCACATTTTCTGCAGCGTTCTGTATCATTGTTACCAACATTTAGCAACAGATAAGACTGTCAATGCCACAATAGTGAAAAGGATGCAACTCAATTCAGCAAGATTGGCGACAGCTCCCTGCTAGCGAGATAACTATGTCAGTAGCCAGTAATCTCCTTCAGTTTACATTACAAATCATCCGACCAGCCCTACTTATATTCATGAGTTGTAAATGCGTCTCCTAGGCAGAACAAGAGACTGCCACGAAATGTTCGTCTTCTGAACTCCCTAGCTACCAGTGGGTGTAGGAAAAAAAAAAGTCGCTCCTTTTTAGTTTAGAAACCAGAATATAAATTTAGCTGTACAAGAACTCACCGCAGCACTGCGTTAGACAGCTAATACTTGCATGAATACAATAGAAGTGAATAGGAAATAAGAACCATTTACGGAAAGAGCTACAAATTTTAGAAAGAAATTAAGTTATTTAAATCTGAAAATGGCGATGTTGCAAATAATCTACTTCGTGACGCAGAACACAGCCATTACAAAGACGTTCTTTACTATCAGAATGTCATTCGTGTTCACGAAAGATGTGTTATTTTAATTTTCATTTAGCCCACAACGAAAGTACGGCCTTCCTTGCTCGGATTTATCAGAAATGTTAATTACTCAAGAGCATTACATGCATACACTTTCTACTGAATTACGGACAAATCGGATAATAAACTTGGAAATTACGGATAGAAATAATTATTTTTATCTCAGTAATTAACCAACTTGATGCACAAAATTTTTGTTTTACAATAAGTTTATTTCATGCCTCTACATGTAGGTGTGATGATACCAGAGGCTGTGTAATGCAATTTTGACCTCCTGATGATGAGCACATATTGCTCGAAACATGTAGAGGCATGAAATAAAACTTATTGTGAAACAAAAATTTTGTGCTTCAAGTTGCTTAATTACTGAGATAAATATACTGAGATGCACGGTCTGCAAAACGTAAAAAAGGATAGAAATACGTTTACTCCCCTAAGTAAAGTGTGTCTTTCACTGCGCCTATTTTACGATAATCACAATTCGTTACAAATGTTTCTAATATATTCTGCACCGAACTGTACCCAAATTGGAGAAAAAAATGTAGAAAATGGATTTAAAATTGTATTTAATGCCTTTAAGTACGCCACGCTGCGACTATACATGTTCCCACGAATCTCACATTGTTCAGATATTAAGTTAAAATATTTGGTACCTAAATGCACTGAAATCGGCCAAAAACTAGCGGGAAGAAGGGGTGGATATTCATTTACACCTGTACATACAGGGATGCTGATAAGTCACTAGCCCGACCAGGCAGGAAACAATCTTGGAAGCATGTCAGGGACGCGCGCGATTTCAACAACATCGAGACGCGAGCTGTCATCAAGTTTATTTTTCCTACAAGGCAAGGCGCCGAAGGAAATTCACTCCATTCTGATAGAAACATTAGCTTGTTTCCTTCCTGGTCGGGCTAAGGACTTATCAGTACCCTGTAAAACATAACTGTTACTCAACCGAATTACTGGAAAATCACGCTTGCTCAACAACCTTGTGTAAGGAGCTCCAGTTCCGAAATTTACAAAAATCAGGCCAAAAACGGTTTAGCCGCTGATACTAGATCACACAAAGACGAAATGACCTGGCCTTAACACACGGCCTTCTTGTTTTGCCTTGTAATAAATGCGTAGAAATTGTGGGAACTGAACTGATGAGACTTAGGGAAGTAACGGACTGCGGTATGAAAGCGTAAGCATAGATAATACCACCACTTGGAAAACATATTGAAAATATGGGGAAGGTGTGTCACATAGCAACTGTAGCACAATAATTGTGTGTAAAAATGTTGTCCACATAACATTATGTACTTGGGTGTTCAGTTCCATTCTCACAAAAAGCACTGCTTCCGTAAGAAACATTAAATAATTGGCCTGTATAATGCAGACTGAATACGTACCTTGCAAGGTCCTAGTTGAATTCGAAAATTTTTTTATCATTTAGAACAATTTCGTGCTTGGAAGTGTAGGAAGGAAACTCAGACTTCCTCATTTGAAGTTTCAAAAAATATTTGAATACAAACAAAGAATTTCGGGCAGCAGGAATTGCCATGCTAACTATTTCCACGGATTAATACAACTTACGTCTGCAGCAAAGCGAGAGGAAGGAAGGAGAAGAAACGATGAAGAGACGAACAGAAATAAATCTATAACTGGCTAGAAAAGGAAAGACAGAAAGAGAAGCTCCAAATATGAAAACAAGAAATAAACTATAGACTGACAAACACAACATCTAAACTAATAGAAAAAGGGTAAATATAGTCAAATAACTGTCTTAATGTAGAGCATTTTGGAGTGTGACGACTTGCAATATTTTCAGATGTATAACGTGGAGGAAGAGGAAACGTTTGCCTTCATGTTCAAGGTTTTTACAAAGGAGCAACATGTTTTCCGAAATTTTTGTATTATTTAGAACAATTTCATGTAACAGAACATACGACATCACATCTCAGAAAATCATAACCATGGATAATATTCACCGCTGTGAGGATCCCAAACATGAAATGGCTGATGCATGCACAGTAATGTCTCGCTGTATTGTGAGTATTATCTACTGTTTTCACGACGACAGAATATCGTGCACTTGTCTGGACATATTTCGTTTGTGTAAATAAATACCTGGTGCTACTTTATTCAGAACAATAAATAAATATAAAATATGTACACAAATGGACCAAAATCTAAATGAAATGACCTGCACAGCACAATAAGACAACATACACAAACGTAATAACATTTAAGTCAGGAAACCCGTACAAGTAAATAAAACAACATGCGCCAGTACAAGTAAATAAAACAACATGCGCCAGTCTGATAGAAACAAAACCAAAAGAACCGAACACCAAAAGCAAACAACGTGCACAAATGTGATACAACCTGTACCAAAAGCAAACAACGTGCACAAATGTGATACAACCTGTACCAAAAGCAAACAACGTGCACAAATGTGATACAACCTGTACCAAAAGACTCATTCACCAAAGGAAACAACATAAATACTACAAAATCTAAACGAAAAAATCCGAACCCCAAAATGAAACAACAGGCACAAATGTGATAAAATATGGACCAAAAATCCGTACACCAAAATGAAAAACCGCACCAATATTACAAAATGACCCATACATGAAAATGAAGCCAAACGCACAAATGTGATTGAATATATACCAAAAATCCATAAACCAAAAAGAAAAACCGCACCAATACTACAAAATGACCCATACATGAAAATGAAGCCAAACGCACAAACGTGATAGAATCCAAACCAAAAGATATAAACGCTAAATTAAATTAAATTACCGTCTAGATCAAACGTTTCAAATTCCATTCATCCTCCTTGTTACAATTCAGTGTTGGGCAGTCAATCAATGTCCGCACTAAGTATTTTATATTTGCAGCAGCCGCTGGCTGGAAGCGTGCAGACCGCAGAAAACAGTAGCCGTCTCTTTGTTATGGGTGGGCAATTCTGAATCAATACGCACGGAGATCAAAGTAGCGGTTCGACAAGCCGACACACCGCACCTGGTCATCAATAAACATTTTCCGCACATCGACGCACTGGCATGTGGGACATGTTAATAATACTTACCACTAAGGCTGAGATGCCACTGGTACAAAAAAGTTGGGTTTTAAATGCGTATTCTTCTACTTGCTCCAGTGCAACGTGCATCTCGGTTCTGAAGCATTAAGTTTTAAAAACTGTTTTAGGCTCATGGCTCGGTGCATCGTAATTCAATGTTAATAAAAATCCAAAGAGATGCAACAGTATGCCGATATTTATTTACTGCAAAGTCACTCTACATGTTTCGGGTGTCACAACACCCATCAACAGGAGTACTAAAAACTGTAACCGCAGCCTCCGGTACAGGTCATAATACTGGTACAGCTACCAGTATTATGACCTGTACCGGAGGTTGCGGTTACAGTTTTTAGTACACCTGATGATGGGTGCTGTGACACCCGAAACATGTAGAGTGACTTTGCAGTAAATAAATATCTGCATGCTGTTGCATCTGGTTGGATTTTTATTAACATTTATTAACATTTTAAAAACTGGTTAATTTTCACATTCGTACCGCGTATTTTAATATTATCAAAGTTTAATTATTCACCAACTGATGCACTAGTGAGTAGTATTTAAAAAATATTAAAATTTACATTAAAATTTACATTAAAACAGCCCCGACATGTTTCGGTGTTACAGTTACACCATCATCAGGGAGAGCATTATTTCGTTCTTACTAAAGTTACAGTTGTAAAACAGTCCATTAAAATGAATGGGTGCGTGGCTAATAAGGTTGTGGCTACTGCAGAACAACGCAACACACATATACCAATAAGGACCCAATATATGCAGCCACACCACCACCGTATTAACCACACACCGATGTATTTTAATGGACTATTTTAACTACCGTAACTTTAGTAAGCACAAATTAATGCGTTCCTTGATGATGGTGTAACTGTAACACCGAAACATGTCGGATCTGTTTCAATGTAAATTTTAATATGTTTAAGACAACTCACTAGTACATCATTTGGTGAATAAATAAAACCTTTTAAAACTAGACATTTTTCCCCATAACATAAACGACTGGTCGAAGAGGACCGCGAGGTTCGATGGAGAATAATTTCATTCTCATCATAAACTCTTGGTCCAATTCCATCCTTGCCATTATTTAGTTTGAACTTCTACCCACCCAGTCCCTTATAAATATTTGTCGGTGTTACTTTAAATAACCGACTAATTTATCTATTTATCCATCAGACAGCACATTTCAGAACACAAACACTTCTCTACATAATTGAAGACCACAAGTTTCAGGGTAAACGAAAAGCATTAACCCATACTCCTTACAAAGCCTCTGCTACTAAACATACAGATGTACAAACGATGATGCTATTTTGATGCTGGGTCAGTCAGTATGGATAGGCTGTGGGTTGGACTACTGGGGATCGATTCCCGGTAACACCTGGAGTGGACGTGGTGTGAATCTGATCACTCACGTCCATCTAATGACGACAGAAATCGTGGATGGAGTTTTACGTGCATCCTATGTAATTCCATAAGGATTTGTGATTAATTATAGAGGAATGTTTCATGGAATAACACGAAAGAAGAAAGTAGGAGCAGCCGGCAATAGGGCCGACATCCGAGTCTAAAATTCCCGAAATATAAAGTAGGAATACTCACAACGACGCGAAATAACTGTAGTGGAAGTAATGTATACATGAGTTTAGGAAGTAGTGGCTCTAGTATCCGGTTTTTATATCTGGTGTCAGCCAAACAGGAGACATCAATACAACTAGCGCACCCATTCAGTGCATATCAATTTCAAACTACAGAATGGAGAGAATTTAAACACAAGCTTTGTTCATCCTGTTGGTAACATGATAACATTCGAATAAAATCGCCGAAATCAAGCAGACGTCAATACAATGTTCTGCCAGCCAGAAGCGTCGAATCGTTACACAAACGTTACACAGTCAAGTAATGCCAGCACAGAAACCTCTGAATACTAAAAGCAAATTCTGGTAAACTCGTAAAGTCTGCATTCCTACTGCATTAAACAAATACATTTCGATAACTACTTTTGAAATATTCAGGTTCTAGACTTCGTTTCTTATTCTAAAAAGAGAAGACTGTTTCAGACACCGGACATTATGCCTTCGTAAAGTTAAATTTGAGAGGGGGGTGGGTGGGCCTAGCAGGAGTTGGGTCCAGTCAACTAGACAGAATTTACGTTAATGCTCCTAAATAAGCTAAACATTTGAAACCTCCTGTCACAAATAACACCTCACAACCAACGTAACCAACATAATATTCAAGATACACATAAAACTGGAAGATGACATAAAATAGAGACTCATATCTCAGGCATTCTTCACACACCACATATGGCTGCATCTCAGAAACTACACCTACAAAGTGAATTGCTAACCAATACACGCCACAACAACCAAAACAACAACAACAACAACGATAAATTTAAATAAAACACAAGCAGCAATGTAATCACAAAGCAAAGAGAAAAATTCATAGCTTTTTTGTAAATAATTTTAACACACACCTTAGATCCATCCTCACAACACCGGAAGTTTGATAGCATTTTACATCTTGATCTTTAAGATGAATTCCAAATTATGATAGCACAACCGTACAATAATGTATAAAACTAAATTAAAACCAATTACTTACCTGATACACTTAATGAATACACCACTAAATTGTATAAATTCTTATATTTGTAATAGCCTGAAATCTCAAGCTTATACACATACACACACACATCTTTTATATACATAAACAAATACATACACACGCGCGCACGCACACACACGCGCACACGCACACACGCACGCGCACACTCACATGCACATGCACACGCACACACATACATACATATACATACATACATACAATTTACATGGTTAAAATGGACCACAGTAAAAAACAGTCACCTAACAGAACACACCCCTTTGTGTTATCAACACAATATGGTAAACGACACACACGCACTCAAACACAATATATTTTTTTACGTGGCTACATGTTTCAGTACTTCATATTGCAAAACCTCCACGACTCAACTACGCAAAACTAGTAGAATTTCTCCCTGGGTTAGGCCTACTGTATCATGTAATACATTTCGTCTAGTTCGCCAGAGTCTGTAGAACCACTCAGCCTATATTCTGAAACGTTCTCTGGTTTACCCCTACGAACCAATATATTTTGTGGTTTCTGAAAATGTAAAGGGAAGTTTCACCCTATCAAACATACGAGTAGCATCACTCTAGTGTCATTTATACATTTTTCCAGAACAGCGAAATATTGTCTTACTCTGCAGGACCCTCGAGCTCTGGTCACAGAAGATGTTTTAGGCTAATGGACTGATATGTCAGGGTGACGAGAAATAATAGTTTGTCCCCAAACATTGCACACTTGTGGCTCAGTCTGTAGGGCAAATCGTTCACCTCTGCTATATCACATGCTAACCCCGGAGATCTTTCCTCGTCAACCTCAAAATTACTTTAAACCAGGGTACCACATGATTTACAAAATAATTTTCACCTTCTTATGGAATGTAAGAACCTCGTCCGAAGAACTGCTTATGTCACACAGTATTTATGTTTATATCGCCTTGTCACATCTTAATGTTTGCTTTCGGGCCTTACAAATTGTGGCTGCGCCCCATATCCTGTTTCCCATACGCAATCACTGCCCTGTCCATCAGATTCTGCTGTCGTTGCGGGTTGGCCCGATTCTACATCCAAAGTACAGAAACTGAAAATCATTTCACCTGTATATTCAAGTATTGTACCCAACTCGCACATTTATTGGCAATTAACAACTCCTTAATTTCTAAAACATACTGTAAGGTTTCATTTCATTTTCTTAAGATGGACCATACAAAGTAGGTGGTCCAATACAGGAAACAGCTGAAGGTCCACGTTAGAGCAATTCAGTATTTTTTCTTTCCACCAAAGACATTCAGGAAATGGATGGCACCATATCAAGTATCAAGTCTCTAATGTGATCCAAGGAAGTTCTGTTTACGCATTTCTGTATGGAACTTACAACCCGTTCATAGAAGCAGATGTATAAGTAAAATACAAAATCCAGCACATACAAAACTTAAGAAAGAACGCCAAAAAGAGCAACATCTCCAGTCACTGCTAAACTTCCGTCATTCTTGAGACGAACTGAAAGTACGACTTTACCCAAAGTGGCGCTCATGGCTAACTATCAAATTCTGGGGCAATGATACAATTAGGAAATTGTCCAATATATGCGGTTATGCCCTATATACATAAACACACACACACACACACACACACACATACACACACTCAACAGATCGCAAATGACCCCATTGAAACTAAAATCAACATTAATTGAACAAGTCTTCACATTTCTCTTTTGTCTTACGCTCGTCACAAAGAGTCTCCTAAGACATCCATTCTAACAGACCAGAGCCGTAAATAATTTCCAAGGTTCATTAATCGGCCGGTTAATGGTGCGACAACGTAATACCATTTCCTAGAAACTTGTCTTTGTTTTAACAAGGAAGGACAACAAAGAGGAGTGCTGTTTTGTTAGCATTCTTTGTGGTATTTTACCATTTCCCTTCGGAGCATACCGAAGAGCGATTCTTCAAATCTTCAACCCCCTCCAACCCCTTCGACAAGCCGTTCACCCTTTTTCTCTTCCCTCCAAACCCTTATCCGCCCTAATTTAATAACTCAAGAAATAACAGAAAGCGCTGAGAATAAGGTAGAGAAAAGAAAACACAGAGAGCAGAGTGCCTTCAAGACTCATCCCCTCGCTGTATTGTCTGTCTCTTCCTGGTCTCATCTGTCATTTGCAGTCGGTATTTCGTTTTGAAGTCGGGGTCGTCTGTATTGTTAAGCCACTTGATGTGGTATTAAAGAGATGTGATTGGCAACAAGTCTCTTCCCTCTCGTTTACTTGTGATTTGAACCAAACTAAGCTTTTTGTTATAATGTTGTTTGCCTGTTCTTCGTACAAATCGACTATACAGCCTTAAGTGAGATACGAAACGTGGTAAGGAAATTTTACTCTAAAGAACAAGATCATTTCTTGTAGTTTTACATCAAAAGTAAAGGCGAAGTTGTCATTGACATTATTACACATTGTGGGGTACAGGGGATTTTAGAAGATGGTGAGAGGTCACCTTCAGGCATCGGCTGCTTTATACCCGAGGCTCCCGATGTCTATCGAATGACAGCTGAGTTGGATCCATTGCTAGTTTTGAGTTTGTATAGAAAAGAAAAATTTCTTTCCTGAATCGAACTCCGACTTCACGGTTTCCACCCCGTAAAATAATCAGCAACGTTACTGAGACAGCCGAGTTCAGCATGTGTACGTGTATGTAGAACGGAACTGAAGGAACTGACATTTCCTTTGTCCTTATTGCGTGACACTGGTTGCAGTATGACTGTACCATGTTGCGTGACTCTGGTTGCAGTATGACTGTACCATGTTACGTCACTCTGGTTGCAGTATGACTGCACCATGTTGCGTGACTCTGGTTGCAGTATGACTGCACCATGTTGCGTGAATCTGGTTGCAGTATGACTGTACCATGTTGCGTAACTCTGGTTGCAGTATCACTGTACCATGTTGCGTGAATCTGGTTGCAGTATCACTGTACCATGTTGCGTGACTCTGGTTGCAGTATGACTGCACCATGTTGCGTGAATCTGGTTGCAGTATGACTGTACCATGTTGCGTGAATCTGGTTGCAGTATGACTTTACCATGTTGCGTGACTCTGGTTGCAGTATCACTGTACCATGTTGCGTGACTCTGGTTGCAGTATGACTGTAACATTTTGCGTGACTCTGTTTGCAGTAAGTCTGTACCATGTTGCTGTTTCATTGTGTATTTGTCCGTCTCTACAATTAAAGTTACAAATGAGTCTCCTATGGCTCAACGACCTCTATTCAGCCTAGATATCCTGTACGAGGTTCCTTGATTATACTCAGACACACCACAAGCAGTAGAATTCCTCTGGACGAGTGATGGGCCCTCGTAGAGACCTCCGACAACGAAGAACTTACACGAGATACTGACATCCACGATTAGAGGGGATTCGAAACCGCAAATCCAGCAAGCCAGCGGCCGCATACCCACGCCTTAGACCGCGCGGCCAAAAGAATCTGCACACATAAGTAATACGGCAAACATAAAATTATTGTATATATAACTGTCTGCTGTCTTGGATTGATGGTTGGACATGGAGGCGTAGGCTTCCTCCAAAATCTCGTTAAATATCTACCACTTTACATGGCGCAAAATCTTATAAGACAGCAATCGTCTTAATCAAGACCGTGATAATCTCAAATTGGCAATAAATAATAGATTTTCGTGAAAATTCAATTTTGACGATAATTAACCCTTTACCTGCTAACGTAGAGAATATGGTGAGTTCCTAATAATGTTAGCAAAGGGTAGATGGAATTTAATTTGGTGTTTAAGGTGTTAATCCATTTTCTTGCAACTCGGTGTAGATTTAATGTCATTCGACACCTCCACGATTCTCTATTTGTAGCTTTCTGTGATCAAGAAGATCATGATGGCCGTCGTGCAAACATCTGAGGTGAGAAAATTAATCGCGCCAGTGCACGTAGGGCCCGTGATTATCATGGTGATAGTTTCATGCAAGTATTAAATTAGTTTTAAACCGCATATTTTGAGGAAATCATGAAGGACTAATGTGGTGCCTGGGGAAAACTCATGGATCTGACAGCTATAGAATCATGAAAACTGAAGTACATAACTTGTACGGTGGAAACATACAACGACACCTGCAACAGTTAAAAGTAGTGCAACCCTCACCCTGCTAACGTGGAGAATATGGTGAGCTCCTAATAATGCCAACAAATGGCAGATGGGATTTACCTCGGCATTTAAAGGGTTAAAGCCTCCGTGTATACAAATTCACATTTCCTTACTACACGATCACCCTGTGAAACTTTGTTGTCCCGACGCGCTCAGTCTGGTACGTGATCCTCTTTCGGGAAACGGGTGTGGTTCACCGAATCACACATACTTTTAATTATTTCTTTTTTTACTTGTTTCATTTACTCAATTTATTCTTGATATAAAATAATTGAGCGCTATATCCAGTAAAATAACTAAATCATTTCTACGAAACTGACACAGTCACTTCTCTGTACTCCCACTTACACCACACTCATATGCGACTGAATTCGCACTGAATTGCTAAGGTCCGTTGTCCGCTGCTAACGTTTTCTCATTTAAATTTCTCCCCTCCTACCTATCACCAACGGTCCTGAATACACGTTGACAGATTAACTTCCAACGCATGGCCATGTAACGTCCGTAACTGACGCCAGCATTCCTAACAAACAACTATATCAAAAATGTTCGGCTACACTTTCTTGGTCTGAGCCTAACCGTCGTATGTAAAGACCCGTTATTAAAATTCTGTACTTTTGCTACACCCCAAACTGATCTGTGTAGGTGTGTCCGAATTGCTGGACAGCTGCTTTCTTGAACGTCATTCAAGGTCATATACAGTGGAATTTGGGTCAATCCATTGCTTCGAATCCCCATAATATTCTTTGAAGACATAAATGTAGTTCATTTAACGGAAAGACAATTTCTTTCAGGGCTGTACAAAGCGGATTTGAATCTCCCTACTTCATTCTTCACCAAAACAGTAAATTTAAACAAGATAGGCAATACACGTAGAACGTAACACGTAACCATTTTTGGCGTGATAAAGTAGTAAGTACTACATATTAACAGTGTCTCTGTAGCCTTAGACATCCAGCACGTAAGGCAAATGCGTCGTATTGTCAACTGTGACTTTCACGGCTTTACGATATTTTTCCACATTATCTCATAATCGGCTTCGGTGCTGGCCTTTGGTACCCAAGTTCGCGGGTTCAAACCCGGCCGAAGCCATCGGATTTTTAGGGCGAAAAAATCCTCAGCACGCCTTCCTTCGGAGGGGAAGTAAAAGATCCCTAAATTTACGTGGAAGTCGGAATTTAGGCAAAATTACTACCGGACATCTTTCTCGCCCGCAGCTCCACCTTTCGCTACTAGGATCTCTCGCGTCGCTGAGGATGCAGAGGCACGTGGTGGCGAAAGTGGGAATATCCAAAGGCGGGGAAAAGCAATGGCAAACTATCCCCAAGAATTTGCCTAGGATGCAGTGTGCCAAGAGCCACATCGGTTCCATAACCGCGCTCTGGTTCCTGCCGGACCGGCCTCTAGGGCTGAATACTAATGAATGAATCTCATAACACGATTCCAGGGGAAAAACTAACATAAAATGTGTTTTGATTTTCTCTACAACTTTTATCAAAAACATTTCTCATTCTGAGAAAAATCCAACGAGATATTTTTATAAATGTTCTAAAGTCTTCGCGTAAAGTACCCGCCTTTGTTGTCATATTTTAATGACACTGGTTTTTTCTCGAAATTTTTTTTTAAATATACTCGAATACCAAATTTCACGAAAATCCGTCTAGTGGGAGCCGAGTTGTTCCATGCGGTCAGACGGACGGACGGAAAGATAGACATGACGAAGTTAAAAGTCGTTTTTCGAAATTTTGCGAAAGCGCCTCAAAATAATATGAATTTTCATAAATGCAAATCGCTTCAGCCGAATTACTTTACCGGCAGGACCACATGTCCATCTCATCCTAACTGAGTGTACGTTGGAGCCCAAAGAATGAGATTACTCTTCTCCAAATCCTGCAGCAGCATGCTATAACACCTACATTTCGGAAAAAAATTGTTGTGTTTATTTTCGTAGTCGAAATAATTGGCAGAGAAAATTTTACGTTTACACATGCAGTCCGTCCATCGGTCACAAAGGAGGGGCAAGAGGAACTCTTCTCCGGTCCGAGGCAATAGGAATTTTTAGAAGCTTTATTATTAGGACAAATTTTGATGCTAATATAAGGATGAATTATGTTGTTAACTCATCGAATGCCCTACTTCACCAGCAGATATATAGTGATACGTATAAACATTTTATTTATGGCTCTCTAAAGGGAACCTATGTAAAAGAAATGAAGACATGGTTCCATTAACTCTACAGCCAATTGGACACTTCCAATTCCTTTGAATATGTTTGTGTTCAGTGGAGATAAAAGTCCATAGTTTGAATATTAGCTCAAAGTAAATTTCATCTTTCAGTTTCAGCAACCGGAGTACGTAAGAGAGGTGTAAAAACCTGTGGCTGTGTCGAAAAGAGCGTGTCTGTTATTGTTGACACTGGAGAGGCTAAAGAGACTGGAGAAGGATGGGAAAGGGGAGAGAAATTCTAGACGGGAAAGAAAATTCAGAAAACTTAATTTGCATTGATAAATTTTGACTAACCCAGTGTCGATTTTCACACGTTTATCACTTGACTTCATGTTATAGACTTTTTTTTTCTTATTTCGCCCTTTTGTCTTGTCAAGACAAGTCTTATGATTGCTAAATGCACAGACGTACTAAAGGAGGAATGTTCCTTGCGTTTTTATTTCGTGGGTTTGAAATGACAAAAAAGGAAAGGATTTCACATTGACACCAAGGACTTTAGCTAACGCCACAAAGTCCTGTTCGATGTGTACCAGTTTCGAGTTTCAGCCGAATTATCGATTTCCCTCGTCAGTTTTTTTTTTCAGTGTATTCTAAGCAATTATCAGGATAAAGTTTCAAAAACTGGCCTGAGCTTGACACTCAGTAAACAAAGTTACTTTTTCCTTCGTAAACATTTCAAGATCTATTCTGAGCCAAATCAGCCTTGCAAAGGTAAAGGTAAAGGTAAAACAGTCCCGTTACAGGCCAGGAGGGGCCCAGAGAGTTCCAGGAAGATAACGTTCCCAGATTTCGCGACAACGGTACAGGATGGTGGTGAGATTGTCAGCCTTATGCACCGGCCGCCTTTACCCCAGGAAATACTCCTGGTACTCACTTCTGTTAGAAGCTGATTCGACTCCAAGGCCATAGTGCGATGGGAAGGATTTTTTGTCAATGAAAAATCCACTGACACCATCTGGGATCGAACCAACGTCCTTCCGATTTGTAGAATCAGCCTTGTATACTTGTATAATTACTAAGGACGGACATCACATTGGGAATAAGACGTTGGGTTGCGAACCTAAACTTGCACATACTCGTAGTATCAGTGTTAAGAATGTATAAACATGTGTCTATTGAACCTCTGTGTCTTCATGACGAGATGATTAGGAACATGTATAATGTTACCTTACAAAGTGACAAGCGAAGGGAGTGTATTGGAACTCCCTCGAACTCATCCCCACGAAGCACTACTTTCTCTCCTAGCAGTGGCTATATGGCAAGTGTATGTGAAGTATTGAAATATCTGTCCATAACTCTCATTTCAAACAGCGAGATGTGAGATATTTTCCCACACTTCTCGTGCTGCAAACCACTTTGCGTCTATTCTGTTACTTTGCATCAGACATAATCATCACTTTTCTCGTACTTTCCCTGACCTGGTTTGTGTGTCGAATGGTAACATCTGCCGCTAATACGCGGGAATCTCGTGCTGCCTAATCTTCGGTTTAGGGTTAATAGTGACATTCATTTCAGAATGTTCACATTTGTACCGTGCATCTTGCTATTATCAAAATTTTTAGTTACCAACTGATGCACAAGACAAATGTTTTAAGAAGAAGTGTTAATATTTACATTAAAACAGCTCCGACATGTTTCGCTGTGATCACCATCATCAAGGAGCGTACTGTGTGAGCTTGCTAAAGTTACAGTGTTAAAACAGTTGGTTAAAATACATCGGTGTGATTAATCTGGTGCATATGCATATGCAGCCACACCACCAGGATGTATTTTAACCTGCTGTTTTAACACTAAGTTTAGCAAGCTCACACAGTGCGCTCCATGTTGATGGTGATCACACCGAAACATGTTGGAGCTATTTTAGCCGTTTGGCGCCAGAATTGTTTTTTTTTT
>Ga0123352_10008360_pt1 | contig 16101 bp, 7 predicted proteins | sample TergutLab28metaG_FD_89700 | JGI IMG/M metagenome (GOLD analysis project Ga0123352, IMG submission 89700) | Labiotermes labralis P1 segment gut microbial communities from Petit-Saut dam, French Guiana - Lab288 P1 | ecosystem: Host-associated > Arthropoda: Insects > Digestive system > Gut ... | reverse complement strand
TTTTTTTTTTTTTTGTTTGTTTTTTTTTGTTGTTGTGTGGTGCGGGTCGGGGCTGTGGTGTTTGTGGGGGGGGTCGGGGGGGGGTGGAAAGAGCTGTTTGGTTAGAAGATTTTCCTACTGTCTTGTTCGGAACACTACGTAGTCTGCATTTTGAAATTTGTGATCGTGAAGAGTTCTTTCAATAAATGTACTTGTTTATTCTTTCCACAAATTGTTTCTACTTTTCTCTTGTCGTCCTTATTTTTTACGTTTTCCATTTTGCTTCTTTAACTGTTCCTTTGTTTTTATTTCGTCAAAAACTGAACGAAACACTGTAGATTGCACTGAGTATCCTCATATTCACTTTACTGACAGAATGGCGGGAAAAGATGACAAATTGGTACTGGAATTGGAGCAAATCTTCAGCTACGACAGCGCCACTTTCTTATATAAAATGATAAAAATTGCAAATGTCAGACATTCGGAAAAAGAATATACTAAAACAACAAAGAAATAACAACATTCTTACACCTTGTTCTTCTGTAATTCTACTTTTACGATAAATGAAATATAACAGTTCTTTTCTCAATTTACAGGTGTTTGAAGAAGTTTTCAGCTGTAGTGGTTGCATGGGCTAACTATTACCTCCTAAATTAGGTTAGAAATGATAGAGAGGAACTGGATTTTGGTACGTTTTAAATTAAGTATCCCAATGTCACCTTAAGGCTACCGAGGGAGTTAAACATTAATTACTGTAGTTAAATTTCGTGTCGAGAAAAGAATATAAAGCCTGAAAGATAAAGGATTTTGATATGATATGGGAGATAAATATGTCCATTTCCAACGTGTGAATTTTGGTAAAATTGTAAACGTTACGTATTTGTTCATTTAAACCCGCCAAAGATTTTCACAGACCACGACAGTGTGGATTTACTTCACTTAAGAACCCGTGAAACTGTTCTAAAATGTAGAGGTAAAGGTAAAGGAGTCCCGTTACAGGGATGGAGTTGCCCAGAGGTTTCCAGGAAGTTAAGGTTCCTAGATTACATGACAACGGCACAAGATGGTGGTAAGGTTGTCAGCCCTACGCACCGGCAAACTTTACCCACATGAAACACTCCTGGTAATCTTTTCTGTTAGAGGCTGGGTCGAACCCAGGGCCATAGTGCAATCGGAAGGATTATGTCAATGAAAAATTCCAATGACACCATCTGGAATCGAACCAGCGACCTTTAGATTTTTAGCATAGCACCTTAACCACTGTGACACCGCGGGTTCAAAAATGAGGGAACATTAAATTACAAATGTAACTGGTACTGTAGTTTCAATGTTTGTCATTAGGGAATCGGGAACACATATTTGGAGTTTGCTCTAAACGCAGGGATTTGTTGTTAAAGACAGGGAATAAGATTTCACTTCAATGTCTGTAAATTCACACTCTTCCACTAACAGTTGCAGTCATTGTGTAAATGGGGCAAATTAAGAAACTTTCCGTACCCATTTGATACTAATAGCACAATTACATGTTACTATGGTCTTATATTAAATTTTCCCAAAATGGAATTTCACAGTTATGATATCTATTTGCAGCAAATTGTGAGTGGAAAGCCAACTTCACAAAGAAATGAAAACCCTATAAAACCTCAGACACAAACATATGTAGGTATAGAACATTGTTTGATTATAACATTCTTTCCAAGAAATTTCTATGTTTCAGTCGCAATAATACGCTTCTTATTTTTAAGACACTCTACTATTTTTATTCGGAAATATAAAAGTAAACAAGAGCGTTTGGCTGTATAAATGATTTCACGGCCAAAAAAACAATTAGACATGTTTGTGATATTATTGTCGTCCTTATTACTTTCAAGGTAGTTGCTCACAATAACATTTCGCAAACATTTTTTCATTATCCTATATTCTAAATTACACCCAAATACACACCAAAATGTTCACTACGAAATTATATCATATTCAGTTCTAGGTATAAGTAGGGTAGAATTGTAAGTAATGGCCTCTTGAAGCCAAGTCAGTGTGCGTTCATACAGCGATCCTGCCCTGACTAATGACGCTGAAGTACCCTGAATAGATGACTTGGTGACTGTACAGAAATAAAGAGATCTAAACGAAACCTGCCAAACCGTGCGGTCGAATGGTCTAAAATTTCCGTATTAAAATAGTTGTACCTGCAGGGAATTTCGTAAATAAGGGGCTGGAAATGGCAGAAAGTGTCCTTATTTATTTTATAGCTCATTTCAGCGAGTATTCGTAACTACACTGCAGATGATGAATGCCGGAATAAACTAAAAAGACTGACTGTTGAACGAAAATTGGTACAGTTCTCTCCGGATCGAAGTATTCCTAAAACCGTGGCAAAATTCGAGCGACCGCTTGCTGGTTCGTTCACTCGGACTCATCATTGAGGAAGGATGCACCACCATCCCGTAATGTAGATCTGGGATGTGAACATATTACTGAACTACAAAACTGTAATAAGAAATTAATGAGAGCAAGTAAATATGTGCTTGATGTTTCTGGTGGCTAAGCGGTCTAAGGCGTAATTCTGCTTCGGCTTTATTGCTGGGACCACGGGTTTAAATCCCGCTGAGGGCTTGAATATTGTAGTGGTATATGCGAAAAGATGTTCACTCTTTCAAGGGAGACCTACCCGGTGAGTGTGTTTGTCTAACGGTGATTTAGAAACTTTAACAATCAGAGGGTCGAGTCCGATTTGGGCTGTGGTGCCACAGGAAAAAAACAATTTCTTATATTTATAAAAGATTGCAACCATTAAATGACTCTTGGAATTCAATACCGATAACCTAAAGTGTGAATTTAAGTAAGAACCTACTAAGCAAGTATTGTGTTAAAAACTGTTAGCATTAAATGTGTCACTGACGCAGCTTTAAACAATAGTGCATGAGTAGTTGTGTTCAGTTCAAAAAGTGCACGTGGCAAACAATTCAGAGGATTAATCATTGCAGCTTATTTGTTGTTACCGTCTGCTTTACCATGTGTAAATTCGCCTTTCCTATGCATCAGACTGAGCCATGCCACTACTGCAGTTGGCCAGACTTTCCAGATTGAAGTTCTACATGTCATCGACGGACTCACTGTTCATTCCAGCACCAATAGCGGTTATAGAGTAATAGCGGTTGTAGGGTAATAGCGGTTATAGAGTATTAGCGGTTGTAGGGTAACAGCGGTTGTAGGGTAACAGCGGTTGTAGGATTATAGCGGTTATAGTGTAATAGCGGTTGTTGGGTAATAGCGGTTGTTGGGTAATAGCGGTTGTTGGGTAATAGCGGTTTTAGGGTAATGACGGTTGTAGGTTAATAGCGGTTATAGAATAATAGCGGTTAAATGTAAGAGAGATTGAAAACGATGTTTAATTTTTACTGTAATTGAACACATATTACTTCTTTTACGGACCTTGAAAAGGCATTATTTTTTATTTCATAGGTTTGGTATATGTTTTACATTCATGTGGTGCTCTAGATGGTAGAGATCATAATTTTGAATATCTGAGAGATGCAGTGTGCGTTGTAAAGTTTTGGAACTAAATTTCACGTCCACAAAAACGCTGGATAGGATTCTTGGCATATAGATTGATTAAGAGGCAGTTGCAAAGGTAAAATTCTGCGGCCCATAACCAACGCGCCGTGGTAAGTCTCTAATTCTACCATACACAATGATTTGCACATTCCATTTGTCGCTACGGAGATCAGCAGATTATCCTTCCTCTACCACCAACGGCTGGCAGGCCATCACAACGCTCTCATCAATGCAATGACCATTCCACCGACCATCGTACGAAGATTGAAAAGACAGTGGCCGACTGATCTATCCCACATTACAGCGGAAGATTAACCTGTCCCGTATCACCTACTTCTGGGTTTTCGACGGAGTGTCATTGATGGATTACTTCTGTCTTCATGCTACCACTTCTAGCACATTTACTTATTGCTCCTCTTACGGAGTAGATTGTAAATTGACATTACGTAAAAAAAAGTTGTAAAGGCAAATACGGTGAAGAATTAAGAAGTTATGTACAAGGTATATTAATCTGATTTAGTTTGTTGTCAATGTGTTGAGGTGCTTGAAGTAGAAAACGGAAGTCTTTTGGTTGTTACAAGTATCGTAAGTGACATTGATCCCCAGAGAGTTTGGGGGCCACCTAACTTCAAATAAAGCGCCCCGAAAGCGTCTGGTTTATCCCGTACATGATTGGGAGTTGGTCAGTAGGTGATGCAGTATTTTTCCGAAGCTGACTGAACTCAAAAATCAAATATGAATATCTGAATCTACTGAATTAAAGTACAGGGTGACTATGAGACAGGTTTCGGTTTGGGGAAAAAAAATTAGAAATTGCTACCGAACTTGTTCTAACGACTTTGTTAATTCTCTTACTGACAGTACATACTGTTTTGAAACAGCGACGCTTCTGTAGTATTTCTAAACAAAGAAAAGGTGTTGGTAAACATTCATTCGTAAATAGGATAATTAAAAGTGGAAACAATTACCTGCAAGCTTACTATTGTCTTTCCTCCGTAAACTAAACACGTTTAGGAGGGTTAAGAATGCAGTTACAAACAAGAGAATTCAGTTGGGGAACTGAGTGTAAATAAGTGAAGTGATGTGAAGTCAAGTGAAATGATGTGGATTGAACTGACATGATTTATGTGAAGTTATTTTACACGTATTTCTAAGTGAAGTGAAGTGAAATTATTTACGGTGAAGTTCTTGGGGATTAGAGTGGCATGTACATTAGGTTGATTTTATACTGAGGTTACTTGATTATATTGTGACTATTTCATTTGTGTATATCCTGTATTGTGGTTGTTTAACGTGTACTGTAGTTGTTTTAACTTGTACTGTTGTTGTTTTAACTTGTTTTGTAATGAGTGGGTATTTGTATGTGTGGGTTTTGTAATCTGTGGGGGTTTGGTAATAGGTTTACTTGAACCTACTGTGTTTTGTATCGTTTGTACTGTGCTTTTTGTACTGTTTCGTTTCGGTATATTTATTCTTATTTGTTTTGTCTGTACTAGTGTAAGGACTACTGCCACCGAGTGACAAATGATTTGCAGTTAGTAGTAGTAGTAGTAGTAGTAGTAGTAGTAGTAATAGTAGTAGTAGTAATAATAATAATAATAATAATATTTGCTACTTGTTAAACAACCGAATAAATAGCAATTACGTACCATAATAACTGCATTTCCTTGATGCATCTGCAACCGAAACATAGCTATATGTGACGGAAGAAAGATCCGGTGAACCGTTTTTAATGAGTCCTGCTTTGTAGTAAATTTGCTACTATCTGTGATATTGTAAAATCTTGACATTTTCAAGTTTGCTGACGTCATACGCTGTGTAGGCACTAGCCACCACACTGAGCAATATGGTGCTGATAAATATCTGTATTTAATCATTTTAATTACAAATTATATACCCCGTACACAATATCAAACACTGGGAATTTTTTCCAGTACCAATAGGGAGTTTTCACAATAAATAGGGAAAATTAATATATTAAATTGAAAAATTACTTACATGTTACCAGTTAGGGGCACAACTTCAAGTTTTGTTGATAAAGGAGGTATAGAAAGAATGACTTGAATATAAGTATAGACTCCAGAAATTACAAATATCCAGTTTTCCTATAACAAATTACCCCAAAAAATAGGTCACAACGTAATTGCAGGTTTCTGCACCACTCTGTTGTGACACGATTCGGGGCGAAGAGAAATGTACAGAAATATTTCGTCGGATAACAACAGTGGCACAAACTAATAGCAGGACGTAGGCATATATTTGAGGATAAAGTTAAAACTATATTCGAAAAAATACAATGTTTTGAACCTAAATCAATTCACTCAATATTATTTGTCACTATGGGATTAAGCGAATTCTATAATAAACCCCAGCTTTTTACATAGCTAAAAGTTTCTCCACTAAATAAGCAATTTAGAACATTTTTTTTTAAAATTACACCGCAAATCTGAGCTGTGTAGTGTACAACGCACAAATTGTAGTCGACTTACAAGTCGTTTATAATTTGGCCTACAGGCAATTACCTGGATCAACATTCCCTTCAATTAGTTTCAGGAATAAATAAGAAATATATCTAGTGCTACTGAAGAAATCCACAATACAGTTTACATTAAATAGGTTAGACATATAACAATAGAACTGCAACACGAACTCCCTGCAAATGCGTATAAATGCAGTCTTTACTAACAACGTCAGACTATTTATAACTGTCACTGACTGGTTGAATACTTTCCTGTAGGCACAAGCAGAGCCTCTGTTTCAATCTAAATCGAATTCACTAATGTGGTGTCGTGCTTTTATCTTACCTGACCAATGTAATGCGGTAGCTACTGTACAGTCAACATAATTCTCAAGTAAAACTATCGAAGTTTCTTTGCTTCATGTTAGAGTGCCACAATCAAACGAAAGTCGCTGGATTCTGTTTAGTTACTGCATCAATTTTAAGTACATAATTGATACAGCGTTGTTAAATAAAGCATGAATCAACCAACATCGTCGTGGGATTATCAGATAGAAGAGTGCATTAAAAGACCACATGTTTTTACTCCCTGTACCTTGTCATGGAGTGATGCTTGAACAGTACTTTCCTCTCTCACTCAATACAGACGCGATTCTGTAGTTTCCATTCGCTAATAGGTCTGCTAATCATGTACTGACAAGTCTATGCCTGCCTGGCCTTTAGCCACGTAGGAGTGTAGAGTAGGTATCGGAGCAATTAACACAGTTTACTGACTTGGACACATGGTGGGAAGGAAGGGGGTGTGAGGAGCTTAGGTGGGAAGTCGGACAAGAACTGAGTAAATTAGAAAACAGTGTTCATAGATTCTGCTTCCCTTTGCCCAGTCGGGACTCCTAAACATTTAGTGACGTTCTAATTACGTGTGCGTTTTGTACCAGTGCGAGTCAACAGTGCGTTGGCAACGGTTGGTCTGAATGATCGTAATTGAACAACAAGAAATGGAACCTGTTTTACACGGACACCCATATTCCGAAAGGGGTTAAATAGGAAAGTTTAAAACCCGCTCCGAGAGAAAATGTAGTTTCAAATATAGAAAGGAATAAAGGAGTGTAAGAAAGTTCATAAAGAGAAACGTAATAGCTTGGACTCTTCATTATGTTTAGACAAGCCTATGTATGTTGTGAGTTGCTTTGAAGCAAATAATAAGAAAGTCGTTGGTTTGTTTTCTTGATATACTATTCTGAATTATTAAACACAGATATTTTATAACTGTTTAGAAAAAGGGTACAAGGAAACACGAAACACTAACTGCTGAATTAGATTCTGGTTAGGAAGCCCAACAAATGTTATGCGCCTGTTATATTTCTTGCATATTTTGTAAGGTTAATCCTAATTGAACCAATACATTTACTTTCTAGTCTAAAAGAGGCAGTTCCTTCAAGAAATGTGTCCCAAACCCTCTGAGTCATTTCGTGTGTCTTTCGTTCCAGAAATATGTACAAACTAATACAAATTTGACAAATATGACTGCTGTATATAAATGCTATTTAAGGTCTGTTCTACATATTACATGGATTTTATGTTTATGTTTTCCTAAATTGCTGATCTATATTAATAATTGTCCAAAGAGGTGCAACTCAAAGCAGTCTATTATTCTGCAAGTTCACTCTACCTCTTTCCGGTGTCAACCACACCCATCATCAGGAGTACACAAAATTGTAACAACAGCTAGCTTGGCCACGTTAGAGGGACGTAGCTGCACAACAAATATGACCAGTTCCAGAGGCTGTAGTTACAGTTTAGTGTACTCCTCATGATGGGTGTAATTGACACCCAAAACATGTAGAGTGAACTTGCAGAATAATAAATAGACTGCATTGTGTTGCATCTCGTTGGAGAATTATTAATATACCATATGAAATTTCGTGTTATGTTATAAAATATATTTACTTAATTAAAATTAATTATTTAGTGTCTGTGGGTGATTTCTTGTCTTCTGTTTCATACGAGATTTATTCAAATAGTATCCGGATTGGAAGTGTAGTGGTTGTTCACTGGGTGGGATGCGTTTGCAACCAGCCTTGACATGGTCGTACATGTCTTAGCAACTCATGACACAAGTTGCAAGTGACTGCGTTTGCTCAGTTGGCTGTAGTAGTTCGCGGAAGTAACACGTGCTTTTATGTCATAGAGATTTTTACGATGTGTGAAAGTACCGAACAACGCATTTCCATCGAGTTTTAATTTAAAATCGGAAAAACCGCAATGGAAACTTATCAATTATTGCTGCAAGCATACGGTGAAGATGCTATGGGTCGTACACAAGTGTTTGACTGGTTCCGTCTATTTAAAGAGGGTAGAACCTCCGTTGAAAGCGACTCCCGCTCGGAACGACCGTCAACATCGAGCAAGGAGGAAATGATTGCTAGAGTTAGAACAATCTTTCGCAGTAACAGGAGATTGACAGTACGAGAGATAGCGGATGACTGTGGGATCTCCGTGGGCTCATGCGATTCAATTTTAACCGATTATCTGTACATGAAACGTGTGTGCGCGAAGTTTGTGCCGCGTTTGTTAAAAAATGACCAACGTGGGCAAAGTCAGACAATCGCCCGTGATTTGTTGGAGCGTTCATGTGAAGAAGTGCAGTTTCTAAGAACACTGTGACAGGTGACGAGTCCTGGGTCTACGGGTACGACCGGAAGACAAAACAACAATCGTTCCAGTGGAAGGGTCCCACGTCTCCGCGACCAAAGAAGGGGCGCCAGGTGCGAAACAAAACATAGGTCATGCTACCGACGTTTTTTGAATCTGAGGGTATCGTACACCACGAGTACGCTCCCGACGGGCAAACAATTAACAAGAAATTTTACGTGGAGGTCTTGCGACGTTTGCGTGAATCAGTTCGCCGAAAACGACCGGAAAAATGGCGGGATGGCGACTGGATCCTGCACCACGGCAATGCGCCCGCACACACTTCACATCTTGTGCAGCAGTTATTGGCCAAACACGACACCGCTCAGTTACAGCAGCCGCCATACTCACCAGATCTCGTACCGTGTGACTTTTTCCTATTCCCAAGGCTTAGGAAAGTTCTGAAAGGGCACCGATTTGAGGCAACGGAGGACATCAAACGAAATTCGACGAAGACACTATTAGACATCCCGAGAGAGGAGTTCACAAAACGTTTCCAACAGTGGCAGAAACGATGGGCGAAGTGTGTAGCTGCGGAAGGGAACTATGTTTAAGACAATTAGGTTTAAAACCCAGTAAGGTTTATTTACTTCATGTACTGTGGTCAGTCCGGATACTTTTTGAACAAGCATCGTATATACAATCTTAGCTTAAAGAAAAGGTTACCATTTGTCACATTGAACTTAAACTACTGCCAAAATTACTATTTTATATGTCACTGGTTTTAATAAGGAAATTTCAATGGTGAGTTGAGGGTTGTCGAAAATAATGTTTAATCTCTTTTAACATGAAATAACTACGCTTAAACATTCTTGTAAGATAATAAACTGGATAGAGCAAGAATATACAACAACTACTCTGCTTTCTAGCAAATGTTTATTGAACAAAACTTTACAAAACTATTTATCCAGTAAGTTTCGTCACCTGCCAACAGAACATAATAATTGCCGTTCTCGAGCTCACCAACAAATAGCAGACGCGTATTTATTTTTTCAGTCAAAATTATTTTTAACAATCGATAATTAAGGAATTGGACCCTCAGATGCAAAATAAACACCGACAACCTTTTTAAAAATATTAATAATAAGTGTGGTCATAATTTTGACCATCCTCCTATAACTTTTATATTTTCCAATGCACAGTTTATATTTTCTGTGTTTATATAAAACCGCAAGTTATTACAGGAGGGTGAGCTGAAAACCGAAAACAGAAACACGACAAACTCACGACCTCAGAACTAGCATAATGTGTGTAACAAACTTCAAACATTATCGCGTGATATATTATCTGCTGGAAATGACCTTCAGCTCTGAGATGTGCTTGATTTTAAAAGAGGGGAAACGCTGGAAAACCCTATTCTGAATTTTGCTACGCAACTTTGCATACGATTTTTCCTTACACAGGCATACACCATGAATATCCTGTATATTATACGATTCTCCATACGTATCGTACGAACAGAAAATTAAGCTAATCTCTGTGTCTCAGACCAAGGTCTCAGCCGTACACGCAACGATAAGACTGGCGGCGTGTTAATCACGCAGCTGCCCTTATACTTACCGCATGTTATTGGCATTATGTAAACAAGAACTATTTATTAGTAGGATCATCAGGTGTGCAGTAAATCTGAGATAGGGATAACATTATTATTTGTTATGATATTAAAATTCATGTCCTTCTGGCGAGCCTTTTCAGCACAAGCAAATAGGCAGTAAAATGAGAGCTGTCATTCAAAAATAATTAGCACTGAATTTAATTTCCTTGTCAAGTAGGCGTACTGTTTTACATACCAATTTTTACAGTAAATTTCAGTTGATTTTAGTTTACCAGCATCATAGTGAAAGCGATTTATTGAGAGCTTTCAATAAAAAAAGACCGAGGAGGAGATTTACATGTTAATTGATACGTCCATAGAGCTTACTTTAGTGCCGGATTGCAAGCTGAAGGACAGACAAATACTGCAGAGCAACTAATGCCAAACGACTCACCCCTTTTTGCAGGGCTCTATTCGCCAATAACAGAAACTACTCATATATCAACTATTATAGACAAATCGTTTTTCTTGTAGTTGGAAAACAGGTGAATTTTGTTAATAGCACTGTTGTAGACTTCCAGGATTAATGGTCTAAACTAAAAAGCATACGTTGGAAGTCCCGACATTATCAAAGCCAAGGAAGTGTCAAAAAGCAAACCTTCAGTACCGAAAATATGATCAGGACTTGCACGAGGGATAGGAAAAATGCACACTAGACTGAACGTAAAACATTCGTCCAGTTAATGAAAAAATAGAGCCTACTAAACTGGAAAAAAGGTCACCTCTGAAACTATTTTTCGTGGCAAAATGAAAGCTGGATTAAGTGCACAGGATATGCCGCAAGGAATTTTAAATTATCCTGAAAAGAGGTGAGAAATTGGAATGGCGTGTTGAATTTATTAGAGATGAGAGCCAGAATGGAACTGTTGCCAAAGCTCAACCAGAATTCCCTTCCCACCCCCCCCAAAAAAAAAGACAGAAAAATGACTCTTATTAACAGAGCAATGTGTATCATGTGAAGGGAGCATGTCATGTGAATTCATGTGCTGTGTGCGCTGTTTCAAACCCACTGATCAGCCAGGTGCTACAGCTGGAGCTTTTTGTTTTATGTTTTATGAGTGCGGCTGACACGCACAATAATTTGACCATCTGTGTGGGCAGAAAAAATAAAAATACCGGATATTTTGACTCGATATTGTGCGAAACTACATGTCACAGATTCCAGGAAAGGTCCCTAGGATTAGAAGCTTTCACAACAAGGAAACATTTTTTTCAAAATAGCAAATAGTTAACTTCAAGGACTGGACAGGGACTTGTTAAGTTCGTGTGAAATGTAGGTGCCAATGCATGAAATTTTGAATTGCATAGAAATTATGTTGCTGTTACAAATGCTTAATTCTTTCATGAACTTCAATTTCGAATTAACTAATAAAAGAAAACTAAATGTGAAAATTATTAAATGTAAGGCACTTATACTTTGCCGGTAACACATAAGAGTAAGGGGCATTTGTGGGAAACAAAGTAAATGGTTTGTGATGTCATAAATTTCTGTTTTCAGGCCTCACATTTAATGAAAATGGCAGCCATTATTCTTTCCTTCCTCTAGTGCTTTATTCATCATACGGCAGTTTTGGTAATCCCGATTCCAATTATTCTGTACTTTACTTTGTGAAAGAAGTTTATTGAAGATGTGTGCAGAAGATATATTTATGAGGCCTACTCCTACTCTCAGAATCTTACGTTGTTGCTGTATTTGAAGTGGATAATCTTCTATTCACACCGAAGTTAATGCATTTCTGTACAACATACACCTCTTCATCTCGGTCACATATTTATTTCCGCGCTTTCCTCACGCGACCCACATGATACATAACAGAGCTGCCTGGTCCTAAAGCTGCACCTGTGCAGTGTTTTTTTTTTGTTATGCTGTATATCCTTCATGTGCCAGATGGCAGCAGAAACAGCAGCCCAACACACGTGAAATATCTGCAGCCGGATATTAAGAATGCCCCCTGCTGTAACTGGGTACGATTAGGTCTCCACGAAGCCCAGCGTCCCCAGTTAGCAGCTTTTGTTTACGGCTCGCTTCTTCCACAGAAGATGCGCATAACTGTCACCAAAATCTGAGGAATGGTTACTGGGAAACTATTTGTTAATACACAATTTTTTCTTCGTACGGGTTTGAAGGTGATATAAAATAGTCTTCAGGAATTCTTAAGTTACGTCTGTATGACTGAGTGGTGGAATTAGGAGGAGCTAAAAAAAATAGAATGGCTTAAGTAAGAAATTTTGACCGCCTTCACTAAGAAGAGGAGAAATACATAAATAACAACAAAATAATATCAATAAATTGAGTTCTTGAACTGCTTCAAGGAGCTTTTCTATTGGCTTCGTTGCGCATAGTATAAATTCAGGTTGACTTAACAAGCGACTTGTAGAATGAAGCAGTTATGAGTTATGTTAAGGTGTTACAGTGCTCCATTATTTGAGTTAAACAAGGAAAATCACGAAAAAGTTTAAAATCCCCGGTGTCCAGGTCTATATTCGTTTTTAGAATCGATATTATAGCATAAAATATAGGTCAAAAAGAGCATGCAAGTGTAAACTGACAGTAAAAAGGCGATAGAAGTGATTGAAGAGTAGTGGACTTGGAAGACAATAACAAATTACGTTAATTAGGCAGTATGTATTGGGCACCGCGGTAGCACAGTGGTTAAGGTGGTGTGCTACAAATCGGAAGGTCGCTGGTTCGATTCCAGATGGTGTCATTGGAATTTTTCATTCAGATAATCCTTCCGATCGCACTATGGCCCTAGGGCGACTCAGCCTCTAACAGAAATGAGTACCAGGATTATTTCCTGGGGGTAAAAAGTGGCCGGTGCTGACAACCTTACCACCATCCTGGGCCATTGTCACGTAATGTGGGAACCCTAACTCCCTGGAACCCTCTGGGCACCTCGGGCTTTTAATGGTACTGATTTACTTTTTAGGCAATATGTGTTATATGCATTACTCTACATACTTTTGCTTAAATAATTGACACAAACATCGCATATTTTTGGACCATATTACCTTATATCTATGCCTATCTAACTCTGCTGTAATTTTCTTTAACAATTTGTAAACGGTACAGTTTTTGGAAAAGATGACTTCATAGGGAATGACTTGATTACATTTAAAAAATACGTCTGAACACTTCCCATCCCATAACCACTTCTCGAAATATTATCACAAGCATGCTTACGACTTCATATAAAGTAAACGATATGTTGAACCTCTTAACCAGAATGGAATATTTTTAGAGATTGTAATACGGTTCCCAACATAAAATTTCACGACAATCTGTTCAGTGATAATCTATTATTTTCCTACGGCAGGACAGACGGATGGACAGAAGCTAACAGTAGCTTTTCTGAACTTCTCTAACGGGTCTCAGGTGAATCATTATTTACTAGTATGTTTCTTTCACAATACAAAACGGGTTTATTTTCTGTTATATATTTGAAAAGCGAAATTTGTGTATACAAAAAACAAAAAAAAAACTCAGATTGCTACATCAACAAACAAGTTTTGCTTCTGTTTCATGTGGAATAACCGGTTGAAAATATGTATGGGAACAACTGGGCCTTATACCCAGTATCAATCCAGCAACAGGTAAATTTTCTAGCTAAAGGAAAATATCTGTAATGTTAAAACAAACTATTGGTAATGGCTCTAACAATCCTGCAAGCTGTTTATGTACTCTACCATTAAACTAAAGCTTAAATACATCAAGTTTTAGTTTTAAAAAATTTGAATTTATTTTTCGAAATATTTCTCTAAAATATATTTTTAAATACAGGCTTTAGGAGGCTTCTGCTTCTAGCATTTCATTTCATTTCTGTACAATTTTTAATCAGGTTGTATTTATTTTTCCGTTAATTTAGTATGTTTTCATGCTAATTCCACAGTCCTGTGTAATAATCCTACTCCTGACAAGGGCTGTTTAAGGCATGAAATTTCTGAAAATTATCTGGCTGTCTGTAGAAGGAAATAAGAAGCACGACCAGAAACGCGCCTTTTACGTAGTCTTAAGAAAGTGAAACCATTCTCTGGAGAGGCTTGGACAGGCCCTAAGGGTTCCAGAAGGCTGAGGTTCCCAGATTTCAAGACAATTTGCAAATTAAGGTGGCAAGTTCGTCAGCACTATGCAGCGGCTAGCTTAACCTCAGGAAATATTCCTGGTACTCATTTCTGAGGGAGGCTGATTTGATCTTTGGGAAATTGTGTGGCCTGAAAGTTTGTATCAAAGAAAACTTCAAAAGACACCATCGGGGATCCGACCCGCGACCTTCGGGCTTGTAGCACAACGTAGTCTTACAAGCCCCCTTATAGCAGAGGCAAAAACAAATGACAAATTGAACTTTAGGAAACCTTCTTCTGCCAGCAGAATACCTGTAGCTCAGATATCATGGCACATATTTTTGTGAACACTTCATACGAGTGCAGTCGGGAAAGTATCCATCTATTTCGAATATATAGAGGACCGTTAGCGCAGCCTTGATGTAACTTGGCAACCAGTCAGAGGAGACCTTACTGTTTATTCGTGAACAGACACTCTCCCTTCGGCCCAGTCAGACGGCAGCTCGACGACGTTCAGTGAGCTTGTGTACTGTGTGACGTCGCAATCACAATGACCGAGCGAGCATCTTTATCTTGACAATGCTCCTACCCATTCTACAGCTATCGTAAATGGTTATTTGGCAAAGCATCGCATCATCCAGGTCTGTCGACACCCCTACAGTCCTCATTTGGCTTTTCCTAAAGTTAAAATCGCCGTTCAAAGGGAGGAGATTTGTAAATGCGACGGCCACGCTGTACACAAACTCAGTCAACGGCGTCTCACTGCCGACCTACTAGCCCCACGGGACAGTGACTTTTCACTGATGTGCAGTAAGGTCTCCTCTGAATGGCTGCCAAGTTACATCAAGGCCACGCGACCGGTTCTAGAGATATTCAAAGTGGCTGGTTGCTTTCCGGACAGCCCTCGTAGACTTACATCACATGGAAAACACTCACAAGGAAAGGACTGTCACCATTATAGTACTGTTTAGGTAAATAATAGCCGCGCTTTTTGGGAAATATGTGAAGGATATTGACACTCGCGGGGAAATTGCAGAGCTCCTTAATGTTATATTTGGTGTTAAGTTTATTTGTCACTGACCTTTAAGAATGATTTTGATTCATTCCGACTGCCGTAGAGAAGAAGATATTTCGTGAAATAGGGGTTGTCAAGATATTTGATTAGGAATTACTTTTGTGTAATCCGATTTGTAATTAGCAAAAGGGAGTTTTGCATAATAAATATTCAATGTTTATATTTATAATTAAGTGATGTAAATCTCATGCAGCCGAATCTGAAACAATGTTTAGGGAAGGAAAAAAAAAAGACAAGGCTATTCCGAGAACCTGGAGTAATGAGACTGTATCTATTCTGTATTTTCTGCAGCTGTTCTTTATTCATAGCTGGGTGGCAAATTCCTGTGTTGCAGGATTGGACGTTGCAAATCAAGTTTGTGCAACATAGGGACGCAGGACTCTACGAGTGCCAAGTGTCGTCACATCCCCCAACCAGCATCTTCATCCAGCTTAAAGTAGTTGGTGAGTAATAAATCAAAGTTTTAACTATAAAAGGACGAACAATGACGACGATAATGTTCAGCATAGTAATTTATTTACGTTAAGTGTTTTACAGCAAAAAGTACGCTGAGGCTTCTGCCTTTTATTTGACGTGCGCGCGGAAAGGTATGGGGAAGGGGGGAGGGTGCAACAGCACCCAATGAAGACCAGTCAAATAAACAAAAAGATGTAAAAATTCAAAAATACTAAAAACAAAACAAAA
>Ga0123352_10008356_pt1 | contig 16103 bp, 9 predicted proteins | sample TergutLab28metaG_FD_89700 | JGI IMG/M metagenome (GOLD analysis project Ga0123352, IMG submission 89700) | Labiotermes labralis P1 segment gut microbial communities from Petit-Saut dam, French Guiana - Lab288 P1 | ecosystem: Host-associated > Arthropoda: Insects > Digestive system > Gut ... | reverse complement strand
GTTGCAGGGCGTGGGGGGAGAATGATAATCGGGGTTTTATTAGTTCGCCCCTCCAAAAAAAAAAGAAGTATAAGTATTTTTTTAGTGTTTATCATTTCCTTGCAAAAATATTATGATGGGATTGCTATTTCCCCCTCCCCCCCTTTAATTCCTTGAATATCCTGCGGTGTGACATGAAGACCTGTTCGTTTTGTCGAAAGATTTGATGCTCTTATCCATTTAAGGGTTCAAAATTCTTGGGCCGACCCAGCGAATTTACGAAAACGCGAAGTATGAACCCGCGAAAGGCGAGGGCTGGGTATACATGAAAACAACGGCACCTGTCTTCGAGGCCAGGCAATAACCACCACGTTACAAAACGTGAGAATAACTTTCGTTATTGCGCACACGAAGCAACTGAACTGTGTGTTTTCTGTTATCGGGGACACGGCACAAAATGAAGTTTATCTGTAAATACCGGACTAGCATTCAGAGTGCTGTGAAAACATGCAGTACCATCAAGGACGTTTCTGCTTACTAATCTAATCTCGTACAAAGGTACCATAAACATTGGATTGGAAAATATATGGGCTGGACCCTCTTGCCTCATGGCTTGCCTCCTTATTACACAGTTTACTAAGTACTAAAATCATTCTGCTCACAAAACCTGCCACTGGCTCCCGCCCTGAATAAATTCAGATCCTATTTTTCAAAACCAGTTCAACATAATCCTTCCATCTACACCTACACATCTCAAGTTCTCTCCTCCTTTAACATTTCCTTCACAAAATTTGACATCCGTTCTCAGTATTCCGATGCTCCTATTTTCCAGGATTTAGTAACTCCAATAATATTCGATATTAACTATACTTTTCTCCATTACGTTATTTTATCAGTTTATGTAATGACACAGAATGCCACTGTGTTAACTTCAAAACTTTTGCCTAAAATTTTCTTCATCACCTACAATACGGTAACCAGTCACGTCCATGTTAGCACATTGTGAGCACATTGTGAGCACACTGTGAGCACATTTTCTGTAACATACGCAACAAAAATAAAATAATAACTCTAACATACAACGTCAGCAACTACTTACGTTCTGATTTTCTTCACCTGCGCATTGCCAGACGACAATAAAATCCTTAAACAAAACTCTGATAATTCGTAACAAGTCGGTAAATGTTTGACGTTCCTCCGTATGGGGCACGAAAAGACATCTTACGGATTAGGATGTCTGCTATCAAAGTGAGACTTGTTTCTTTAACTCAGGTCTCTTGTCCAATAAAATTTTATCTCATAACAGGTAGAAGGAAACAACTTTGAGCAAGAAGAGTCCTTCGTTGTGAAAAAAAATCTAAGCGTGTGTGCGTGAGAGAGAAAGAAACTGCCACAGCCATGTAAGATAATGATAAAATATTTATCTGAAAGTATTACCTGTATCGGAAGTTACAGATAAATTCTTTATGGAGTAAGACTGATCTGTGAACCATTATATGATGTGAACAGAGACTTCTCTTTCTTAATCGGCATCTTGATGATAGATGTCATGTCCTGCGGCGAGGATATGTTTTGGAACAAATTTAAATCCCTTCCACATTATTATGTACAGTAGGTGCTGCGGACGTAATGGATTTCATTTTATGCTTTGACCTATAGCTGAAGATAAGATATACCAATTATACAATTAAATTTTAATTATTTATATTCAGGAATCAATTACATTTTCATCCAGGCAAGTTGAGTTACTAAAGTCACTGCCTACTAGCAGGACGGACAGGGTTCGATTCCCAGCCCCACCTAAAAAGTGAGTGATCTTTTTATGTTTAAAGCACCGTATGAGTGAAGCTAGCCACTGATATGAAACAAGTGTCGATTTATGGAACTTGTGCGTTTTGTCTCAAAGCTCTTCAAACGCCGTAAGTAATGGCGCTTAGGTAAGGCGTTCACGGGTAAAGTCATCTTTAATTTTATTTTATCAGAGTTCTAATGTTGCCATATTACCCCGTTGAAGACTTAATTTATCTATTTGAACCAAATTTTGCCTTTAAAAAACACTGTTCTTGTCGGCACAGATGGCCAGAATATTCGGTCACAATAGATATCTGTGGCTAAATTCGGGAGACCTGGAATTCGTTACAAAATGTATGTCGATGTGGGACAATGGACAGAGCACATCGTGCCTGTTAATTAATCTAAACTTAGCATTCGTTGTTTGTTGGTCTTGTGGAATGATTGTCGATGTGTAGTTCATTTTCATTCAAACCCAATGCAAATCTCAGGTATATACGACGGCACAAGATGCCAGCAATAAACTGTATTACAATGCATGCTTTAGTTGCTGTGATGGCTTCCGTGTATAGCTCACATAGCGACATAAAACTTTCTTTTGGCTTTTTTTTATGTTTTATGTTTTCTTGGTCGTGCATCTCGAGACACCTGTGTAATAAGAACCAACTTCATGCACTGTTTATCCTCAGTTTATTTCGTCAGTCTACCTCTATATGTTTCGGGCATATTTGTAGCCCATCAACAAGCTGGCATACTGTATATATACAACAACTGGTACGTGTTGTTTTATATGTACAGTATACCACCCGATGATGGGCTAAAAATATGTCCGAAACATGTAGAGGTTGACTGACGAAATAAACTGAGGATAAACTATGCATGAAGTTGGTTATTATTTTCGCTCTTTGAAGAATGCTGTTTTTATAAGGACTGCATCAGCAGTTTGTGTTCAGAAGATAAAATGCAATAAAATAAAGTTAAGCTAGTGTTTATTTAGCACCATGTCATGAAGGCCTATATGGGAGTGCAGGTACAGATAAGCGGGATCTGAACTGCTGCAGGAGATGACGACACACCGGCCATTTCGCTCCTAGGGCGCCCAAACATATTTTGATTAGGAGCTGCAAAACATCTTGTCATGTCAGGAATCGAATGCCTGTTCCTTAGTTGTCCAACCCGAAACCCAGTCACCTGAGCTATCTCGACCACACTTGAAGACAGATATAGATCGAACAGAAATGAACGGACGCTCGGCACTTCTTTGCCAGAAGGGTACCTGTATGCTGTTACAGGAGTGCACATATTCTCCAGTAATCTAAGTGCCAACTCAAAGCCAGGAAGGCAACAAGAAGCATGTTCCATAATGAGGGCCCACAAACAGTAGGCGGCAGCTTCCAAAACTTAGGCACCAGGACGACCTGACGTCCTAGATTTGTGCACCTATTGTTTATTATTATTATTATATAGTTATCATCATCATCATCGTCATCATCACCACAACCACCACCACCACCACAAACACCAACAACGACGACGACATGGGTCGTCGTCATCATGATGTTCATCATCATAAACATCGTCATTATCGTGTTTATCCGATATGAGTGAAACAGTGACATTGAAAGCTAAAATTTGTAGTCCCTACGTAAAAGTGGATGAATGGACGTTTTATCTGTTGAAGAGTGGTCAAATTTGTCCCTTCAGTTTTAAAGAGGTGTGCCTAGCCTCACGCTAATGATTTATGATTTAGCTCCTGTTACAAGTTTTAAATACCGTTACACCACGGATGAAAGTGTGTTTGTGCAGAACCGTGTGTTTCGAGATTCCCGAGGAATTAGAAAATTTCTGTGAAGGCGAATAGGCGTAATCTGTTAAGGGGAAGTTGAACCTGTACACGCCATGAAGGCATGAAACGTTAAGTAGAGGTATAGCTCCACTGATTCTTAAACTTGGCAATAAACCAGCGATTGTACCACAAGCTGTAAATACAGCCTAGTACTCCTGAGGATGGGCGAAATTATCGCCCGAAACATGTTGAGCTGATTATAATTAATCAATAAAATTTGTTATTGTTGCATCTAGTTGTCTGATTATATTATTTTTATTTTTATATGAGACATTCCCTTGTGTTTAAAAGACAAGATCAAAAATGTAAACTAAATTTGTCCTTGAATACGACATGCAGGCATACAGAAGTCGCCTCCTCATATTCTTAACCTCGGCATTAACTGGAAATGAGTGGTCAAAGTCACTCTCCGGCCATTTTACCTGGAAAAGGAAGCAGGTATCCATTGAATGGGAGGCTGGGTGAGGGACACAGCTTGTCTGACAGGCTTTCGAAGAAGAGAAACATCTGTTACCTCTGTCGCGATTATAACTCCGCATCATCCAGCCCGCAGCCTAGTCACTACACTGGAATGGAGTGCATACAAAATCATAAAAGATAGCAATCCAGTGCGAAACAAATCTTTATTGATGAAAGATATTGTACTCTTTTCAAACATAGTTACAAGTTTCGGGTTATAGTAAGGCCTTCATTAGCCAGTTTATGTAAAAGAATATGTAGAAAAAATTGTTTAGAAAAATTATATTAAAGTGCCATTGAAATCCCACTCATTACAATACTGATTAAAATATACTGTCCTCAGAAAAACAATTAGAGGATGATATTAATTAGGGTGTAATAAACGCTTTGCATTATGTTGTATTGTATATGTCGGCTAAAGTTGCAGACGTTGGCGTGCGAATTTTTTCAATTCTGAAAAGCTTAAAACTTTTTCTTCTTACTTTTTAAAATTACTATTGAAAATCGTGTAATTTCTTTTTCCCTCTCTCTTCTTGTCGAACGGAAATTTGCAAATTGAGGGAGTTGGGATGGGGGGGAGTGGATTTTGCATTATGCTGAGTTAAGGGGGAGGCCATTTCTGCAATTTTTAATTGACCAGGAAAGCAGACGTACAGGAACAATTTGCTGGAAGAACAGTGACTAATGATACATGAATAAATAACACTTCAAATAATTTGTCGGACTTATCAAGACTACAGAAATTAGAAATTTAAGGATATTTTTATGGGATATTTGGAGTATGTGGTAGAACCACATGAGAAAATTAGGAGAAAATAGGAGATATATCGACTCAGCCTCTAACAGAAATGAGTACCAGGAGTATTTCCTGGGGGTAAAAAGCGGCCAGTGCGTAAGGCTCACAACCTTACACCATCCTGTGTCGTTGTCATGAAATCTGGGAACCTTAACTTCCTGGTACCCTCTGGGCCACTCCAGGCCTGTAATGGGACTGCTTTACCTTTTTAGAGGAGATATATTGAAGACTATAAATGTTAGCGTCTTAGATTAAGGAGAACAGCAATGTGTTCTTGTATACCGCAATACAAAAACCTGGGTTTAGCCTGCGAAGCATCACGTGTATCTATTAATTATAGTGTAGTATCGATTATTCCTGGCTCAAGTAATAAACATCGTATCATATAGTCTGTCTTGTTTATCTCTCCTATTAAACATAGAGTAGTGTGTGTACGAAGCTACTTGAGTTTATCAGCTCGTTCAGGTTCTGTTATCTGCTACTGGCGGTTAAGACGTGGGTCCATCAGTGCGAATGCACAAGCTGTTTTTGGAAAGCGGGATATGCCGAGCCTTCAATATATTGACCAACAAAATGCACTAGGTAAAATATTATAAAACACAAATCATAAAAACACTACATGTTAAGTACCAAATCGTACGTGTTTCGACAACAAGGTGCCATCTTCATGGAGTTGAATAACAACAAACTTTCATAACGTACTTTCGGAGCTGGGGCGATCGTCTCATAATGTGCGTGTTGGACGTGGTTATTAAACTCCCTGAGGATGGCACCTTGATGCCGAAACGTGTAGGAGATGGAACTTAACATAAAATATTTTACTTAATATATTTTGTCGGTTAATATATGGAATGTAAGAACATTCACGGTATGATTAACATAGAAAGTCGAGCCTGTTTGACCAGAAATGAACTGGATTTTAAGTATGCTGATTCCTTGGATTACGTTTGTGTGTGTGTTGTGTGTGTGTGTGTGCGCGTGCGCGTGCGTGCGTGTGCGCACGCGCGCGCACCAGATTTCTGCTAACTAATAATTAGGTTTTTTCACTGATAAAAATCACAAGAGCACTGTTCACCACGACTTATGCTTGCAAACACAATGTAATAGTACAGTATAATTAATATTACACATATATAGGGTGTTTCTTTTCTTGCTTCACCGACATGCAGCAGCCCGACACTGTAGTGAGTTTTCATTAGACTTTTTAGAATATCATCATTGAAATCACTTGTCTAGCTCCCGTCATCAACATGTAAACCTCCCCGAGACGCCGCGTACGAAGCAGCGGTGGTAGAGACTCGGGCGGAGCGCAGGGCCGGCGCTTATCGGTACAAAAAAAATCATGGCGATCCGAAGAACATTTTTTCGAATCCCGATTGTAAGGTTTGTGTTATTATTAGCTTCTTTTAAAAATTATAAATTTAAAATATTTTGCTCTTTTTTCTTTTAATGCGTGATAATGACTTCAGTATAGGCCGAAACATGTAGCTATGTTATTCTATACGGTTTCGACGATTGTGATATGACATCTGAAATCATTAATCTTATGGATTTTCTCTATCACTATAATGAAAAGTAACAAATTACATTTTGGGGACAAGATTGGTCCGTATCTTCGGCTTGTTTCTATCAGAACAAAGAGTCGCTGCAGAAGAATTACTTGCACCCTGATTAAGCAGAGACTCGAGTCAATTGATATATCGTACTAACCAGTCTGAAGCATACTGTTTTCAACTGAAATGCTCATATACACGCTAGGAAAGCACAGAAAGATTGTGATTTAGGTATAGCCACTTGGGGGACAAAGTACTTTTTCAAATCAATAAACACATTTAAGTCCACTTTTCGTTCTCCAAAATCGTGCCTAACTACTCCGCTTGCCATTTACTGGAGCTACGTGTATAATGCTCCTTTCCCTCGCAGCACTCCTTTCTGGGGTGGTGTCAGGCATTACCATTACTTCATACATTGAACTCTATACCGACACGGATAAAATGCCGACTGCTGCTTTCTGATTCAGTGGGTCGTGTGTTCGGTTTGCACTTGTATCTAAGCGAGTACTGTACTATACAGGTAACGTTTGGTGTTCTTCTCTGTCTGCAGCCTGCGAATGCTGAGAGTGTAGCCATAACTCTCAGCAGTATCATTCTGGGTCAGGGCGGCCAGCAGCTACAAGTTTTGTCATTTTTTGTTCCCGGTCGTCCGGTCCAGCAATTTGCGCAGTGATGATGACATTCGGCAATAATATTTATTTTAGTATTCAACACAAACACTTTAAAACTTAACTTAAATTCCAAAAGGAGCCTCACTCCTGTAGGGTAAGAGGGCAGTTCTCGTTGCGTGTCCGCAGTTTGATAATTTCATAAGCACAAATGACGTCCCCGTCATGCGTTCATTTGTTGTACTTCATGAGCAGACTCTGATGCCATAGCAAGCTGTTCATTTTCACAGACAACGAAAATTACGCAAGTAATTATTTTCGAAAATAACGCTTTATGCCAATTTTTTTTGCTTTAACTTGTTGTTGGAGCAGTGATGGAGCAGTCAGTACACTGACTTGGCTACTAGCTGAAAAATCCGGGTTCGGTTACTCCCATAACTCATGACAGGTACTGTGCTGTCTTTCTCTCTTATTTCTTTATATGCAGTCCGTGTTTCTTGCAACACTGATCACCTACCGTCGAAGAATTCCTCTTGAAAGGCTAATTCTCTTTCAGCTGGTCACGGAAGTCCCTTCCTTGTTTGAGTCCTACAGGTCATTAACATGTTTAGAGAAGCGCGTCATTGGTATCCATCCTGAGCCGGACGAATACATTCTCATACAGTATTTAATCAAGACCAACTTCAATATTATCCTCCCATATACTCCTAGTCCCCCTAAGTGGATTTTACCTTCAAGGGTACTTAAGACTAATTGTTTTTTTTACCAATTTCAACTGTCCCACTCATGCTACACGTGCCGCTCATCTCATATTCGACGATTCTATAGCTATAATAACGCTTACTTAAAGCGTATAAATTATCGTGATCCTCATTAAGCAATTTTGTCAGTGATGCGCTAAATAATTTATTCCCCTCATGAAGAAAAATTATAGAAGTGTCAACAGAAGAGAATACAAAAAAAAAAAAAGGATTGCGCAGAAGAAACAAAGACAGTGCTGTCATCGAAACATGAACGATAACGAATCAAGATACGAAAGAGAAATTATAACTTAACAAGTGGAGGTTAATCTATACATTAAAGGGAGGGTATGAATATACGCGCGTGAAAATAATTCAATGTGTGGGGAAAATGGCCGCAAGCTGAATGAATGGAATACACGGCTGTTACTTAGTGAAGGCCTCAGGAGCTGGCATCAGCTAGCCAGCTATTATGTAAATATACGAGCTTAAAGCGATTAGGGAGGAAGTCCGATCGCTTCCGCGTTCACTTCCGTCTGTTTTTCCTATAAGAGGTTTGTGCTTAGCAGTTTTGCCCAACACGCCCCATAACCTCGTTGGATCAGAACTCACTGCTTATTTCACGCACACATTTCAAGAACTTGTGTAAAATAAACTTAATTTTAACATGCTGGGCCTGAAAAACTCCCTAAAGCGAAGTTTCCATCGATTTTTTGACAAAGGTTAACGACGGTTATTGAGGGCTGGTTCTGGGGCCATAAGTGTAATAGTAAGAATAAGTGGCACACCTAACTGCTTACATGGTTATTTAAATTTCAGTATATATTATATATCAAGTACCTACATACAGGGATGCACAAACTTTTAAAAAATCTAGGAGTTACTTCAAAATTCCAAGGACTCTTAAATGACATAAACCAGCTCCATACTGAGGATCCACAAATATTAGAGCCATGGTAGAGAATTTTGTAGCCATGACGAACTAGCGCCCTGGCTTTCTGCACCCCTGTATGTAAATTACGAATGTGGCCGCGGGTCTTACAAGCTGGGGGGCCGCGGAGTGGACGCCCCTGCTCGAAAGGATAGTGGTGGTGTTTGACTAATAATAATATTATTCAAAGTTGGACATTGCCCTTTGTTTGAGGCGTATTTGATACAAACGACTGGTGGCAAGTGGTTTTGTTTCAATCACAAGTTGAAGGTAATATTACAGAAACATATTCTACTGGATCCTTTCGATTGGACCCGCTCAACCCTTAGCTGGAGGGCAGCGGACACAGTCTTATGTTTTGAGCTTTTTGAACTTATGTAAACCAACAAATGCACATGCAATATGTTTTATCACATATTATTAATTACCAACATGTTTCGATCGCTTTTTGCAATCATCCTCAGCGCAGCTTTACAAGAGTGCTAACTGTCAAACTGTACAAGTGGAACCACCCAGCGTTATATTTTGTTAGATAAGTTTAAACATTCCTTAACGTAGCGATATGGAACGTATAAAATACGTCTGAACTTCTTGCAACACTTTGCCTGGCAAAACCGGGATAGGATGCCGAAGAAATTTTGAAAACCTGTCATCTGTTTATTTATGGAGACAGACATTACATTACTGATTCATTTCTTAAAATGTGCTAAAAATGGCGAGACACTGGTTTAGATTGTGAACCGCATTAAAAAAAAAAGATTTCCTGTTATTACCAGTATATTAGTTACTGTGCATAGTGTATAGAAAAATACACAGGTTATATCAGACACACAACAACATGTATAATTACTCATTCTTCACTTTGTGTATTGGATTTAATGTTTCCCTCAGGTAGACAAAATTTTACCAAATTTGCTCGCACCAGGTGGGCATGCTTTAGACGAAGGTAACTCCGTCCGGGGATAGGTATTAATTGGGCATAAACTGACCAACAGCTCATCTGTTATAGTTATAATATCACTATTATGGGATGAAGGAAGCAGCTTCCAAAACGTCGTATAGACCCTATGTCTGAGAAAACGGTCAGTGCTGAAGGCAACATTCTTGTAATAATATCGCTGAGTGATCATGGCTCACGAAGCAGCATCGGCACACCGACAGCGCATTGCAGTTACGGCGATTAGGATTGAACACGTGCTAGGAAATTAGTTTTAGAACTGAAAATAGCAGATAATTGACAGTACGTACGTAAGACGCCATTTTGGCTACAATGCAACCGACGTGAATGATATTTAGTTCAAGAAAAGACATTCCGATCACACGAAGGTTCTCTGAAATATATGCCCGCTTTCAATGTGGATTTTCCTTTGACGAGCACATATTAATTTAAAAAGAACTGCATTTATACGTTTCACACGTGTTTAAGTGCTCGGCTAATACGATGTAGTTACGGGTGGAAAAGTTTGAAGGTAGAGTGGAGTTTGGACTTCGCGCTGGACATACGTAGAACAGACACTGCTGTAGCAGCAGAAGGATAGAACATGCACTGGCTGTGATACGATATGTAGAACTGTTCATTTTGACCAGCCGGACTTTCAGGAGGTCGTCCAATGACTATCCAGACAGCATTCCATTTGTGGTGATGATGATAAATGGTTTGTAAGGCTTCCGGTCACCAACCGATCATAAACACGTGCACTTTTGTTACGTGAGTACTGTGTAAACGTTGGCCTCAGCAGAAATTTTGCATCACCAAACACCTGAAACTTGAAACTTGTGCGTGCCTTACCTTGCATTCTGACGGTATCGTAACAGCATTGCTACGACACGGATGGTGGCGATTCTGCTCAAGTCACCATTGCAGGATCAATAAAAACACGTGCTGGCTGAGTCAGCCATCAGCTGAAGGATCCCGGCACAAACTTACAGACACCTACACATTTTTTTCACGATCATTCTTTGTACTCGATGTCACTTTTCCTGCGTCATCGAATTTCGTCTATGTCCCATAACGACGCCGACAGTGAGTATGGATTTTTTTTAGATCTTCCTGCATGGTTTCGTTTTTTACATTCTTTCTTACACTTTGACACTTAACAACGGAAGCATGAGGAAATATAGTCACTGCTTGATGTTGTCACAGAATGGGGAACCATTCATGAGTTAGGAGAAGTCCGGAATCCAGTCACCAACGAAAAGAACAGAAATGAGCATTTCAGTGTCTTTCCTGCACTAGTAAAACTGTTGACAAGGAACGAAGAAGTGGCTGTAAATGAAGAAATAACTCCGTATATTTATACACATTTTTTATTATGTTGTGACACTATACCAACGAACTGCCATGTCAGACCTCGCCCCGCAGTCTGGCGCAGCTCACAATTCTACGACATCCCCCATCCGCAACCCCTCGACAGGGGCCGCACTACTCTTGCGTGGTGGACTGGCATCGATCGAGCGCGAGACGAAGTTCCTGCCTGCATCAGACTAGGCGAAGGGGGATAAGAAGGTTATCGGGGAAGATTACGCAGGTCACAACAAACACAACACTGGAAGAGAAAAGCAGCAGCAACTAGCAAATACAATTAAATTTAATGAGGCGCATTTCTACAGATCACTTCCTTGTTTTACCTGTTCGAAATCTGTCATTCAGAAAGCATTTCCACGAGTGGCCTCAGCCGAGGAACAACAACGCAATATAGCAATAACAAATGAGTGTGGATGGGCGGTATGGCTTGAAGGATCGTCACAATAATAAGCAGCAACCAAAGAAAAGTAAGTCAGATTCTTAACTCGGCAGCAAATTAAACAAAACTGTGTATTTATAGCATTGTGCCGGGGACTGACTGACAGACAGAATAGTTCTAAAATTAAATAGTGAAGAATTAATTATGCCGGTCCCATGCCCACGCGGTCGAAGGTGTAGGTCGTAGGTCGCTCGCTTGCTGGGATTGAGGGTTCGAATCCCGGCGCGGGCATGGATATTTGTCTGTCGTGAATATTGCGTGTTGTTCTGGTATAGGCCTCTGCGATGGACCGATCCCTCGTTCAGGTGAGTCCTACCGAGTGTGTGTCATAGAGTGATTAGGTGCAACAGTAACCCTGTACACCTACTACAATCAGTACAAGAAGGGGGCCGGACTAAAAAAAATATTCATTACAAAGAGGCAACGACATGTCATGGCTCTAACAGAGATCTGGCAGCAAATGTAAGAATAAATTACGCAGGTATTTCTGTGAGTACCACAGAATGTTGTGACGAAGCCACCTACAGTGAGTAATCTCTAATCCGTTAGGGAATACCATGAAAACAGCCATCATCTTCAAGTACGTGGAAGATAGTACCATTCAGAACAAATGTAAGGTGGTTAGCATCACATTGAATTTCCCCTCGTCCCTCCACGCCAGACAAGAATCTTCCTGCACCCGAAAGAATATTTATAGAATCGTCACTGAACAACTGATAATCAGAGACTGGGATATTTCGCGAGTTCGCTTCTGTCCTTTTGACAATCAGCCAATGAACCCGCTTTGTCCATAATCACAGACAATTTATTTAAGACTAATTTCCCTATTTTGCAACCATCTACCTCTACATGTCCTAAGCGTTCTCCCATTACATTTTCCACCCCAAATTTTTCTTTTCCCAGCCCTTCTGAACATCCTTACATTTTACAAGTGCTTTTAAAAAGTATCCACTCTGACTTAATGCTATGTTTGTGTTAATACAAGTTTTGAAGGTTACACTGCTTCAGCTTGTACCAAAAGAAGTCTCTGGGAAGTGCCGCAAGGTTGTGTGACAAACTTGGTTTTCAGAAATAAGAGAGAAAAGAATTCAAGTAAAGAACATTCTTCAAAATTGTTACCTAAATTAAAGATTTCAGTATCTTTACAAGTAAGCATATTAGTGGCAGTACAGCTCGCACAGCAGAATTTTAGAAAGTTCGAAGAAGAAGAGGAAGACATAGGAGAGGTTAGAGGGGGGGGGGGGAAACATAAAAGGGAAATGGTGTAAATTGCTTCGACTTTTCGTGCCGAACTACCTGTTCCGCTTTCAAATGCAAACGTAGAAATATTTGCAGCCCGGTTTGTTCATGAAGCAGCGTCGTTCTGCCGTGGATGATTAGGGAGTCAAACATTTCCTCTGCTGGGCGGAAGAAACAATCGAGAACCTGGGCAGAACGACATTGCCGGAGTTAACGAAGAATGGGTTAACACAGACGTCAGTGAATGGTCGACTTTGATCTTTACAACACTGAGTGTCTTTGCTTGTGTATACCATGAACTGACACGTGCTTAACGTTTGTGGTTCTTCGTGCTGTATCTGGACTCGAACACAGTACGTTAAAGAGAGGATAAGCCTAATTCAATTTCAGGCGAAAATTTCAGGATATTCTGGCCATAGATCTAGTTCATATAATTTAAATTATTTCTGAAAGTTGCTGCACACGGGCTGTGCATATTAGGTTGATTAAATGAAGTAGATGACCAACTAGATGCAACAGTAACAATTTATTGCCTTAAGATTAGCTCAACATGTTTCGAGCAACTCTTTGCCCATCCTCAGGAGCCCAACATCCTTCACACCGAACGCATGGTCCTTACCGCCGCACTCCGGGCCTTCGACAAACAACTATCTGGGGACATTATACCACATGCTGTAAACCACAGTCTTGCTGTCCTGGGAATGGGCAAAGAATTGCCCGAAACATGTTGAGCTAATATGAAGATCAATAAATTGTTACTGTTGCATCTACTTCATTTATGTCAACGGTGCACGGTCAAACACACATCATATTTAGGTTGATTAAAATCGTGAAGCCTGAGATGGGCGAGGTGATTGGCACTGATGGGAGATGGGAAAAGGTATACAAACTTCAGCTGGAAAATTTGAATGCAAGGGAACAGGAAGTATATAATGGGCGATAAAATAGATCTTAAACAGCTTGGATGCGCGTATGTGTGTGGATGAATTCTGCAATATGGTAATGAACCCCATATTTATCTTCACTCGTTAGCTTATCACAAAGACTCTGTTGTAGGAATAATCCCTGTTGGCTCAAATACATTAATATTCGAATGGTGGTCCGTACAGATACTACTTCGAGATCACTACAGCAGTGATGACGATTTATGCGTCTTGGTAACATTTGAAATTTGTGACTTACAGGAAATATTTTGTTTGTTTAGCTGCTCTACGGCCAGCATTTGTCATCGGTTATTTATATCACAAAATTATATTGAAGGAGAATATTTCTTCTCCAGTAAGAATTGTATACAGTGACACACAACACATCTCGAATAATGACGTGAGTTCTACGAATATACTATAGGGAAGAAAGGGGGAATGGGAGCCATCTAGTAATGGGAACAACCACTAGATTTAAACATACATAAATTTATAATTATCTGGAAGCTTCTACCCTCTGCATTGTCCGGGTATTGGCAATCCTGCCCCAGGAAAATCTTATTCAACTGGAGGACTCCTTTCGACCGTCTTTAGTATGTTTTTCTTGTCGTCACTAAAGTTATGACGTACTAGAAGTAAAGTAAGAATGTAGGCCTATCTCTAAGCACTACACATGCGTCAACTCGTCGACAGGTATGGTCTGTCCACGGACTGTAACAGATTCGGTCATCACGTTATGAAATTATCTCTCAAAGGATATTTTTGGACAGTCAGCGACCGGAGAATTATTGTGGCTTCCACCTATCACACTGTTGTCACTGCCTCATATCAGTTCACATTGAAAACTCCAAATGTTAATTATATTATTATTATTAATCATTGAATCTAGTGCTGTAACTACTGCTTTTATCACATGAAGATCCCTCGACGCAGAAAACGAACTGGTGAGAAGGCTAAAAGGACTAGGGAAAGTCTGTATGTTGCTAAACACGTATTAAATAATTCTTTTTTTTTTTTTAGAATTATTCAAACTGTCAACTAAATTATTGATTTATTTGACTTAATATATTTTCCGTAAACTTGAAATATGTGATTTTCATGCAATAATCCCCCGCGTGCGGGAAAATAGTGGCCAATGCAGGTTTTTTGTTTATTATGTGTGTCATGTTGGGAATGCTAAGTATGTGGTCAGGTTTAGTGAGCAGAGTGGAGGATAACACTTAGATAGTTAATAAATCTTTTAAAAGTGTGGAAGGATTAGTTCAAATATTTGGAAACAACCATAACAAAGCAAAACTGCATTTATGAGGAAATTAGGAGCAGACTGAATACAGGAATGATTGCTTCCATTGGGTGCAGAATCTTTTGTTTTCCAGTTTGCTACCCAGAAAAATATAAGTATTGAAATATATAGAACTATAAATCTGCTTGTTATTTGTTTGGATGTGGAACTTGGTCGCTCACCTTGAGAGAGGAACGTAGGCACAGAGTGTTGGAGAATAGGGTGCTGAGGAAGATGTTTGGGCATGAGAGGAACTAGGTTAGGGGGGAGTGGAGAAAACTACCTAAAGAGGAGAGTTATGATCTGTACTGTTTACCGAATATTATTCGGGTGATGAAATCAAGAAAAATTGGATGGTGCGGGACATGTAGCACGTAGGGAAGAGAGGAGAGAGGCACGCCGTTTTTTGGTGGAGAAACCTGAAGAAAAGATACCAATTTGAAAACCTAAGAGTGGACAGTAGTGTAATATTGATATGACGGTAGTTATAAGTAATAAATATAATTTATTCCTAATTTCAAACTTCTGCCGTGTTGTGAATGTTGTAGTCTATCTTTCGGGTGATTCCCCGGCGTCTGAATTTTCTGTGCCGACGTTTCGGAACACTCCGTCTTCATGAGTCGTTTGTTCTTGCTTAAACGACCCATGAAAATGGAGCAGACAGAGTGTTCTGAAACGTCGGCACAGCAAATTCAGACGCCGGGGAATCACCCGAAATAAAGAATACAAAATATAATTTAGTTGTTTTTAGAGAGTTATAGATTTAATTGTTGTATTAGTAACAAACATAACGGGATGACATTCTTATAATAAAACCAACTAGATGCACTAATTTCTCGCTTTTCCATCTTTGATGACGGTTTGCGAATAAGCTGTCAGCAAAACTGTATGACATGTACCATTGCTGTGTGTACAGTGAAAAACTCCTGATGTTGGACAGAGGAACTGTCCGAAACATGTAGAGTTTTATTCCAAAAATAAACTTGAGAAATTAGTGCATGTAATTAGTTTTATTATAAGAATTTATCACGATGCACCGTCACCTGAACGTCAAACAAAGGGATGACATTCGTTAAAATAAATTAATTTGTGAAGAGAGAGAACCAACAAGATGCAACTAATTCGATGTTTATTATCAGACTTTCTGTCTCAACATGTTTCAGGCATCATTATGCCCATCATCAGGAGATTAAGACCGTGTCCTATTGCATG
>Ga0123352_10008354_pt1 | contig 16107 bp, 8 predicted proteins | sample TergutLab28metaG_FD_89700 | JGI IMG/M metagenome (GOLD analysis project Ga0123352, IMG submission 89700) | Labiotermes labralis P1 segment gut microbial communities from Petit-Saut dam, French Guiana - Lab288 P1 | ecosystem: Host-associated > Arthropoda: Insects > Digestive system > Gut ... | reverse complement strand
CATCCAGCAGAACCAGCGCAGCACACCACGTGCGGTAACACACGTCTTGTTCTCCTGAAGATGGGCATAATGATGCCCGAAACATGTTGAGAAATTGTTACAAATAAACATCTAACTGTTGCATCTTGTTGGTTTTCTCTCTCACTTCACAATTTGCTCACGATGCACAGTCACAGAAACCTAAAACAGTACTCTAGTTTCTGCGCAGTGCAAACACTGTACCGTGTTGCACTCTACCATGCGCAAAACGGGTTGTCTGGGTGCAGTATCTTGGTATCCAGGTAAGTAGGTAGGTAGGTGGGGTATTAGGTAGGTAGTAGTAGGTAAAGTTAAGTAGGTAGATTTTATGTTTTGTTGAGCGTGCATCTCGATACATCTGTGTAATGAAAACCAGCTTGATGCACTATTTATCCTCAGTTTATCTCGCCAGTCAAACTCTACATGTTTCGGGCAAATTTTGTAGCCCATCATCAGGAGGTACATCGTATATATACAACAACTGGTACATGTTGTACTCCTGATGATGGGCTACAAATATGCACGAAACATGTAGAGGTTGATTTATGAACTAAACTGAGGATAAATAGTGCATCAAGTTGGTTTTCATTACACAGATGTAGGTAAGTAATTAGTCTAATGGGGAAAGGTAAGGGAAAGTCCAGTGTAAAAGTGAGACAAATGTTGGTTGAAATAGGGAATGGAAAGGGACTGGACCGATAGTTTTATAAGGTACGTTAAATTACCGGCATATAAACGGATAAAAAATCATTGTGCGTCCCTGTGGATGTGAAATAAAGCCAGTTGATTAGAAAAACACATTTTGTAACTGCTAAACGCAAATATCAGAGAAGTTCCTTTCAGCAAATTTGTCATGTAATGATGCAATTACAGCTTAAAGAACAAAGAATCTGGATCGCTACTGGGTAATGACCTGCACGAAACATAGGTATTTGAGAATTACCCTCATCACATTTGGCATTACTATTAAATAAATTAGAACTTACTAAGACCGACCTCGGAAATCTGACGTCGTAATTGTGGGTCAGTCCGGCAGTAAATCTGTAATGAATACAAAGTGGATTGCCTTATTAGACGTCTACGGGACTAATTTACGATGCATTTTTTATGCGGTCAAAATCTGTCTTAGAAACTTCCACGGCGCCAATAAGGACGATAATTACTCTTAGCAAATATTAATCGTCCCCTTGCATATTGGGGGTCTGCTTTAAGATAAGGTTTACATTTCATTTGCAATCCACGTCATACCAGATAATCAAACGTCTTCTTCCTGGACTTCAACCAGTTGAAGTGTCTTACTGGTGTCACGTACTTACAGACGACAGATTTAAAGGTGATGCACGTGAATGACGCAACTTCTTGCAGTTAGCTATAAATCACAAATCACGAAAGAATGGGAGAAGGAAGTAAAATATATCCAGGAAAGTTACATCCAATTTTAAATTAACATTAATTTTATGACATTCATTTCTCACACTTATAACTGAAACCGTAGTTTAGAAGAGTGGAAAATCCTGTTGCGTTCAAGATGGGGAAACCAAGGTGGCGTAACATTACAGAGAGGCTGATGTGTGATTTTGTGTACCTTATCTATTCTCTATGTATAAAAGTGCTCTTAAGATAAGTGGCACTTTCTGCGGCACAGTAAAAACAATGTGGAAGAAAATGTAGTTAAACACGTTTTGATTCAGACTAAGTATTTTCCGTCAGTGCCACCAGTGTTTGTTGGTCAGTCCGAACACGGAAAGCAAAAGAGAAACGCCTTTTGTATCCGCCCGGAGCTGTCGCCAGTTGTATTAAGGTACTGCTTCTACTTGTAATCAAGGAGCTGTCGTCACTGGTAATAGCGGACTGTCGCTACTCGTGTTCGAGAGCTGACGACACTTGCGTACCCAGAGCTGTCGTAACTTGTATTCGGGAGCCAGCACCAAGTGTGGTCTGTTCGGGAGATGCCGACTACCGTATTTTGGAACTACCTGTTTAGCGCAACAAATCTGTGATTTTCCTCAGTCCGTTTAGGCAAGTGTTTTTCAAATTTTGTTTCTCACGTCGACTGTCTTCTTCTTCTTCTTCTTCTTCTTCTTCTTCTTCTTCTTCTTCTTCTTCTTCTTGGTACGGCTCTACAAATCTTAGTGCAGAGTTTTGGCCTTCTCAACCACTTCCTGCCATCTTCTCCTATCCTGGACAAAGGTCTTCCAATTTGGCACTTTTAACCTCTGTATGTCTTTTTTAACATCATCATCCTCCCAGCGTATCTTTTGTCTCCCCATTGGCCTCTTTGAAATGGGTTTCCAGGCGTGTATTGCTTTGACCATTCTTGTTTCTTGCATTCGACTGTCACATTACAAAACTTATAACATGTACCAGTAGGTACTGCAGATATTAAAGCCTGCTTTCGGGATGCTGGTTTTCCAGAATGTTTTGCTGGTTGGCAGGCTTGAAAACCAGCGAAACAACAACGCTGTAGAAACCTCAAATTTCGTAGTTGTTACGTTTCTAATATAACGGTCTTAGACGAATAGGAGAGCCTGTATTTCATTTCGATTAGCGGAACATTAGCCTATCATGTACACATTATATAAGCGTTTTTCTCTACATTTCAACACATTTGTAGCAATTCTAGCAGTCAATTAACGTTTCAAAATGTCAGTTATTGAAAAACATAATTTCTTCTCCTACCAGCAGGCAACCGTTGTAGGCGATCCACCGTTTGAAAAACACTGGTCCAGGCGAATGCTGGAATAATACAGTGACGGAGAGCTCAGCGCTTTCCTTTCCACTCCCTCCAATTGACGGAATGTGATTTGCTGTCATATTTGTCGACGGGTAAAACAACTGCAGTTGATACGCCGCTATTAAACATCCTGTGGCCCAAGGTATTCTATCTGACATCTGGCAGTGCTTGTCCTCTAACAGTTACAATCACGTGACAGGATGCTCATTTCGAGGAGTTAGCCTCCATGTCTGCCATAAGAAATGTGTCCCTCTTACCTTAGAACGAGGCGTCCTGGAGTTGCGGATCGAGGAGACAGCCTTCAGATGTGAAGCTTAACTACGAATACACAGTCTCTGACAGCCGACAGTGGGTGCTGTTCGATCGTCGGGTTATGTGAGGGACTATAAAAGCTGATCATCTTATGAAACCAACAGGTCTGCATTAGCAATGGGGCTTAGGAGATGCGGTTCAAGGGGTAAGGTCCCTGATGTATTTGGACAGAAAATGGTTCGAATCCTAGCCGGATCACTGGCTGTCGTGGTTGAGGTTTTGAGGGTTTCTTTTCCGTCCATGTTACACCCTTAAATTAAGCCACGGGAGCTTAATTTCCCTTCCTTTTACGTTAACATGGAGCCATTCGATGTTATCTGTTCCGAGTTGTGGCGTCGTTGAATAAAACCACAAACACTTGCCGCCAATGCAGAAGGCGCGCGAACAATCAACAGCGGTTGTCACGGTTGCTGGGTGGTCCGTGAGCACAGTAGCGGGGTGGCGCCTGTGTGCTTTAGCTGAAAGGTGCGGTCTGTAGATGCGCAATGCACAACGGCGGTAAAACCAGCAGCAGCAGCAAGCGCCTGGTTCACGCTGAAGTCGCGTGATGATGCCACCACACTCTAGTGTTTTGTTTGTAACAAAGAACTACTTAAACTACGCGCATAATATGCAGGTGTGGGTCGTTCGTTACCGCGTTTCATCTCGGAAACTTCAAGATTAGAACCGACTTCTGATGTGTGTTCGAGAAGTGAGAATTCCGATTGTCGAAGGGACACTGAGAGATATCTTCAATCAGGTCATGATCACTTCCTACCAGATCCTTTCCATCCGCCAGCTGTTCTAAAATTCGTCACTGTATCAACTATATATTAAACATCTGCTTAGTAATTATATGTGCAACAATATACTTGTCATTAATTAATTGCGTTACTTAAGGTTATATATATATATATATATATATATATATATATAAACATACATACATACATACACACACGTATAACGTTAGTAATCGGACATGTTTTGGACCGGGTTAGCTCAGTCGGTATAGCAACTCGCTACGGGCTGGACGGTCCGCGGACCGAATCCCAGTGAGTACGAGATTTTCCGCACCCGTCCAAACCGGCCCTGGGGCCCACAGAGCCTCTTAGACAATAGGTACCGAGTCTTTCCCGAGGGCAAAATGGTCGGGGCGTTGCTTTAACATCCCAACCACCCACCCACCCCCAACTAGCGCCGAGGTTAAAGAAACAGTAAAGCTAAACCTTTACTCCCCTTCAGGGCTTTCGTGGGTGAACTTTTAATCCGACATGTTTCTTCTATTGGCAGGGAGTATCATTCACGGAGTATGTGGTGTTATAACATGCTGTCCTCAATGGGAAATTGTAAAATAATACAACACAAATACATTAATTACAACATCAGTGATTGATATTACAACAGTGTAAAATTAATTCAAATATTGCAGTGTTTGTATTGCCTTACTCTAGTACAAATAGTACGAAATCTGTTCTATTTTAATTTTTAAATTTATTTCATTTTGTTGTAATATCAAACTGGGGACCGCGGTAGCACAGTGGTTAAGGTGCTGCGCTACAAATCGGAAGGTCGCTGGTTCGATCCCAGCTGGTGTCATTGGATTTTTCATTGACATAAAATCCTTCCGATCGCACTATGGCCCTGGGTTCGACTCAGCCTCTAACAGAAATGAATACCAGGATTATTTCCTGGGGGTAAAGGCGGCCGGTGCGTAAGGTTGACAGCCTTACCACCATCCTGTGCCGTTGTCACGAAATCTGGGAATCTTAACTTCCTGGAACCCTTTGGGCCCCTCCGGGCCTGTAATGGGACTGCTTTACCTAATATCAAACTTCCATATTGCAATTGATGCTCTATGCATTGTGTTATTTACCATTTATTGTTGAGGACTTGTGTTGTAACACCACATTCTCCTTTGTGGAAGTATACTCCCTGATGATGGTTATTATCAATAGTCGAAACATGCCGGAGAAATAACTGTAAGTATATTAAATAAAGAATTTAGCTGGTAATGAATAGATTCGTCACTTTATAGTCTGAGATACTGATAATTTCGTACAATCAACAGAAGCTCATTAGAACTTTGTTCTAATTAAATTCTTTGTAATGTGTTAGAGGCCTACAGCTTGTAAGTCAAACGTTGTCTTCAAGAGACTTGCTACTATGCTACTATATAGTATGACCTTAAGTTCTCTTGAAGACAAACTTAAGATTGCCAGTAGTGACCGAAACATGTAATTGTCTAGTATAGTCATTAAACATCTTAATTGACATACTTGTGTTTGACTACATACCCTTTCCAGTTTGTGTTACTATTAACAAGTGTTCCTGAAAACAGCTGCTATTTAAATCGTAGGCCAGCATCCCATGTTCCTTGTCGTTTGTTTAAATCCTGTGGTTAAAATCGAATTAATGTGTAGTAAAGCTACCTTTGGAGCATAGCTTATATATGGTGCTGAAACTTGGACGCTTCGGACAGTAGATGAGAAACACCGGGAACGTTTTGAAATGTGGTGCTGGAGAAGGATGGAAAAGATCATTTGGACCGATCATGTAAGAAATGAAGAAGTATTACTTAGAGTCAAGGAGCAGAGGAATATCCTACATGAAATAAATAAACGGAAGGCTAAATGGATTGGTCATATTTTGCGTAGAAACTGCCTTCTACAACGGGTTTTTGAAGAAAAGACAAAAGGGGGGATAGAAGTGACAGGATGACGAGGAAGAAGACGTAGGAAGCTACTGGATGGCCTTATGGAAATTAAAGGATACTCTCATTTGAAAGAGGAAGCTCTAGATCGCACTGGGTGGAGAGCTCGCTTTGGAAGGGGCTTTGGACCTGTCGTAAGAAAGAGGACTAAATGAATGAAGGCTTATATCTTGGATAAGATTGTAACTCAAAATTTCACTTTCTGTGTTGTGTTTGTTCTGCTTATATGGCTGATTTATTTAGTGTATCTGTTTATAGATTCTTCATATATACATATATTGTATCATTATAATTATAGATAATTATTTGCTGCATTTACTTGTAATTCTTTAGTTTTTTTGAACTATGAAAATATCCCTGAAGATGGTAGAAACGTTTCGAAATATTTTGGGTAGGTCATGCTGACTAATATTTCTGATGATAGTGTGTTCATTTTGTGTACAATACACTGGTACAGAAGATTATGTTTAAGAATATATAGAGATAATTCCACGTCCTTCATGCACCTTCGTGACTTTTGTTTAGCATCGGGTATTTTTCCTGCTCTGTACAGAGTGGAAGACAACGACTACTAAGTACTTAGGTGAGGTTTTGACTTTCTCATTCTGTCCTAATGGTGGATGTCAATACTGCTGTCTTCCGGGGTATGATGTCATGTAGACTGGTAAGGAAAACCAGACGTTTCAGAAGAATGTGCGGCAGCATGTGACTCCATGGGGTACGCGTTTTTTTAAGTGGCCAAACGGCGTCATACCTCAGACAAAAGCAATTGCTGTGTTGTGAAGCAAAGCATGTGCAATTCTGCGGTCAGATGAGGTTCAAACCCAGGAGCTAGAGGGATCGTGAGGGGGGGGGGTTTGGAGGAGAAACCTAAGGATCTCTGGCGCCGGACGGTCCACGCTTCGCCTAGCACCCTCCAGAACACGGACAAAAAGTGTCCGCCGCTCGTTGACAAGAACGAAACCAAACAAGACCGCGTTCACAAAAACAAAGGAGCCCCGTTCTTCAGCGGATTCCTTGAAAAGCTCTTGAGCTGTGTGTTGATAAAAGCTGATGACTTGCGGTACCACAATTATCATGATGCTTCTGAAGACACCGCGCGCTGCTTACGTCACAGCAGCCAACACAAGAAGGGAACGTGCCGATACCCCAGATTTAAATTAAGCCACATTTATTCAATGAAGACTTGGCTCTTCGCTCGGAGAGCAGCCTCAAAGCGGTGCTCTTAGAACGACAAATAAAACGGGACAAGTTGTTCAACACAACGACTGGCTGTTGGCTGGATACCGCGGTTAGATTTACGATAGGAAAGAACCCCCACCCTTGGTTCTACCGAACTTAATACAAACTGGACACAACAGGCTTGTCCTTATTGAACAAAGCGGTCGGAGCTTGCAGCTAGGCACTTAACTCGAGAGGGGAAGTTGTAATATGAGGATTATTGTATCGACTGTGGAGTGACATAGTGCTTGATTATTATAGCGACAAAAAAAGAAGGGTTATGTCAAGTGTTCCCGTTACAGGCCCGGTGTGGCCCAGAAGGTGGGTAGAGGCATAGCTCTACTCTTCCATGACCGCGGCACTAGAAGGGGGTGACCAGCACGCCCTGGCCTCACTTCACCCCCGGGAAAGACCCGGTGCCCATTGTACAGGAGGCTGGGTGGGCCTCAGGGCCGGTCTGGACGGGCGGAAAATCTCGTCCCCACTGGGATTCGATCCCGGATCGTCCAGCCCGTAGCTCAGTCGGTATAGCGACTGAGCTACCGGGCCCACATTTATAGTTAAAAATATGCCTTAATAATTTCAAGTTGATCAATGAGAGACTCTGATGCTGTAACGCAAGCGTTTAATGACATAAGGCGAACATTTCACGCGGACAGAATCTGTATTAATGTTAGTGGAAATTACGCACGGGAATTGTTCATTAATTTGTGTTGTTAATTTTTAATGTCGACTCGCTAAACGCTGGATAGTTCAGGGTTCGAACTTCGGTGTGGGTAAGATTTTCCGCACACGTCTAGACAACAACCAAGACACATCTAGGCTCCTGCATTTTTAGGGCTGGAGCTCCTTCTAGGGGGTAAATCGGCCAATGCGTGTTGTTGACGAACGACCCCATCTAGCGTCGAGGTTAAAGAAAGGGTAGATTTATAGCTCTGCACCACCTTTCAGCGTTTTCATAGCTTACCGGTTACGCTATGTACCACCAGGTTTAACATTCAAAATTTCTGTATGCTGACTACAGTGCAATTATGTGTTTTGTATGTATCTCAGAACAAAGAGTAACTTTTGTCTTATACATCTTTAACAGACTGGGTTTTATACACGAAGTGGGGAGTGTATACTGCGCGGTACGGACTGAGTACTTATTTAACACAGATACGTTTCGTCCTTAAAAGGTTAAAGGATTCACTCTACTTCTGATTATTAGTTTGCAATGTATAGATTATTCTTTTCTTCACAGGGCTGTATTTGAGAATGTATGCCTGAGACATAGTGGGCTTCCTTATTCTTGTTTTTGTTTGGTTGGTAAAGGAAATGGACGTGGAGTGTCGCTACGTGAATCTGACAGATGTCACCCGCAATTCTACTGGGGCGACACAGAATTTATGAGTCACCTGGTAGTGTTAAATTTCAACTTAGGAACTTTCCGAGTTCTGATAAGACTCTTAAGTGATATAAAGACCTACATCTAGGCGCATGTGCAACCGCTAATAATATGGAAAGTGGGAATCGTCCGTTATGCTGAGGGTACAAGGACAGGAAATAAAATGGGCTCGGTGCGACGGAACTGGAAATAATAATTGCACCAGTAACTGCTGTGGTCAGTTACTGTTACTTTCCAGACCACATTGAGAGAGGAGTCGCTTAAAGAAATTAATCGACCCTATAGCCTATAACAGTGTGTCCCGAATTGTACTTTGGTAACTCGGGTAATTCCTGGGAAAACTTTATAGTGAAAAATTTGAGTTATGAATTATTCTTGGATAAGTTAAAGTTGTTACAGGAAATAGAAAGTTGTAATAGGCTAATTGTACAAACAATTAATTGATTCAGGGACTAATAAACTGTACTTACGAACCCACATGTTGTTTGCGTAATGTTTTAAGGAAGAGAAGCTGAATATTTATTGAAATTATCTGCTAACATACTACTGGCAATGAAAAAATTTCAAACTAAGAAATTAAATCGTCTTGCAGTACGCTGCATTATGTTCGTTTAGACTCGCCATTTATTGTCAGGTTAACAACAGTCCGTCCAACAATACTTAATTTTCAATATATTGGTAATAATTGGTTCTTCCAAGTTTTTTTTTTAATGGAAGTTTTCCCACATCTCATGAAGTCTGGGGAAACTTGGAAAATTTTATAAGTAAGGTAAGGGACAAAAGTAAGTACTTGGCCCGTGAAAACAGTTAATCCATTACTGAGAATGTATGTGGGGCACTGCCCAGTGACGGAGGTGAACAATATCTGACGCATAGTTATGTGGTGGAATTGGTTGTTTTACCTATCGTCAGTAGACTGATTATAGTTATACGCCTATTAAAACATTTATTTCTCTCATCTGACTGATATTTTGTTGTGTAAAATTTCTCCAGGTAAATTTAAGCACCACACTGTGAAGATATAGCCGGTCCCAGTGGCCGCGCGGTCTAAGGCGTAGGTCTGCGGTCGCTAGCCTGCTGAGATCGTGGGTTCGAATCCCACTGGGGGCATGGATATTTGTCTGTTGTCAGGTAGAGGTCTGTACGACGAGCTGATCACTCGTCCAGAGGAGTCCTACTGACTGTGATGCGTCGTTGTGTGTGATGTAGAAACCTCAAGAATGAGGAAGCCATGGCCCCGCGTTGGGCCACAGCGCCACAGGAAAAAACCTGTGACGGTATAACTCTTAAGTGGAAGTGTATTTCCGTGCATTCTTGTCCTCAGGTCAAGACTGACGTAATAACTGTAGGCTCCGAGCTCTTCCCCCCTGAAGAAGTGAACCCTCATCCAATTCAGAGGATATAGTTTAGGTTCCAGAGAAAATTTGTTTGCTGCGGGTAACAAAGAAATGTCTGCCTCCGCCGAAAATCGAACCCCGATTCCCTGGTCGTCCACCCAGCAACATAGTTTTCTGCTTACCTTAACACTTATTCAACAGAATCAGTACTTAAGCAATGTTCTGTTCAAGAAAAGAGAATGAAACAACAGTACTGATGCTGAGAGGTACGTAGGGCTAGGAACCTGCACAGCAGGAGAGGACGACCACTGCTCGAACTCTTTGCTGTAGTCTGTATTATTTAGGTGAACCTCATACTTCAAAAGGTTCAAGGGGTTAATTTGTCTGCCAGCCATACAGAGGAGACAGCCGCGCCGTAAGGAAGAACTAACAAACTCTCTGCGAATGCAAAAGAGAATTAAATTGTTTGTTATAATTTTTGTGGCATTTAGCCTGTGGAATTGCGGTCTAAAACAAAGTTTACTGCGGAAATCCAAGTAATATCGATTGGTAACGAACGTTTCGGAGGAGCGTGTTGCTTCCGTCTTCTGGTTTTGGCAGTACAAATTGAGACACTACCAGTCGACATGGCGTTATATCGTACAAGACTTGAATCTTCATCCCTAAACATGAGAACCTCAAATGCGATCAATTTGATTTCGCCTCGCAGTGAAGTTAGGGTGATAAATAAGGCATCTGGCACTATGCAAATGTCACTATCACCGTACACTGTACATGTCATGGTTCTTACTTGTTTATTTAACGACGCTGTGACGAACACAGGAGTTATGTAAAGACTACTAACATTTTAGTACATGTGGGGTCGCAGTTGATTGAGGCACTGGGTTACAAGCCGGAAGGTCGCAATTCCCAATGGAATCATTGGGATTTTTCATTGACATAATCCTTCCAGCCGCACTATGACCTAGGGGTCAACTCAGACTCCAACAGAAATGAGTACCATGGATATTTTGTGGGAAGTAAAGACGGTCGGTGCGTACGGCTGACAGCCTCACCACCTTCATGTGCCGACTGTCTTGAAGTTTGGGAGCCTCAATCTTGTGGAGCCCTCAGGGCCTGTCTAGGCCTGTACAGGGACTGCTTTTCCCTACGGTAATTCTATGCATCGCAGATAATTTTTGGGCCACTAACAAAAGCATAATAATTGCAACCGGTAACTGCCGAATGCTTATAAGGTTTTGGATAATGGAATCGCCGGTTCGATTATCGCTGTTACATGGATGTACCGCGTTACTTCGAATTTAAGACACACACTACTTTTAAAAATGGATTTCGGGGGGGGGGACTTTATTGCGGGCAAATGGATTTCACTGTCCGTAAAATTTATTGCACTCTTAGCTAGGCCATTTGTTTTTGGTTCTTCGAGGACAATTAATAATATAATAATGATATTGATTAACTGCAATTGGGTTGTCACCCGGTGGCAGTGGTTATTTTACATGCATACAAAATATGAAATTGGTTACTACTAAATTTTAAGTCGGGAGGGCTAAGTGAGAAGCATGTAGTGGCAACTTGGAATTTTGGGAACCATCTCAGCATTTGCTTTTAGGTACAGGGAAACCAAGAGGCACAGGGAAACCAAGTTTCGCAGACTTTCGAAGGGCGAAAAATAATACCTAGGATGTAGGATGCGCCCTAATTTTCAGCTCGAAAAGGTGTGCAAAATAGTTGCTGAATATGCTTACTGCCTTATCTTGAAAGGTAGGTGCAGGGGTACCACAACAAGCCAGTTCTTTGTCCAAGAAGTAAAACGCTACTTCTGAAGGACTTGCGCTTTGAGTAACCTATTAATCGCTACTCGCAGCAGAGCAGAGGGCCTATTGCTTGATATGAGCGGAAGGACCAGAAGAGACTTAGGCCAGTATTGTCTTGCTGCTGGGGCAGAAGAAGTGCTGGGTCCAAGTGGCGGTCGGTGGCTCGCTCTGGTATTGATCACAGAAGGCGTCTTCACCAGCGGGGTCAACACTTGTGTACAGTCGGTCAAATCAACCACGCAAAATATTTCTATTCTTGTCCCGTTTGGTTTTCTTTCAGAGGGTTCTTTCACTTCCTTAACAAACGAGAATACTGCCTCACGGGATCTGACCGTGTTCTCTTGTCGGCACGAGACTTACAGAGAAGGAACTGCGCAAGCAATACGAACTTGCTCTTCAGTACTTCGGAATGCATGCTCTAAGGTCACATTTACGTGTTCCAAACTGACACTACATATATGGAGGTACACGACCTTCCAGCATTTACGTACTTTATGTGAGGTCATGTACAGACCTGCAGGTTAAGTTACTGGAAGTAAACATGGCTGGATCTATTGACTACCATGAAAAATTTCAGAAATACATAACACAGACTTCCTCATAACCTCTTTGTGTCAGTAAAAAGATTAGCTCATGAATTCTTAGAAACATTTTCTTGGTCGTGGGCCTTATAACTTACTATTTAAGACGTCTTCTGTAGGCTACGGAATTAAAGATTACGCAAAATCCTTACACCTGTTTTCTTTCGGAGAAAATGAATTTAAATCAACTCTGTGAATACCCGAGTGAATCGTTGTGACGCAATAACTGCCCTCGCAGTAAGACTTCAGGAAGCATTTTATGAAAGATCAATTCTTAGATTTTGGGGCTAGTTCAACACGCCAGCGTCCTCTAAAATATTATGTGTATGCGTCAATGTACTGTACATATAGCCTTCTGTGAAATATTGACCAATCCCGGTGGCTGTAGCCGCGCGGCCTAAAACGTGGGTCTGCAGCTATTCGCTTACTGTGATTGGGGGGTTCGAATACCGCCACAGGCATGGAAGTCTATGTCTTGCGAGTGTTGTGTGTTGTCAAGTAGAGGTCTCTTCGACGGATCGATCACTCAGCCAGAGGACTCTTACCGAATGCGGCGTGTCTGAGTGTGATCTCGAAACCTCAACAATGAGAAGACATAGGCCCAGTAGGGGCTGTTGAACCACAAAAAATAGAAATATGTAGTGAGAGATTTAGGACGTTACATAAGAACGTGTCTGCCTGTATTTTAAGAATAGTGCAAACGGGTGATTACAGTGGGTTTTCGTGTAGCTAGAGGAGGAAAACATGAAACACAAATGTAATTATGGTGAGAAAAGTCTGGGGGACGGGAAGGGGGGGGGTGGGAACTGCACCTTAAGGCCCTTTGAGTAGATTAAAGTGAACAAAGAACAATAAGTCTGAGAGAATGACATTTAAGAATAGTAGTGGATGGAATTAGCTTAGGATTTATTGAGTGATATGCTGTAATATTAGCAATGCTAAAACTTTGTATTGTACTACAATTACACCTGTCTTAAACGTAACGTGGGTATAAATAATCTGCAGTAAGCGGAAAATTTTATTGTCCCTAGCATCCAAATTTCAAGTACATACAGGACCACTCTGCAGAGAAAAAAAAAGTTTAGACCCCTTGCCTTTCCATTATAGGCAGGTGTCATTGTACCAGAATGTTGATAGGTTCATTAGTTAATTAATTAAGTAAAGCTTTAATTTAATACATGGGAACAGGCATATAAACCAAATATTACTAGAAAAGAATTTTAAGTGGATTCGTTCGTGACCTGCATAATACGGACGCAATGCAACATAATTTTTATTAGTGCATATTACGGCAGCACGTAAAATGATGTAATTATAACTACGCAATTAATTTGTGACTCCTATGAAATTATATCGAAAGCGAATTACAAAATTAACCCTCAAGACTTTATGTAACACAATTCTGTTTCGAAATGTATGTCAAAAAGTATCTTATGCTCGGAAATCACCTTGTGAAAAGTGAACAGGCAGATTAAACGTTATACTGTCGGTCACAGTTATAATGAGATATTAACTTTTTAATGTTTAATGTCTGTGCATTAAAAGCTTGCCTTTCTTATACTTTTCATACTTGTGTTTGTTGATGGCTTTATGAAAGGAGCCGAAACATGTAGCACGTTTTAGATGTATAACTGTACAGCATAAAATCATAACCGGTTGCTGGTCTGTTGTAACTGCTTACGTCAAAAAATGTTTTATTTATGGAACTTCTTAGAGTAATGAGAGGAGATCTCTTTGACTTGAGGCACATAAAGTGAGGACAAGTGTAAGAAAATATTACTTAAAACAAGCGTAAGTGCAGGAATATGAAAGCATTATTTAATAAGACAGACATTGTACTTATAACATAACATTGAAGCGCGTCCGCGGAACCATTGTTGCTGCGAAAAAGCAATGAGTATTAAAAAACCTGAGTGTCTGTATTTGTAGCCTTAGGTATCCAGCATGCAATGCGCATGCGTCATATTGTCATCTGTGGCCTGCCCCGCTCTACACAATTTTTCCACATTATCTCATAAACGGCATGATTTTCGAAAAAAATTTACAGAATATGAAATGTATGTTTTGATTTTCTCTACAAGTCTTTCCTGAAATATTTTTCATTCTAAGAAGAAGTAAGTGAGATGTGATAACAAATGTGTCTTGGGTCTCATGTAAAGTACCCTTATTCTTGTCCCATTTTAATGAAACCTGAACTTTCTCGACAGATTTTCGACAAATCCTCAAACATCAAATTTCATGAAAATCCGTCCAGTAGGAGCAGAGTTGTTCCATGCGGACAGACAGACGGACAGACATGACGAAGCTAATAGCCGCTTTTCTCAATTTTGCGAAGGCGCCTAAAAACGAAAGGAACGTTCGCGACGTTCCAACCGTTTAACTGCTGACTGGAACAGATCTTGATCGGGAGAAGGACCCAGTGATGCATTCTCTTCTAGCTGGCTGCAGAAGATAACGCGGCAGTTGTGTCTTAGTCAAGAAACCATTGTCCGTGTGAACTGTAGCCGAAGTAACCACCCCCTCCACCTCGCGATGACAAGTTGTAATGAAAAGTTCACCCTCCCCCTACTACGCTTAACAAACTGATGGATCGTGCACAAGGGATGATTACGTCTACACAACCCCTTGAAAGTTTGATCTGCCCACCCTACTGTGACGCATAACACAGGAGCCTGTCCCTGGCGTGGTGGGAATAGAACAACTGAAACTGAAAGGTCAGTGTTTCGTGTCCTGCTACTGCTTTTACAACACAGTTCTTCGAGGGAAAGCCGAAAGATCAATTTCTCGTAATTTCTTATTGTCTCTCTAGATGCTAGCTTCTAAGTCTTCAGATCTCTAATTACTTTAACCGTTTTTATGATCCTCAAGAATTCAATATGGTTGGTATTATTTGAGGGGGGGGGGTGGCGGTGAACAGGCAAGTTAGTAGGGAGGGGGGGAGCATTGGGCACACAGCACCGAACTTCTGTCCGTTTCAGAAACTTCGACAGTCACTGGTATTTTGAATATACTCCTAACGGAGTAAATGTTTGTGAAAGAGACATAACGCTGCCTGGCCTTTCCGAGGTGAGGGCAGCAGCGACTACGCCATGCCGACTGCAGCTGTGTACAGTGTCGGCAAGTAATGTGGTCAGTGCAGTACTGTTATCTCCACCTGCCACACCAAGTTGGTGGGCCTCGCTAACCGTCGGTGGCCTATAGGACTGAGCTGAGAAATATAAAGTTCTCACAGCCCTATTGCTGAAGGTTAAAGTACTCTGGGATGTGACACCTTGTTGGGTGACTGATTTACAAAGTTTTGAAAGGCGCAACAGCCAATAGTGTGCCAGGGCCTCATTCTCGAGGCTTCACGATCACATTTATACACACCACACCCGATAGGATTCCTCTGGACGAATGGTCGGCCCATCACAGAGAACTCTACCTGATAACATTCAATACGCACAAGAGACATATACCATGTTCCCGGGGGAATTCGAACCCTCAGTCCTAACAAACGAGCGGCCGCTGGGATCAGCTGTGAAAGAAAAGTGTCCCAGAATCTCCGGCATTCGCTCAACAAATGACACCGGATCGCAACCCAGCGAGATTATATCCGCACTGTATCTAATGAATATTTGTACACAGGCGGTCGACATAAGGACAGAAAACTAAGCGATTATAAAAACATTAACTGATCGAAGTCATTAGAAAGGAGATGTTTCAGTTTATTAGGGAAGGACTACTGTACCAGAATGTATCTCCTAAAATGCCGGAAGTCCTGAAACTTCAGCATCGACAAAACCATGACTAGGTATTTGAATAAAGGTTGACCAACTAGATGACACTTGCTTTATTTGCTTTACCACTAGATATATAAACTAACACACAAAACCACTATCATTGCAGCCTACACAACACAACAAGTACTCGCTAGCTCCTGAAGATGGACGTATTAACGTCTGAAACATGTTCAGCAATATATAATAAAGCAAGTGTCATCTAGTTGGTCAACCTTTATTCAAATAT
>Ga0123352_10008353_pt1 | contig 16107 bp, 9 predicted proteins | sample TergutLab28metaG_FD_89700 | JGI IMG/M metagenome (GOLD analysis project Ga0123352, IMG submission 89700) | Labiotermes labralis P1 segment gut microbial communities from Petit-Saut dam, French Guiana - Lab288 P1 | ecosystem: Host-associated > Arthropoda: Insects > Digestive system > Gut ... | reverse complement strand
TTTTAATGTGACTTTAGCAAGGCAAAGAAATACAGCTCCCTGATAATGGTCTTAGGACCGAAACATGTCGGAGCAGTTTTAGTGTTTTAATGTGTAAATTTTATATAAGTGCATTAGTTGGTATAACAATTGAGTGACTCGACAACATGCACGGTGTAACAATGAAAATACAAAGATTACCGTTCTATGCAATCACATACATAGACAATTCTCAAATTGTAGGCACTTCACAAGAAGCAATACAAGATAACTCGAGAAGGACGAGATGAATTGGCGTAAAAATGCTGCTAAGTATGAAACTGAGGAGTAGAAAAGGAAAAGAAAAACTTGGTGGTGGCAGTGGAGAAAGGGATATGAAAAGAGAATATGAAACAGAGGAACGGTAGAGAGATGAAAATGAGACAGTGACGAAAGTAATGAGTGAGAGGAGGAAGAGAAGAAAAGGAGAAGGATAGAAGAAGGAATGAAAGAATGAAAGCAAACAAGCTAGACGACAACTTGAAGATTTCTCCTACGTTATGTATGCTTGCTGTAGCAATGTCTGTCTGCATTTCATGTGGTGTATCATTTGTTCGCAACGAGACAAATTGTATAAAATGATATTCTGCGGAGGATGAAACTTGTCTCTGCTTGAACTTCTCATTTCCATGCCTGTGGCGTACTATAGTTTTGTTTCTTGGATCTCTGAATTTCTACTTCTACCACAGGCTTTGTTCCTTGCCTTTGTAAAGTTGGGTAATTTTGCAGGGTGGGTAGGGAGGAACTTCGATAATCTCCTTTAACTGAAGAAATATGTGTAATTGACTTTGTAGGCGTATTGCGAAGTCTCTGGTTGCGATTGGAGACATGCTGATACATGCTCTTAACTGCCAGATTCCCCGGGTGTTGCTTGCATGAGCCTTAGACGCAACAACTGCTTCGCTTTTAAAAAATGTGGTACATGACAACCATGCATACTACAGCTCACAGCGAATATACGTGTCATAGATAGGTCATGCCGTAGCATCCCTTTGCCCGCTCGTTTCAACCCTAAATCATTTAACGAATGTGTGCTTGTGAAATTTGAGTGTTCTGTCAATATTATGTCGTATTTAGTATGACAGCGCGTAGTAGTGCAGACAAATACTAGAGCTTCGGATAAATCTGCATGCTCCATTCCGTCGTTTTGCATAGTACAAAATGTTGTCTTAGTATCAGTTGAACGTTTTTCCAAAATTTATTTTACTATAAAACACTTGGCGGTAGTGACGCTCCCATCTCAGAAATTTGCGCGTCCACCATCTTGTTATTTTTGATTTAGGAAATTAAAATTACAGCTAGGGGTTTTCTTTCGTGGGATAAAGTCCGCACGGTTTTCTGAATGTCGGTCATGTAGTTCAGAAATTACAATTTTATAAACCTATTGTTTTCTCTGCCGATCCCTGTGGCAGCGCGGTTTAAGGAGTGCGAATGCGGCTGCAGGCTTGCTGGGGTTACGGGTTCGAATCCCGTCCGGGGCCTGAATACCTTTCTGTTGTGAATGTTGTGTATTGTCAGGTAGAGATTTTTGCGTTGGGTTGGTCACTCGTCTGGAGGAGTCCTACAAATTGTGGTGTGTGTAAGTTTGATCACGAATCCCCGATAATGAGGAACCCCTGGCCGACTAGGGGCTGTTACACCATGGAAAATAAAAATGTTTCCTAATTGAGAAGAAAATTAAGGTATAATTGTGTAAAAACCGTTCATGACAGGCTTGTAATCAGTATGGGGTACGAGATTTGAGTGTCTTTTGGCGGCAAACATACGCTACACTATCAGATACGGTTTTTTATAGTCTGCTCGAGCGATATAAATGTTTTGGAACAATCTGCTGCCTTAGCAGAGCAGAAGAGCAGAGACGCAGCAGAACGTTGCTCCGATATGTTGTTATTTATCTACCAAACTACACGGGATCACAACACTGAGGACCGTGATCAGATCGTCAAGGTGTCCGTCACTGACTATATGCTTCAAGCACTAAATGAGGGTGAAATACGGTTTTGAACTCCAGTAGGCTTTGCAGGTAATACTGCCGACTGACAGCAGCTCAGATGTGATGTGGCCTGACCTGATGTGCTGCAGTACCACTACGAAAACGGATATGGTGACGTAATACTAATAAAATAAGCCCTTGTGATATATGATTTTGAATCTTTATGCGTATAAAACGCATCATTAGTTTTGTGTGTAGGGAATATTAGTTGGTGCGTAATATGCACTTCATTAATCCCACAACAACTGAATGTATCGTTGTTGGGTTTGTGGCTCTTTTGGAAAATGGGAATTGATTTATGTATCATCGTACTGACGCTAGCAATTTTCTATTTTATTATGTAACGGTTTAGATAAATAACGTCAAGCAAAACATGCAACAAATTTAATTTGTTGTCTCTTTCATGACGAATTAAAATTTGTGGTCTGTAGTATTCCAAATGGTATAGTATTTCATGAGACAAAAATTACCAAAGAATGATCAAATATAAAGCCTTTTATCTTATAGGACAAGATTATTATTTTGTTCCTCGTAAAATGTTGAAAATAGAGGAAAGGTGGAAATCGCGTTTTGTCAAATAAATGCAATTCTTTTGTTAACTATTGCCATACATATATTTAAATCCCTGCTTCTCAAATGAAGCATCGACGTATATCTGAGATATCTACCTGAAATGTACATGAGGAAAATCAAGATAATCATTGGTGAAGATGACCGTCCTGTATGTCGGCTTCCTGAACACGAAGCAAGAATTTTAACCATGCGAAGTGACGTTCGGTATGGGGATAGTACTATGTGCAATATGTCGGATGATTGTGACATGGAACAGCACAGTATCGGGAATATAAGCTAATTTCAAGTCTCGATAGCGGGGCTTTGCTCATTATTACCCCACACCCCCTCGCCTCACTCCTTATGGGCGTTTAACGTTTAGTGTTTTGTGGCAGGCGTAAATTATAAGTAATGCCTTTATGGCTGTGCATGTGGTGTTTTGTGGTTCGGAGTTAAGAGGCAGGACACAAAGATGGCGCGAAATGTTCCATATATTGAGCGGTCTATTAAGGCAAAAACGATAACTAACTCCATTCACTTGGGAAGTTAACAGTTGCTTAGCGGACCGTCGAAATACTCAGGTTTACCGAGACGCGAATATTCATTACAGTGTTTTAAAGAGTCCTCATTTAGACTTCACTGTGACGACCTGAAACCAGGCTATAGGTATACATTTTCTTTCTTGATGTTTAATATTAATATTATTCCCTTATGTACAATTACGTCTCCAAACTGATCCCGTCTGTTCATATTTTGTGTGAATTCTTCGCGTTTTCCGTGCGTGCTACATGCCCAACCCTCGCTTTCATCTGTGTATTTTTTCGCAGTAAGTTAACAGATTCACACTCTGTTAGGATTTTCCTGTTCCCAGTACAAGTCTCAACATGTCTATCCCTCAGAGCGAGGGCCATATAAAATTGTAGTCTTTCAGGGTTTAGCTGACTGGTTGTTATAGCAGCCATTCCTCACGTAATTTGAAATTTCTGGAAAGCACCATATTTTTATGTTCCCAGCCCAAGTTTTCAACTCGCCACGGACGTCCTCTGGCGCATAAATCTCCAGTATAGATACTGTTTTCTTACAGCTGCAGCCTTAATAAGACTTTTGCTCCTGAAGAATTTTTCACTGAAAAAAGGAGAACAGAAGTGCTTCAACAACCTCCCCTTACTCACCTGGGCTAGCCCCATCGAACAAGCTGACGTTCCCCGAGATGAAAGTTTCACTTCAAAGGACCCAGTATGAATCACTCGAGAACTGAGCTTCGGATTGAAATTTTCCAATGGGGAAAACATAGAAGCGAAGAAGAGATCGTAAATTGTGTACATACCTCGGAACAAAAGTGACGGAGACATATACAGACGTACATAGGTAGAACACTAACGTGCGAACCACTATGTTGAAAAGCGAGCAAGACTTATTGTTCTGTATTTTTGAGGTATTATTCTTACCATAAAAATAACATAACTTCCGGAATAAAAGTCGTATTCTGGTACTTCGTAATATCAGCGATATTCGACATCTGACTTTTATTGAAGCAGTATTTGTTTAGATAAATATTTTAACCTTCTGAATACTGACGTTTATCTAAAACATATATGTACCATAGAGAATAAGTTTGTGTCGTACAGAGAACAGTTTGTTTCCAATAATAACAGTGATTACTTAAGGTTGTGTGTGGGAATAATGATTGAAAGTCTGTTTGAAAACACACAAATACACTGTGTGGGAGGAAGGCAGAAATTTTTAATGTTACAGAAAATCGTATATAAATGTACCAGTGAGCCTGAAGAGTGAACTTTCCTACTTACACGTTATCACCTGAACAGAGCTGCATTGCTTTAAAATTTCAGATCGCCATTTCGAATTATTGTAGAATTTAGATCGAGGATTTCAGGAAACTGAGGCAGCAGCCAATAGGTTTACAATTTTAATTTTCCACGTCGTGGTAGCAGACGACGTATGGGGCTTAGACTTGTATGAAAATATAAATAGTACATAGCAGCTTAGAAAAAGAGGCTCTAAAAATGCGAAATGAGTGGAAGTGTCTCAAGCAAAGGGTGCTGCTACTGACTGTGGCAACGCGTTCAGGTCGAAGAATAACGTAAAGTAATCTAATGTGACGTCTTCTCTTTCTGTGTTTCTTGTCATTAAAGTTTTATATTAAGAGATAAACACAACTGTACGGATCTGATACTTTGGTTTTCATTTAGCTCTGCTATATGTTTCGGCTGTCTACATAAGCCATCATCCGGTAAGCGTCAGTCCACAAGGAGTGTAAAAAAGTGGAGAGTGACCTCAATTCACCAACAGTGGTGTAAAATTGTTATTGATATACGATAGTGATAACTATTATTCCGAAAAATGGAATCATAACATTACTTACTTACGTACTTACTTAATCCATGGTGCAGAGTCCTTCTTGAGAAGCTAACTGGTTTGCAGCTAGTCAAGAAATTCCCGCATTTCACGGAACCCGATAGTTCATTACCGCACACACAAGCGTCCGCCACCTGTCTCTATACTGGGCCAGCCCAATCCAGTCCATATACCCACATCCCACCTCCTGGAGATACATCCTAATATTATCCACCCATCTAGGCCTAGGTCTCCCCATTGGTCTCCTTCCCTCCGGTTTCCCCAGCAAGACCCTATATACTCTCCTCTCCTCACCCATACGTGCCACATGCCCAGCCCATCTCGTTCTTCTCGATTTTATAACCCGCACAATATTGGGTGAGGAATACAAATCATAACATTAAAGATTTTATTAGAAAATTTTGGGTATAATTCAGTATGTCGGATTTCACATCCAACTGTAGTGTAAAATGAATTAAAATTAGTCAGGGTATAAGATGACAAAATAAGTACGGTTTAATGTTCAGTCCGATACATTGGATTGCACCTAGGAAGATTCTAATACAGTCTTTAATGTTATTTTTCTGTTTTTCGGAATGATAGTTGCCACTATTTTGTAATAAAAAGTTTCCACCCATGTTTGTTAGGAGAGGTCTGTCCCGATGCCTACGTGATGACGGCTGATGTAGACAGCCGAAACATGTGGCAGTGCTGAAGAAAAACCAGTATATTAGTTCTGTATGATTGTGTTTATCGGTTAATATAACACTTTAACATGAATTGAATCATATAATTGTTGTAGTTGTGCATGTATTAGAGGTGGGAGGGGGTGTGGCTTCAGCCTGTATGATGACCAAGCTACGGGTTAGATGACAGACTGGAGTTCGATTCCCGCTACAGAGAGGGATTTTTTCGTCCGAACCTTATCCAGTCCAGCCCAGGAGTGAACCCTGTGTCAACCTCGGGGCGCTTTGCTCGGAAGTAAAGCGATTGGGACGTGAAGTTAACCACTTTCTATACGTAATGGTGGGCCGGGTAGCTTAGTCGGTAAAGCGACTGACTACGGGCTGGACGGCCCGGGATCGAATCCCGGTGGGGACGAGATTTTCCGCCCGTCCAGACCGGCCCTGGGGCCCACCCAGCCTCCTGTACAATGGGTACCGGGCCTTTCCCGGAGGTAGAGGCGGCCGGGGCGTGGGGCTGACCCCCCACCCCCATCTAGTGCCGAGATCCTATAAAGAGTAGAGCTATACTTCTACTCACCCCAAGGTCTTTCGTGGCCTATAAAAAGGGTGGAACCTATACGTAATGCTAAGGTTAAAAAACATTGAAATGTATCTGCACTCTCTCCCACACCATAATGGCGTGCACATAAACTTGGCCTTTACGTTTATTTGTAACTAATAATAATAATAATAATAGTTTGAATAAGTTGCAGATTATATACAGATATTTGTTCGTAGAATGTGTCGGACATGATTTGTTTTGCACAGTCGCTAAATTTGTTGCTGACTCCATGGAGCGAAGTCCTCGTCGATAAAATAGTACGTCATGAGAGAGTCAATAAATTCCTCGCATATAAAAACCCGAAGTGTCATTACCGTGTTCACAAAAGTCCGCCACTTCTCCCTATTCGGGGCGAGATGAATGCAGTCCATTCCCTCCTTTGTTTCTATAATATAGAATTCAATAATACTGTATTTGTAGTTGTCGACTTAAATACAGCAGTGCCCACGTGTATGAGTATTTTGAACGATTCGTGACAATTCGCTGATGATTTCTTATGAGCAATAACCAACGCTACGTTCACGTGTTGGTTATTGCTCGTAATATGTATGAATATGTTTACTTTCCGTATCCTTACCGAATATCATTGTGTGTCCAGTGGTTCATTTTTTGTTATGAAACATTTGCCAATCACAGATTTCGTACAGCGTCCATCTTGTCCTAAATTCTACGAAAGATACCTGAACAAATTTGCTTGCTTATGGACGACGTCTTACCGCTACCGCACGTACATAATTTCCACATCCCTCCCCCCTCACAGCTGTACGTTCGGTATTTTGTAGCTAGTTTAATTGTACTGTGCTCTTTGAACCTTTGCGACGACGTTTTATATAAAAAGTGTATCCTTTGATATGGATGTTCTCCCTGAAGATGGCTTCTGCAGGTCGTAACATGTACGAGGAATTAAAGGACATAAATAATTATTAATAAATATATGTGCAATTAGTTGAAATATATATATATATATATATATATATACATATATATGTTAATGTATTGCACAGAACATATCTTCTTCTTCTTCATTATCATCATCATCTTCTTCTTCTTCATTATCATCATCATCTTCTTCTTCTTCGTCATCTTCTTCATCATCGTCATCATCATCTTACTCTTCTTCTTCATCATCATCATAATCTTCATCATCATCATCTTCTTCTTCTTCTTCTTCATCTTTTTTCATCATCATCATCATCTTCTTCTTCTTCTTCTTCTTGGTCTTCTTCTTCTTTTGCACTACAACTCTGGTAGCGGCTTGGCTTTCTCAACAATATCCTTCCATTTAAGACTATCCTGGACTTGTTGCACAGAACATGTACAACATTAAATTAGGAAAATAGGTTATAAAGTTGCTAAAACTTTTTGTTTGTGTTTCACTGTAAGTTTTGTAGGTCGATGGTGTGGTATGTTTGAATTTGAATTGCTTGCATGTATTGCTCGTTTATGTACAGATACACGTCAGTTGGGAAGGGTTTGCGAATAAATATATATACACCGTGATAAAATTATATTTCATTTAATGAAACGTACTTGCTTTATCGTGAAGCGTTCATGAGAAATTGTGCTTAAGTTCAATTTGAATATATTGTCTGATATACGTATCGTGCATAGTGAGGTGATATGAATGCAGTCTAATTTGATTTACAGAGTTCAGTTTAAATCTACGATTCACCTGAATTAATCGAAGTACGTTAATTTTCTGGTAAACAGAAAGTGCGGACGCATCAACATGAAAAGCCCATTATTCTTTCTGTTTGTGCATTACTGGGATAAGTACTTCTTTGCTCTCCCCGGTCGCGATTGCTTGCCTTTTCAATGTCACAATACTTATTATCCAAAATTTGGAGGAGGACCAACACCCAAGAAAATCATACCCGTGGAATAAACTAGAATATTGGAAATGCGGATTAAAATTACACCCAAACACTCAAACCCCCCAAATGAGAAATATTTTTCACTTTTGTGTTGGGTCTTTCGTTTTCATAACATTATTGTTTGACATTTTTAAAGAAGTATTTTTTAACACAAATACTAGAGTTATTTATTGTAACATGAAATCATAATTTTTTGTATATTTTTTATGTTTTGCTGCCCGTGCATCTCAGTATATTTATCTTAGTAATTAACCAACTTGATGCACAAAATTTGTTTCACAATAAGTTTTATTTCATGCATCTACATGTTTCGAGCACATGTGCTCGAAACATGTAGATGCATGAAATAAACTTATTGCAAAACAAAAATTTTGTGCATCAAGTTGGTTAATTACTAAGATAAATATTGTATATTTTGCTTTGATGAATACCAACGGAACTAAAAAATTTCAAATGAATGATGTGAGTCCTAGCAAAATCTTTATTTTATTCTATATACGAAGTTTATTCCTGAGGAGAGTTTCTATAAACATTATGATTTCACATATATTTGAGGTTAATTTAAAATCTGAGAAATAAACGACTGAAACGGAAATTCAATTAACGCGACAAAATTTCTTACAAATCCAAGTAAATTTTATTGAATTCGTTTTAAAATATTGGCAAAGTTTTCTTGAGCAAGCCATGAAAGCATATTGGGAAACGGAGGTTTAGCTCCAGTCATTCTTCAACTCGGCGCTGGAAGCAGATGAGGGGCGAGCTTCACATCCTTGCAGATTTTCTGTGAATGAAGAACCGCGAGTGCCCATTGAATAGGAGTCTGTCGGGATTATCTGAAGAAGAGATGAATCTCCGGCTGTGTCCTGATTCGAAGCACGACTGTTCAGGCCGTGACCTAGAAATCTCTTTTGTAGTTTCAGAAACGGAAGATGCAGTTGTACAGACCCTACTTCTGCGTTTTATTTTGTTGTGAGTGGAATTTTTAACAATGAGGCAAGCGTAATGATGTTGTAGGAGAGTGAGGTATAATTTTGTTAGACACAAAAATGATAAAACACCAACGGATTGGTTTTAGAAATATTTATTCTTACGTTATTTGACAGGGCCTCCCTCTGTTTCCTGAAATGAATGAGATCAGTGGACACACGAATAAAAAGAATAGTGCCTAGGTTAGGATTTAGAAGCAGATGGTCTACTTAAAGTTAATGTCGCGCCATTCGGCTGTTAATGAGGAAGAAGATCACGAATAGTGGTGCTGTAGTTTGGCCAGTACTAAGCAGAAATTCAAACTTGTTATAAAAAAAGGGAATTTCGCCAAGCAATGATAGGCTGTGTATCTACAAATAATTCATCATTAGGAGACATAACAACTCTGAAAATTTTAAAACCTTGTCTGGAATTTCGTTTGTATTCGACTCATTATGGCTTAACAATTATGGAATTTTGGTACGATTACATTCTTAACTTGCCACTTTTGAATCGACAAGAACTTTGCCGTCTGGACGTGTTATTTATTCTGATCTAAAGATCAAAACAGGAAAGTATAAAATTTATTTATATTGCATATTTAGAAGTTTTATATTGGACAAGAATTGTTGTTTCATTTATATACTCGTTCTTTTCCGCGAAATAATATGCGAAACTAAAGTAGTCTTTGTTCAGGGTACACACGTGTACTCACCACACCTATAATTGATTTGTATGTTTGTGTCCTTACTGACACACTTGTAGAGAAAAAATTGTGTCACCAGTCAAATATGAGTTTGTGTACGATTGCGTGATTAGAATTTTTTTAAGGAACAAGAAAATTTAGCCGTTCTCAGCTCCGTAACACATACATATCGAACAAAAAGTGTCAGCAGTATTTTCGCGTAACAGCTTTTTGTGACTGAAATATCAGTGCGAATTAATATGTGACCGTTTTACTGCTGAGTTAAAATTCTCACCATTTTCCTGTATTAATGTGAATGCCCCAGGGATTAATTACGATTATATTATTACCAGTTATTCTCATTATCTCAACACCGCATAGGAACTAATGTCAAAAATGAATTGTGATATTAAACAGGGGTTTTCAGAGCTTCGGAGATGCATTCGGTGTTTTCCGGATTAAGAAACCCTCTCCAGTGGTTCCTGAAGAGTGCTCCGCGGATCCCAATGATTCCGTAGGATCCGCGACCATTTTCCAGCAGATCTGTGGATATATTTCTGTAATGGCTGCTTTCAAGCTTACTTATTTTTTTTTAATCAAAGGAATAATGTTTTATTAAAAATAATCGAACATTTTAACCTGGCGATATATTTATTTCGTACGCCCGTTAGAATATCTAATTAAGAAACTTCCTGTCGTCACGTCGCGAGCGACAATCATTTTAATTAAGGTCGAACGCAATGCATTATTATGTATGCTCCTGGTGTGTATTGATATCTATATAGAAACATTTCTGAGATACAGATTTTTAGTTTTGGTTACCTACCATCCGGACACTCAATATTTACATGAGCAATTATGTGAGGACCCGTGGTTATTTTTCGAAGTCAAAACGGGTCCACTAGCTAAAAATTTGGGAAACACTGCCCTAGACTGAGGACAGATAACAAGCGTTTCGGGGAACAAGATGCCTTCTTCTTATTTAGGTTAGAAGAGAAGATGTTCTTCTGAAACATTTGACGCTGTAGCCACGAAGATCACACTGCGAAACTGTGGCGTTGTTTCTTGGTCTGGTCTCATTTATTTCTCCTTGTATATCGATACCTATCCTGAGCTATTATTTACGAGTTGTGTTCCACGTTTACCAGCCGAGCCAAGCTGAACTTCAAGCCCATATGTGCAAAGGAATATTTTCTGCGTAAAAATAAACTGTTTTATGTGGAAAATATTTACAAGCCTGAGTGCAGCTTTGTATGATATGGCGGTACACTGGGGCGTGTCGTCTTGTAGTTCGGTACGTGGGTACCAACGTTTCTGGTGAAAGGTCTGCCTCCATCTTCAAATTATAAGAAAGGAACTATGTGGACAGAAGGTTTCCTCCGAAACCTTAGTATTTGTCTGCAAAGACATTGCTCGTCACATGCAAGTAGATAGTTATCTTATTACTGATCATCCTAGGATTCTTACGTCTAGAAACCCAGTTCTCACACAAGATGATTAAGACGTATACCAGTTTAGATGCTTAAATTGTCCTCTTCAATTTTGGTACCGTTAATGCCATTAAATTAAATTTTGATAATTACTAGTGGCACTTTCTGTGCCACGCCCAGATCAGCCATAACTTACACATTTTGTGTTACTAATTAAAACGAATCCAACTTTTGCAACTTTCTTGCTGGTACCTAATTATCATTTTAGACTCAAACTCTGTCTGTACGGTCCCTATATGTACTCGGCTAATATTTCAGACCTAACCGCTCTCTTCAGTGTCGTTACTAGTACCAGTTTACGTTAGAGATTCACCTGCTCTCTACACAATCCGTACCGGCACACAATTACTATTTGAAATCCACACGCTCTTTTAACTATCCTTGTTGGTACCAGATACCGTTTCAGACTCACCTCCTCTTTGCAATACCTTTACTGGTACACAGGTACTATTTAAGGCCCAACCGCTGTAAAAAATTTCTTTACTGGTAGGTACGAGTTACTGTTTCAGACCCAACCTTTGTCTGAACTATCCTTACTAGTACGCGGTTGCTATTTCAGACCCATCCATTATTTCCACTATACATACTGGTACTCAGATTCTATTTCAGACCAAGCAGTTGTTTTTCACATTCTCTTCTAGTATGCAGGAACTATATAAAAGCAGCACACTATTTTCAATTAAAGCTCAGGCTATCTCCTTACCCACATAGCTTAATCGAGTAATCTATAGAGTGGATATTTGCGGAAAGCAAGTACAATAAATTTATACCATACCATAAAGTTTTCTTTACGTGTCAAGTGCTGCTTTTCCAGTCATTACTTCATACATACTATGCACTATGTAAACATTAAACAAAGAATGAAAGAAGGTGCACTTGCCTTTTGGTAGAGTGATGAGAAGAAGTGCATACGTGAGAAGTTTGAGCGCCTGGGCCAACGATGTCATCCTCTCTTCCTGCTTCAAGTCGACGCTTTCTGATTTCACTTCCCTCCGTTGTGACGTTTTCAGGGTTCGCACATAAATGCTTCTATTATTAACGTTAAGCCTGTCATATCGAACGTCCCTTTGGTGCTGTACTTCCACCAGATTTAGCCGTCATAACAATGTAAATTATTTTACACTATTCTTACACAACTCAACTTCAAATATATTACGCAAAACAGTTACAAGTTTCTATGCGTGCATGTCGCTACTGTATCTTTCCCTAGAATTCAACTATTAACTGAGAGGTTTCTTTTGGAGGTCCGAAACTGCGCCGCTTGCTCTAGGCCACCTACCGGAGAGGTGACTCGATCAAACAGTGAACAAACACTTCTAAATGCTACCGAATGCTGTGACGAGCTACTGCCTAAGGCTGATGACTTTCTTCTTCTTCTCGTGCTGATGCAGCTTTCTTCCCTGAGAAACTTGACAAGAGTGTGTTTGCATGTGGTTGTGCATGGTGTGGAGGAGAGAGAAAGGGAAAGAGGAGAGTGAGCATAATCAGGAGGGCAGTGTAGGAATTGGTATGAGAGGAGAATGATCAATATAATATATTGTAGCAATGCGCATGTCCCTGCAGCCCTGGATTTCGCGGCACCAGCTGCCTCGTTTTCAGCTACGGCAGCTCGGGTTGAGCCAATGGAAATGCCGTGTTTAATCTTGGTACTCGTGGAGTGCCCATAGTTTCTTTTGTTTCAAGGAAACATTTTTATAATGGTATTCGATCTAAAAGGATCCAGTTACGAATAATGAAATTTCTGTCCATGAATATACTAGAAAGCGAAGTCGGAAATGTATTTATTCTGACGAACGACAATTGTAACTGAAGTTTTTTTTTATTATTTTACTTATTTCCTCCAAACGAATAATAGGTAATAATCACATAAGCTACAATGACACAAATTACATAATTCCTTCATCTTTTCAATTTTGAGGTCTGTGCAACCTGCTGTTATTTGGAACGTGAATTCATGTAGTTTGGCATAAATACACCAGTGGTTTGGGGGCACCCTCTGCGTCGTATTCAGTGTGTAGTAACTTCGTAAGAACCTTCCGTATCACACACCAGAACTACGCCAGTAACGGAAGGTAATATGTGTGACATAAGGAGCTCCGAGTGCTTGAAACAAGAATGTAAAGCTACTGTTTCCCTGTAATTCTGTATTATACACTGAATGTGGAGGCTTCAGCCTTCTTCAACACGATTGTTCCAGGCTACGTTACCTCATATCCAGCAGAAAATCATCCTTCTTTGTTTTTGGTTCCACATTCTCCAGGGACCAAGTATGAAAACACAGAATTGCACTGAATAAGCAGATATGTTTAGAAGTGGAACTTGTAAGGCTAATAAAAATGTGTCTGACTGAAACTTATAGCAGAGTCCGGGTAGGCAAAAATTTGTCTGACATGTTTCCTATTAGGAAAGATTTGAAAAAGGGAGATGATCTGTCGCCATTGTTTTCAACTTTGCTTTAGAGTACGCTATTAGGAAGGTAAGGTAAACCAGGATGGCTTGAAATTAAATGGTACACACCAGCTTCTGGTTTATGCTGAGGATGTTAATGTATTGGGAGGAAGCGTACGTACTATATAGGAAAACGCAGAAGCTTTGATAATGCTAGTAAGGAGACTGGACTAGAAGTAAATGCTGATAAAACTATATGTAAGTACATGGTCATGCCTCGAGATCAGAATGCAGGACGAAGTCACAATATGAAGATTGATAATAGAGCCTTTGAAAGGGTGGAAGAGTTCAAATATTTGGGAACAACCTTAACAATTAAAAATTATATTCTGGAAGAAATTAAGAGCAGATTGAAGTGAGGGAATGCTTGCTATCATTCGGTGCAGAATCTTTCGTCTTCCAGTTTTCTTTCCAAAAATTTAAAGATTAAGAAATACAGAACTATAATTTTGCCTGTTGTTTTGTATGGGTGTGAAACTTGGTCGCTGACATTGAGGGAGGAACGCAGGCTGAGGGGTTTTGAGAATAGGGTGCTGAGGAGAATATTTGGGCCTAGGAGGGACGAGGTGGGGGAGTAGAGGAAACTACATAATGAGGAGCTGAATGATCTGTACCCCCCCCCCCAATATTGTTCGGGTAATCAAATTGAGAATGAAATTGATGGGCCATGTAGCGCGCATGGAGGAAAGAAGAGGCGTATAGAGGGTATTGGTGGGGAAACCTGAAGGAAAGAGACATCTTTGGAGACTAAGTCGTAGATGGGAGGATAATATTAAGAAGATCTTAAGGAAGTGGGATGTGGGGGTATGAACTGGATTGGATCGAGCTGGCTCAGGTTGGGGACAGGTGGTGGGCACTTGTGAATGCGGTAATGAACCCTGGAGTTCCATGAAATGCGGGGAATTGCTTGACTAGCTAAGAACGGTTAGCTTCTCAAGAAGGACTCTGCTCCATGAAGTAAATAAATAAGTAAGTAAGTGAAGTAGGTAAGTAAGTAAGTAAGTAAAGTAGGTAAGCAAGTAAGTAAGTAAGAAAGTAAGTAAGTAAAGTAGGTAAGTAAGTAAGTATGTATGTATGTATGTAAGTAAGTACGTAAGTGATTAAGTAAGTAATTATGTATGTAATATGTAAGTAAGTATGTGTTAAATACACCATAAATATTTTGAAAATGACCTAATGCGAATTTTATGGTGTATAATTAACTTTCAAGCACATCCAAATTTGAGTCGGTATCAAAACGCCTGAGTGCTGTGCAGAATGTCCCGTTTAGCTCCTATGGCAGAGATGTTGCCGCTGCGATAGGGCTGCATTCATGACTTACGGGCCTTTATGCATTGTCGATATGGTGAAATTGCTTTTAAGAACGTGCATAAATGAACATATATTGTCATGAAAATAAGTTTAATTAAATCGGAATATTAAAGGCAAGCTGATAATTTTTCATTTCTATTCGCTATAAAAATAAAAAAAAGATTGAAGGAAGAAAATTCGCCATATACTTAACAATTTGGAGGAATATTGTAAATGTAAAATTACACACCAATTGCTGTAGCATTGAAAGGTATCTCCGTCTTACCCACAGACTGTATTTATGTGTTTGACTAGGTTCTGAGAATAATTTCATATGCAGCATTAACTTGTAGGCCTTTGTAATGAAACAACACCATGTTCTCCACGAGGTAGTAACCGAATACTAATACACTCTATAGGTGATATTCAGGATTGAAAGCGATACTATCTTTTCATTGCAGCCTATGTTTTTGTAGGTCCGTTCGTAAAGCAAAGAGCGACTACTAGTTACGTCATGTTTGTCCGTCTGACCGTCCGTAGGGAACAACTGGGCTCCCGCTGGACGGATTTTCATGAGAGCTGATATTTAAGTGTAGTTCGGAAACTTTAGAGAAAATTAGAGTCTGATTAAAACTTGAGATGAATAGCTGGTAATTTACACGAAGACCTAGGTACATTTATGATAGAATCTCCCTGAATTATTCTTAGAACGAGAAATGTTTCAGACAGAAGTTGTAGAGGAAATAAAAAAAAATTAATATTCAGAAAAGGTTTCCTGAATATAATGCCGTTTGTGGGATAATGTGTAAAACGCAGTGGAGCCAAACAGGCCACTGATGACAATAAAATACGGTGCAGAAAAGATGCGATGTGCAGGCCGGGTAACTAAGAGAAGAATAGAGACACACTCAGAATATGTAATACTTATTGCTTTTTCACTGCACACAGTTTTACGCGAACGGACCTCAATGTTATGCCTACTTTGTCTGTCTCATGGAAAGGGACAATCTCGTGAAATGTAAACAGGTATCTTATGTTTATTGGACCGTGCATCATCTTGATAGTTGAATAAAGAGAGACCAACTTGATGTCACTTGCTTTATTATTTCATTATTTAATGCTCAACATGTTTCGGATGTTAATACATCC
>Ga0123352_10008350_pt1 | contig 16111 bp, 7 predicted proteins | sample TergutLab28metaG_FD_89700 | JGI IMG/M metagenome (GOLD analysis project Ga0123352, IMG submission 89700) | Labiotermes labralis P1 segment gut microbial communities from Petit-Saut dam, French Guiana - Lab288 P1 | ecosystem: Host-associated > Arthropoda: Insects > Digestive system > Gut ... | reverse complement strand
GGAGAGCGGGAATCCGGGTTTTATTCCCGACGGGGATAAGAGATTTTTCAGGCTAAGTATTCCTATCAGGAATCATAAAAGCCTAGTTTCTTATTGCATTAAGTCTGTAATGAGGAAGCCCGTATGGCTCAGTCGGTATAGTTACTAGGCTAATGATTGGAGAGCGGGAATCCAGGTTTTATTCCTGACGGGGGTTAGATATTTTATTCCTAACTAGAACATCTTCTCTGCTCTGTTGACAACGTAGCTTTCTCTGCAATGTTTGTCGGGAGCTCTGTGACTGCAGTTCAATGGGCAGGGGCGTGAGCTGACATCTAGAATAGATAATAGGAAAGCGTGCAACAATAGACCTAATTCCGCTCCCCCACGTGGGTTCTTGCGGTGAATTTTAATCGAGGGAAAGTAAAATTTTAAAATTTATCTGACTTTACTCTAGGGATCTATCATTATTATTACTCCATTGAATTTCATTTCTATGAGTTATGTATTACCTATAATACAGATCCAACCTACGTAAAATGTGTCGTACTGCACCTACCGTTTCGCACCGCCGCCACGTTTATAATTGCCCCGCTACCAGCTGCAGTAAATTTCTTATGTTCTTTTACGCACTACTAAACTCATCTTAACAAGGCTACATAATTCTCCAAGCTTCCACAACGTACACCATTTTAGAACCGTAATTTTGTCCTGCCTCACAAGTTCGCACGTCCGCCGCTTTATTATTATTGTTATTATTATTATTATTATTATTATTATTATTTAGCGTAGGACGTTAAAAAGTACGACTCGTTGGTGGCCTGCAATAGCGTAAAATTCATATCCATTCTCTTTAAAATCGGTCACCCGGGTTTTAAGAGTTGGGAGGCGCGACACACAGAGTGCGCGAAGACTGTAATAATCATTTTGTTTCATATTATATATTTTCCGTGCAACTCTATTATATTCACGAAGAATCAAAACCAACTTGTTGCACAATACTCCTTTTTATTTACAGTTGGATCTCCAACAAGTTTCGATCAGATTGAATGTTCATCTTCAGGGAGTTATATGCAGGGATTTTTCAACTTAGAATTATCTCATGTGGTTACAACAGTTGTGTTTACAATTATTACAATTGTTAAAATCGGACTGTAGTTAAAATACAGTTGGAATATAATTAAAATACAACTGCTTACAGTGTAAAATTAAATACAGTAAACGAGTAAAATTATATTTTATGTCCAAACATTTTTGATTTCAGTTCTTTCTTCTTACGTAGTACGTTTTCGGATCCGGTGTTCTGTTTGTACCCTCTACACTATGAATGAATGCGCTTTGTGTTTATATGACTACTATCTTCTCTCTGGGAAGGAAATGGGCTGAATAGTAATATAATTTTATTACTAGAATATTATTTTGTTTTGGTTGCCCAACGCCATATTACTTTTCAGAAATCAGAATCTTCGAACCGCATTTAGGTTTTGCCTACCGCTGCCCCTGTGAAGCAAGTAGAAGCTTCTCGAGGCGCCGGCCTGTAGCTCCTAGCACCGTGAAATCAACGCAGCACTGCGTGTATTCGTCTTGGTCTTGTTGCTTCGCCTCAATTTCCCGATTCGTCGCGGTGCCTGGGTCGGTCCCGTCCCGTCGTCACCTGGCAACGTCATCACTCGATCGTCCATCACCCAGCGCTCTGTGGCTGTCAACAGCTCGCCAACACCTCCCCATCCCGTTGCCCGCCAATCATACACGCCATAATTAACCTGCTTTACCGAGCCACTCTGCCGGCCCAGCTGGGGTTCAGATGAAACTATGGGAAAAAATTGCGGCTCTGTATACATCTGCCTAACGAACGTGGATCTCCTACTGGGTCTGTGTCTTATTTCGACTGTTTGATTTTCGAAAGGTTTCACAGTTGGCCGCAAGGGTTTTAGAGTCTGTTAAAATGAGGCGGCAAAGCTGAAAAGTTTGCGTGTAGAAGACTGACATCTGACGACGTTCAGACCACATCATAGACAACGCTGGGCGTCGCAGTCAGTAGTTTGCAAACATGGGTTAATTTGTAATCGGAGGACCGTGGTTCAAATCTCGACCAAAATACTCTTGTCCTGATTGTCGGAGTCCCTGCGCATAGATGTTGGAATACAATTTCAAATACGTCTCGATACATCCATTTGTCATCCTGTCCAATTGAATAACTCATTCGTTAAACATCCTACCTTCTGCCTACACACTGTCTCAACTACTAACACATATGGTACAGGTAAAGTGATCCCGTTACAGGCCCGGTATGGCCCAGAGGGTGGGTAGAGGTATAGCTCTACTCTTCCATGACCGCGACACTAGAAGGGGGTGAGTGGTCAGCACGCCCCGGCCACACTTTACCCCCGGAAAAGACCCAGTACCCATTTTACAGGAGGCCGGGTGGGCCCCAGGGCCGGTCTGGATGGGCGGAAAATCTCGTCCCCACCGGGATTCGATCCCGGACCGTCCAGCCCGTAGTCAGTCGCTATACCGACTGAGGTACCCGGCCCACACTAACACGTATGTTAAATTAATAAATAATATAACTAATAGCATCATTTTGACCGATATACCTACGTCCAGTGACTGACCTTGGCTGGGGGTCTACCTACCCTTGGCTAGGCTGAGCTGTGTGCTGCCTCACCTCTCCTTGCTTGACTGGGATTGCCCTTGAGTGTTCCTGATTGCCTGGCCGGCTGAAGCACTGGCTGATGAGGAACCACATACGAAATGAGGTTAGGCATCCCACTCCAGGTTTGGTCAGCCACAGAGAGTCAACAGAGGTCAGGCCACGTCTATCGGTCCAGGTAAGGACACAAGGCTAAGGTCAGGCCAGGCTAGGCCAACAGAGGTTCTCCGAAATCAACCCAAGCGAGGTTACCCAAAGAGATCAGACAGGAAGTCACAGGCGTACACGATTAATTACTCGTTTTAAAAGCTGTATGAGAATTATTACGCCATAATTTGCAGTGTTAATCTTTGTAGCTACTACGCACATTTCCTGACATTAAATATCGCTGCCGTCAATTCGGCGCTACGGTAGTACCGAAAGTAGAATACTATTTTCATATAATTACATGCGATTGCCTGCTAACAACAGGTCACGACGTGAGTGATGAGTGACATGTTAGGAGGGGCCTGCAGTGAGGCCACAAGATATACTGCCTCGTCACCGGCTGTAACAAGCTGCTGCACTAAGCAAATACACGACACAGTCTCAAGTGTTGGTGCGAGCAACTGGACAAAAAATACAGCTATTACGTGACGGGACACGGAAAACACAGAAATTAAGCACTTCAACGAGTTGACACAAACACGGAAGTGATATGAACGCGACGCCAGCGCTGTGTTGTAGCTTAGAAGTTTAGGCCCGACAAGCCAATACCTTACGGCCCGTTACAGGGCCCCTACCTCTGTCCTCTTTCCCTACACTGTAACGGTGGTTCCTATTCCGCAACTCCGTTCTACATTAGGACACCCTGTGGGATATTCTGCCCTCATGGCACGGACTGCGTTCCTCACCCTTTTCCTTGCATCGGGCTTTTCTTATCTTTTTCATTTCACTTTCATTCATTCTCTTTCACTGCAATTTCTACTGTCGTTTTGTTTTTCCGTTCTTCATTATTTACCATTTCCTTATCCTTTTTCTTCTTTCTCCCTTTCTTCTGTTTCATGCTATTTCACGTAGGTTCCTCTTCTTCCCCTCCTGTAATACTCAGACACTTCTCCTACTGTCCCTCGGTACCTCTGTCTAGTACCGACAAGCTACATGCCCCCTTTGAATTGCATTGTTACTCCTGTAACATGGTATTCGTTTGAGAGATTGTCGCGTGTGGCCTAATTCAGCAAATTTGTATTGCATTACTTGTAGGCCGTTGAAAGTCGCCAACAACTGCATAACGAGGAGCATAATTGTTTGTAATTGTCATCAGTTATTAGATCGGTAAACACATCGAGGATAATAAGGTGGAATGATCATGTCGTAGCATAGGAGAGAAGAAATATATTTCACATTTGGTGGGAAAACCTGAAGGAAAAATACCACTTAGGACAGCTAGTCCTGGATGAGAGGATAACATTACAACGGATCTTAGAAAAATAGGATGATGGAGTTTGGACAGGATTTATATCATTCTAGGAGGAATAAGTGGCGGGTTGTTTTGACCACTGTAATAAAGATAGGAGTTCCGTAAATATGGGGAGTTTGACTAATGTGGAAGTTGACGGTGGGCTGAGTGAATAATTTCATTAGGTGTAAAAAAAATCAGAAAAAACAAATACGGGGGAAAATACAAAAATTCAGATTGGATGGAAACAAATCGACAGCCACACGATCATCAAGTAAAAAAGCATGGCAACAAAATAGAATCCAACTGTCTATGACAAAAATTTTGAGTAAATGTAAGCATGAAAAATAGTTTCAAATAACAGAGGAAAGACACAATTACATCGAAATAACAAGTTTAATATGAATTAATTTAATTAACACTTATATACCTGATAGACACAACTAAAAGTTTCTTTTTTAAATAAAAGTTCTCCAATTCTTCAGCACTAGAACGAAATATAAATTTTCCTCTCTTCGATGCCCTTCTTTTTTCTCTCGTTGTTCTATTAATTTTAAACACTCCAGGGGTCACACAGGTCCCCATACGCATACCAGAGAGCAAACACAACCTCAGACATGCACCCCATTCTGAAGACAAACTTGCTTCAAACGACAGACGACGAGAGAACGAAGAAGATGGAGAATGTGTAAAGTTTGTTTTCCATTTCCTGCTCCTACTCTTCACCTTCGCTTCGCTCTCTCGCAAAAAGGAAATTCTGTTCTCCAGCTTTCCAACAACTGCTCATTGTTGAACTGGAGGGAGTGGAACAACTTAAAAATTCATAACTTCATTTCGTTCGCTGTGGCCCCTGGATTCTCAATGATGACAGACTCTGGAGTGTTTGTATAAAATCTAGATGGTGCAGTGTAGTGGCTTACATTACGCCCGGACCTGCAGCCACAACATGTGCCGCGTATTGTACCGAGAACAGCAAATGAGGATTTGCCATTAAAGAAGCGCCACAGAATTTTGCTTCAAACGGCACAGGATAAGCACTGAAGAAGCAAAATCATTGCACAGGTGGAAGATGCAGATGTAAGAAATTCGTGACAGGTTGTGTTTTTCACGTAATGGTGTTCTGGGGTCTTACACCATTGCAGAATGGCAAGTTTCATATTGACATTGATATATTTGTTAACTGCAATTGGGTTGACACTCGGTGGCAGTAGTACAATACACATGTACACACAAACAATATATAGTACAACACAATTAACAAGTTTGGTTGGAGGCTTTCTGGGATTCGAACCTAGAGAGCTCAAACTAATTGGGAAGAGTGTGGGCCATGCCTCGTCTCTACAAAGAAGAGTACGGGAGGAATATCCTGCCTTCATCCTGAGCATGAGTGAATTTGACTTTATTCAAAATCCTTGCTACCTTACTGCATATCGATAAATTTACACCAACGCACTTCTTTAACATAAACCTGCACCAAGTTTATTTAATCCGAATATTTAGACAGCACGTCTCCGAATTCCCCGACAGCTCTCATCTGAGTAAAGACAGCGGTGAAAACCCGACAGCTTATACAGCCTCCATTCTTGGCTATAAAGCAGTCCCATTACAGTCCTGGACAGGCCCAGAGGGTTCCAGAAAGTTAAGATTCCCAGATTTCGTGACAAAGGCACAGGATGGTGGTAAGGTTGTCAGCCTTACGCAACGGCCGCCTTTACCCCCAGGAAATACTCCTGGTACTCATTTCTGTTAGAGGCTGAATCGACCCCAGGGCCATAGGGCGATCGGAAGGATTTTATGTCAATGAAAAATCCACTGACACCAGCTGTGATCGAGCCAGCGACCTTTCGATTTGTAGCACAGCACCTTAACCACTGTGCTACCGCGGTCCCCCCATTCTTGGCTATACATTTGCGTTTTAATAGTCTTATATGTAGCAGCATTTTCGGGTGTAGTTTAGGCCTAATTTTAACATCTTTGCAAGTTGGCTATATTCCACCGAACGTCTTAATCGAGAGTACGGCTGCATGAGATTAATCATCGTTTGTGATTAGGATAAGTGCGCCAATATGCTGCAACTTCTGGAGAAAATGTGTTAAACGTGCTTTCACAACAGGAAAGTGCAACTATCTGCTTCGGGAAAGGCCAGTCTTATGTCAGTACTACCCAAGAATGCATGTACAGATAGAGAGACGGGAAATGAGGGGGGGTTCATTGCTTAGTGAAAGTTAACGCAACGAGCAGTAAATCTTGGAAGTGTCGAAAAATAAAGAAATGTGCCAGAAAGATACGCCGCGATATACCAATTGGTGTAATATGACTTAATTTGGACGCCGATGCTTACAAGCATCGCTCTTAGCTATTTCGCTTACTTTCTCGGGAAACGTGACGTATAATTGCAATGACAAATTTGAAATCGGAATGTGTTTTTAGTTTATAGTATTGAGGAGGTCTCTGATTCAAATCTCGACTCAGGGACTGAACGTTTGAGTTTCTATTGACCCCTCTACCCAAACATTGCGGCGGAACCTTGAATTAGGCCACATAGGCGCCCTTCCTCATTCTTTCAAAATTATTACTCATTAATCACAAAAACGTTCAACTCTGTATGGTCTGATCTATTGAAAAGAACTAATGAACAGGATATGCAGCGTGCGTATAGCGTAACATTGTGGCGTGTTTGCGTGACATTTGTTGCCACGCAAATAGAAGAATGAATTTCTAATGCATTGTTGCGCAACACAGTGCTGTCAAGAATGTTTTATGGCTATTTTATGACGCTGGCAACAATACAACCTACCCACGTTTTTATGTAAATTGTCCGAAGTTTTTGTCGGATTTTAGCCAAATTTTGGATTTTGCGACAGTTCTTCATCAAAATCTCCAATGCCGAATTTCGCGGATGTCCGTCCGATGGGGGTCGCGCTAAGTACATGCCCACAGACGGGCAGACGGGGAGACTGACAAAGATAATAGGCGCTCTTAGCGAGGATGTAGATGCGCCTAAAATTGACCCATTTGTGAAAGGAAGGCTTTTCTTAAAATAGCTGTATTCTAAGTCTGCTGAGATAGCTACTTCAGACATTTCGTATCTCCAAATGTTCACGTTTTTGGATTCAAGAAATTCCGAAGTCTGAATTTCCCCTCATAAGTAAGAATCGAATTATTATAAGGTATTTTCTGTTACAGACTTTGTAGTGATGAAGTTAACTTACGTCATACAAAAAAAATAAGTGATTTTGTTCTTATAATTTACTTCCTCAAAATCCATGCGAGGTTGAAATATAAAAGTATGCTCCCTCCCTCAGTCCTCAGCAAGTTGCCATGCGACTGTGTAGAGAGAGAAGCCTAGATGTGTTGGTATATAATGAGAGTGCATAAGGAAGTTAGTGGGCGAATGCAGAACAACAATTTTACGTCTGTAGTGAAAGTAATTGTCTAAAAGTTACGTGATGCCTTATCGATAGGCTATTAAGGATGAAATTTCAACTAATATTCTACAACAGTACACTGAAAGTAGAAGTAAAGTAACGAATGTAATAGATCTACCAAGAAGTGTTATTTTAAACAAAGTTGGTAGAAAGCACAAGGTATAATTTCCCTGTCCGTACCATAAAGACATGTAGAAAGAGTAGCGGTGTAACTCCACTCATTCTTAAATTCTGCACTATATTTAGGTGAGTGTTTAACTTCCAGCTTCGGCCGCTTTACTTTCGGGATAGAAGCCCGGTACCCAGACCCGTTCTGGACGTTTTTCGAGAAGTATCTCTTGCTCCTACCGATATTCGAACCCCTGACCTTCCAGCCCGTGACACAGTCACTATACCGGCTACAATAACCCAGCTCACGATGCTGAATTTGGTTGTATTTTAATGAAATTAGACTTTTAAAACAAAAATATGTTGATAAAAGTGAATGTTATTTGTCATCATCGAAGTACAAATTCAGTTCATTCTCAGCTAATAATATTTGGTCTATTTAGCCCTATTCTGTATGAACATTTCGTAACAAGACCAATAAAAATGCGTCTGAATGAAACCTATAGCAGAGTACGGGCAAGCAAGCATCTGTCTGACATGTTTCCTGATTAGAATGGTTGGAGACAAGGAGATGCTTTTTCGCTATTGCTTTTCAGCTTTGCTTTAGAGTACGCCATCAAGAGGGTTCAGATAAACCAGGATGGAAACAATAAAATGGGGGGAATTTCTTGACTAGCTTTAAAACCGATTAGCTTCTCAAGAAGGATTCAGCTCCATGTAGTAAGTGAGTAAGTATGTATCCCTATTTTGACGTAGACGAATTTGATGTAGAAAAGAATAATCCATAAATATGATGAGCTGAATTTGACGATAAATTATATGTTAGCACGGTTCCGAATGATCAGGGCTGGATTTAAAACCAACACGACATTGTCACATGCTTTCTAGTTCCACGGAAGAGAAGCCTTCTTAAGAATTTAATATTTCCCATGTGGTCAAAAAACTCTGTGCATTTTATGGAACAAGATAGTTAATTACTCTGCTCACAAGAGCTCGCCACATGTCACTATCTTCAAACAGATTATACCACATGATTACAGTGGCGTAATATACAAAATATATTTCGTACGAAGTCCAGAGCAATTATACACTCTTCTGTCAGATACACTGAACAATTCTATTATCTCCCAGGCTTCTAAATTGTAAATTAAAGTCGGTCTTTCCGAATACGGACCGGGACACACAAAGACACACTATAATGAAGGCGATTGTATGCAACAGTGACTTATAGCTGGGGCAGCGCATCCGATACAGTGACTAAACTACGGGCTGGATGGCGAGGAATCTTGGTTCGATGTCCAACGGAACTAAAAGAGTATTTTTCTCCTCTCAGAAGCGTCCAGAATGAAACTAGGGCCCCTCTAGTCCCATATTCAGTGGGTAGAAGGGGCTTTCTTTTCCGGGGTTAGAGAGACCAGTGCATCAATATCCATCATGATGTTAATAATTAGTGCAGCTACACATTCTGTCTCCTATGTGCCTTCGTGGTGTTCACAGTGACAACTTTAACTGTACCTTACCTTGAAATAGTCACAGCCTTTTCTATTTCCATCTCTTCCAGTTAGGGGCATAATGACGTAATCACAATTCATAGTGTCGGCAGTGGATTCCTTCCTCTTGTACTTCGTCTGTGCGGCCAGGTCAGGTTCACTTGGGCGTCTGCTTAAAATACTGCCGTCCAAGAATCCCTAATCACTGAAAAAGAAATAACCACGCTAACGCCTTGTGTGATGCATTAATAATTTATTCATTTGTAGAATATTTAACGACGCTGTTAGTGGTTTAGACCGTACAGTTTGAATAATGGCAGGATAGAGAAAGATGCATTGCTTGTTACGTGCAAAGAAGAAGGTCGTCGCCTGCCTGTAAGTAAAGTTCGAACATTGGCCTTGACTGACCGAAGGAAACCGTGATTAATCTAAAATTAGCTGTCTGTTTTTACTACATGTTAAGAGAAATTTTAACAATTACTATATTTTATATGTGGACCCGAGTAGCATAGTCTGTATAGCGACTTGCCACGGGCTGGACGGTGCGGGTATCAAATCTCGGTGGTGAAGAGATTTCTCAAAACCGTCCAGACGGGCGCTGGAACCCACCCAGCCTCCTCTAAATTGGGCACTGGCTTTCATTCCCGGGCCTAAAGCGCCCGGAACATGGCGTTGAAAACCGACCCGCATCTATTGCCAAGGTTAAAGAAAGAGTAGAGCTATACCTCTACTCCCCGTCTAGGATTTCATGGCGTGTTCTAAGGTGAACCATATTTTATATACTAGACCTAATTTGGTTGTCAGAACTACTTTCGTGCTGATCTGATAATATCAAAGATTATCAAAGATGTTAAGCGGATTCTTTGCTGTTTATGAAACTCCGTGCACACACGGACCCATCACTTGTCCCTATCCTAGTGCACTCGTATCTACTCCAAAATATCATTAAAATTTTCTACCTTTTCTAATAATCTACCCTTCACTCATCGCCACGTGCAAGTACCGTATGGTTTCTTTCCTTCAGATTTTACAAATAAATGTTTTATACGTTTCTCACTTTTTCCGATGTTTTCTTACAAGTCTCTTCAATTCCATCATCCTTTGAACGTTCCTCGTAATGGTAGTCTCATTAAGTAATTCTTGTTTTGAAAAGGTTATGTGACTGTCAAACTTTCACCTCCTTGAATTATCTGCTGGTGTTGGAAACGTCTCTGGGAGAGCGCCGCTGTAAACTAACCATCCATCATGCGGTCACCATCACCTGTCCGCCCACTTGTGACATTGCAGGTGATGGGACGGTCAATACCCAATTTCCGTGCCAAGATGTACGTGACACAACAAAGCAGACAGTAAAATGTGTGTATACTGTGAGAAATTCTCAAGTTCTAACATTTCCTAATATGAAGAGTCTTCACAAAATGTCCAAGAACAGCGTACAAAAAAGGCAGAGTTCTTCAGTGCATAAATAAGGAGGACGATTAGGTGAAGGAGAAGTTCGTCTTCGGTATGCAGAAGGGGGGAGGGGTAGCAATTTGGCAGCGTAAAAAATTAGATGAAAATCCGTCAATACTGTGTACAAGGAACAGAAACACAGTCACAATAGGGGGAACTGAGTAGAACCATGCTTAACCTAATATATGTTATTCGGTTTCCGGCACAAGGTTCGAAATGGTCAGCGGAATTCCCAACCGTTAGAGAGGTACTGTTACGCCAATCTCCCTTGTCTGTATTACGTATGTAGGGCTATAGTACATCCGAAAACCTTAGTATTTAGGGAAGAACCTCTTCGTGTGCCGCCTTTACCCGCTAAAAATCTAACCGGACGTTCCATGAGGAATCTGTGGTAAAAGAGAAGTGACATTGGGATATGCTTCTATTCGATTATTTCAGTTTTGCCTCTCACTATCATTCTGTCAACATTCCGCACTCTCTTTCTTTCATCTAGCACTGACACTGTATAAACTCAGCAATACACAGCGTCGTTAAATAAAGCGTTTAAAAATATTTTACGGTAATCCATCACCTGTGTGTACTTGCATTATTTGTTGGTGGTTTGGTATCTAGCCAAACCCCAGCACATTCTTATATACGTAAAAGAATGAAATAATTTGGTGTTTGCGTCACTTTTGATGAGATGCCTGCCCATGTGGGTCTCCTCTCCCGAACACCGTGCAGGAATGTGCGTGGTCATTGTCTGCTCTACAGTCGCCTCGCAATCTTCAGGTCAACTCAGTAAGCCCCGTTGTACGGTAATCCGAAATTAAATACCTTGAAACCTACTTAAACCTGGAAATGAATTGAAAGAAAATCTACCTTTACAGAATAATTTCTCCAGTATCGTGCATACGGAATGAAAAGTAATGTTAATTATTTTAATTAAACCTACAGAACCTGAGTTATCCAAAGCATGTGGATGTAACAAGTAATCTTCTGGTTCAATGTTTATTGTTTTCCGTTTGCATAATTTTGTCCCGCATACTAAGCTCAATCGATAAACAAATGTACAATGCAATTAGAGGGGTTTATGACTATGTATGTATGTATGTATGTATGTATGTATGTGTGTGTGTGTGTATGTTTGTATGTATGTATGTGTGTATGTGAGTGTGTGTATGTATGTGTGTATGTATATATATGTATGTATGTGTGTATGTATGTATGTATGTATGTATGTATGTGTGTGTGTGTATGTTTGTATGTATGTATGTGTGTATGTGAGTGTGTTGATGTATGTGTGTATGTATATATATGTATGTATGTGTGTATGTGAGTGTGTGTATGTATGTGTGTATGTATATATATGTATGTATGTGTGTATGTATGTATGTATGTATGTATATATTTGTGTGTATGTATGTATGTATGTATGTATGTATGTATGTGTGTGTGAGTATGTATGTATTTGTGTGTATGTATGTATGTGTGTGTGTATGTATGTATGTATTTGTGTGTATGTATGTATGTATGTGTGTGTGTGTGTGAGTATGTATGTATGTATTTGTATGTATGTATGTATGTGTGTGTGTGAGTATGTATGTATGTATGTATGTATGTATGTAAGTTGTGCTGCAGTAGTGTTCAAACAAATGACAGCTCCGTTACAACTGCCATCTGAAGGATAAAGATGTAACTTAATTCACTCCACAAAGAAGAAGAGGGGACGCGACAAAAGCATGAAAGGTAAAGAAATTATTCCCCTTGAATCTTAACGGGATTTTTCAATGTTATATGCAGAATTATTTAATGAACTACTGGAAAAGGGTAAAAATAATATTAACAAAGACAGAAGACATAAATGTAGAACAAGAAAATAGAAAGATGGAAATAGAAAGATAGAGTGAGAGAGAGAGAGAGTGAGAGAGAGAGAGAAAGGAAATGTGAATGGTCGGACTGCTGTTACAAAATTATATAATGAAGCTACTGTGTTTTGAAATAAACCTGTATTTATACGGCTTTGTACAGGTGCAAACAGATGCTGTGTGAGCAGTTCCTTTGTTGCAGTATGGCCGAAACGTAGCACGCTATTAGTACTCAGTTGATTAAAAACCTGTAAATTTCTGGTGAATAATGGAGCATCGGGCAAAGTATTATGACTAGCTATATGCAGCTTAAATTCAATGCCTTTATTTTATAAAACTACATGTATTAAATACATGTAAAAAAAATACAACACCACAGAATATAATGGAACGCTTGTCATTGTTGACGTCTGACTCCATAAAGGCGTACACCATTTTCGTATCCAGTTCTTCCTGTTTTTATTAATCGAGTTTCCTGTTATTAGCCCTTTAAAAAGTAAAATGAATCTGTGTGATGCGTATGTAACAATTCGGTTAGTACCTCGCAGAGAACATTTTATGTTGCTTTTAGAAAGAGTAGTAGGTGAATTTTTGCTCAGGGTTATAAAAGTTAGGTTTATTATGCAAAACACACGGAACACACAAGATTAAATGTACGTTGTGGACAAAATGCAATGTTTTTGAGTAAAACTTGGCGGTATTTACTGACCAACAGTCTTTAAAGACGTAACGTTGCAATATGTCGATCCTAAAAAAGTCCCATTTCGCAGGACAACATATAGTAAGGCTCACGTGCGGTCCCAGTTCTTTGTTCTTAAGTAACACACTAGAGATTTACCCATTAGCAGCTGTTGCATGATTAATCGAGTTTGCTTAAAGGGCAGTGGGCTACCCCGGTGCTGAAATAATGAGCTCGGCCCGGACTGTTTACTTTTCGTTTTGTAGGCCATCATGCCATTCAGACAGACTCAAGTTTCATGATTTCACCCAACCAACAACCTTACTGAATCTGGTGCAATTCAAATACAAGGTGTTTAAACATTGTACCTACAACCTAACTACCTGATTACATTAAACATCCTGACCCGCTTACAGTTTCTCAGTTACTCAAAAAGAATTGCGCTGTCTTAAGGAGCCCCAATGATTCAGTACCGCGTTTTCAAGTTCTAACCACTTGTCTGTATCCTGGACCAGATTAATCCAGTACAAGCCATTTTATCCTATTTATGTGAGATATATTTGAATATTAACCTCCTGTCTATAACCATGTTTTCAAAATAGTTATTTTCCTGAGATTTCTCCATCACAACCATGTGGGTACGTACAGATTACAGTAATTACATTGTTTACCTTTTTTCTTTTCTGGTACCATACGAAAAAGGTGTAGAAATTCTGAGAGATGCAAACAGACAGAGCGAGGACACAAATAGGTAGCTAGTGATACTTTGAAGACACAGTACTTCATTACTTTCGTTCATCTCTAGTAGATTTTGAAGTAGTCATAAATCAATATCAATATATCAGTACTTTGCTTAAACCCCTAATGTTAATACCTAAAAATGAGTAAACGGGTATAAAAGTATTCTAGATAAATTTTGTTGTATGTGGTGGCACAGTTGATTGAGGCACTGCACGTCAAGTCGGCAGGTCGTGGGTACCATTCTCGATGAGGTCGATTTAGCCTCCAACGAAAATGGATACCAGGAATACCTCGTGGGGGGTAAAGACGCCAGTGCGTAGGGCTGACAAACTGATCATCTTCAGGTGCCGACTGTCAGGAAATTTCAGGAGGCTTCCTATAGCCCTCAAAACCTCTCCAGGCTTTTAGAGGAATTGTTATACTTTTAAATAAATTTTGGGTTTTACGTAAGTCAAGGAATAAACAACAGAGTACACGAAGAATTAAACAAAATAATTATGGCAATAAAGCATAATGGGGAGTGAGAATACAGCTTCACCCGTTCTTAACCTCGACGCTGGATTGAGATGAATGTTCAGCTTTACATCCTAATTACTTTAATTCGGATGAAACACCGCCCAGTTCCCTCCCATTCAAAAGGATAATTTGCTGGCCTTAGAGAAAAGGGGTATTTTTTTCTTCGCCTGCTGGTATTCGAAACACGAATCCTCGGTTTTCCAGCTCTCAGCCTAATCACTATACCGGCTATGTGTTCCGGGCCACACAACAAATAAATAATTATATTAGAAAATGATTACAACAGCTTACGAACGCATAAGCAAGCAAGCACACAAACAAACGAACAAAAACAAACAAATCAAGAACAAATACACAAACGTGAATTGGTATGTAATATCCTGACTTTCTCTGGCTAAATGACCAACTTGATACACAATTACGTTATATAAAACGTTTATTATTTTAGTCCTCTACATGTTTCGAGCAACTCTGTGCTCATCACCAGGAGGTCAAATTGTATTGATACAGCATCTGGTATAGTACTGTCTGTAAGTGAACATCCGATGTGCAGGTTGAGGAGGAAATATTCCCTCTCAACCTGCACACCGGATGGTCACTTACAGATAGTACTATACCAGATGCTGTATTAATACAATTTGACCTCCTGGTGATGAGCACAGAGTTGTTCGAAACATGTAGAAGATTATAATAATAAGCGTATTATATAAAGTAATTGTGCATCAAGTTGTTCATTTACCCAAAGTTGTACCGCGATGCACGGTCAGCAAAACATAAAACCATGACTTTCTGTTTTGTATATTCGAAGTTGGAATAAGTTAGGGCTATTTCATGAAAAGTAACAATTTCAACGTCAGAAAGTAAAAACTGTATGGTATTTCTGAAGCAAAACTTAGCCCTATCAGTTAAAGTTGTACTTCATCAAGCATACCCACTTCCATGTGATTTACTGCTGTTAAAAGTAAATGTAAGGCAATCCTTTTACGGGCCTGGGCAGGCCCTGAGGGTTCCAGGAGGATGAGACTCCAGATTTCATGACAATCGGCACATGAAGGTTTTAAGGTTGTCAGCCCTACGCACCGGCCGCATTTACCCCCAAAAAATATTCCTGCTACTCATTTTTCTTATTGCCTGAGCCAACCCCAGGGCCACATTGCGGCCGGGAGGATTACGTCAATGAAAAATTTCACTGAGACCACTGGGACTCGAACCCGCGTCTTTCCTGCTTGTAGCGCAGTGCCTCAACCACCGCGTGCCCCCTTATTTATTTTAGGACTTTACAAATAATAAGCCTAATTAAGAGCAGATTGAGGTCAGGAAATGCTTGCTATCATTCGGTGCAGAATCTTTTGTGTTCCAGGTTGCTATCCAAAAATTTAAAGATCAAGATATATAGAACTATAATTTTGCCTGTTGTTTTGCATGGGTGTGAAACTTGGTCGCTGACATTGCGGGAGGAAAGGAAGCTGAGGGTGTTGAGAACATGGTGTTGAGCAGAATATTTGGACCTAGGAGGGATGAGGTAACGGGGGAATGAAGAGATTGCATAACGAGGAGATAAATGATTTGTACTCCTCACCCAATATTGTGCAGGTGATAAAATCGAGAAGAATGAGAAGGGCAGGGCATGTGGCGCGTATGGGTGAGGAGGGGGGGATGTATAGGGTCTTGGTGGGGAAACCGGAGGGAAAGAGACCACTGGGGAGACCTAGGCATAGATGGGTGGATAATATTAGGATGGATCTCCAAGATGTGGGATGTGGGTATATGGACTGGATTG
>Ga0123352_10008347_pt1 | contig 16112 bp, 17 predicted proteins | sample TergutLab28metaG_FD_89700 | JGI IMG/M metagenome (GOLD analysis project Ga0123352, IMG submission 89700) | Labiotermes labralis P1 segment gut microbial communities from Petit-Saut dam, French Guiana - Lab288 P1 | ecosystem: Host-associated > Arthropoda: Insects > Digestive system > Gut ... | reverse complement strand
GTGGTTGTGTGGGTGTGTGCAGTTGTGGGGTTGTGTGTTTCTGGGGGTGGGGGGCCACCCGTGTGGGGGGGGGGGGGCTTGCGATTGGCGTGCCTTGGTCCGGTATCTATCAAGAGTAAAATTTTGAAAAATTCTTAAAGTACTACAGTCAGGGAATGCTTTCTGTCATTCCGTGCAGAATCTTTTGTCTTCCAGTTTGCTATCCAACAATTTAAAGATTAAAATATAGGGAACTATAATATCGCCTGTTGTTTTGTATGGGTGTGAAACTTGGTCGTTGACATTGCGGGAGGAAAGGAAGCTGAGGGTGTTTGAGAATAGGGTGTTGAGTAGAATATTTGGGCCTAAGAGGGATGAGGTGACAGGGGAGTGGAGAAAACTACATAATGAGGAGCTTAATGATCTGTAGTGCTCACCAAATATTGTTCACGTGATCAAATCGAGAAGAATGAGATAGGCGGGGCGTGTAGCAGGTACGGAGGAGAGGAGAGGCGTGTACAGGGTCTTGGTGGGGAAACCTGAGGGAAAGTGCCACTTGGGAGATCCAGGCATAGATGGAAGTATATTAAGACGATCTTCAGGAAGTGGGATGTGGGGGCAGACTGGATTGATCTGGCTCAGGATAGGGACAGGTCGCGGGCACTTGTGAATGCGGTAATGAACCTTTGGGTTCCATAAAATGCTGGGAATTTCTTGACCAGCTGAGAACCTCTTAGCTTCTCAAGGACACAAGATGTATTAATTACAGAATGTAAACCAGATATCATCATTTTAAGGTACTGTTAACCCTTTAAACGCCAAGTTAAATCCCATCTGCCATCTGCTGGCATTATTAGCTCACCATATTCTCCACATTAGCAGGATAAGGGTTAATTGTATCAGTGTGGATAGCAAACCAACTAGATGTCACTTTTGTGTAATGCTTTATTTTCTCCTTTATAAGTTGCTCAACATGTTTCGGGCAAATATGTGCCCATCATCAGGAGCTGATGACTGGTTAGTGTTTTCGCCACGTGTTGGTATTGGGCTGTGGCTGCAGTAAGGTTGTCAAAACCGGTTGGTAGGTAGTGTGTCCATTGAGGGGTTCGTAGCACATAAAGGAGAAAATAAAGAATTACACAAAAGTGACATCTAGTTGGTTTGCTATCCACACTGAATTATGATGCACGGTCAACCACATATCAGGTTAATTGTATATTTAACTCTTATAAGTCACAGCCTGAAGATGACTTCAAATAAGCCAAAAAACGTAGCTGCTATGTTCTGTTAAAGTGTTTGTATAGAAAAGTTTGTTAGACTGCAATTATACTTCTATTAATCATTGAAAAATACACAAAGTCAATGTCTCACCTAAAACAACTACACTCCTCATTAACCCAACTAAACTATTACACAAACTAAATACACAGATAACATCGGTCAACACACAAAATGTATCCCCAAACAGAATAGTTGATTCCCCTTCAATTCAACGTGCTGAAACCAAATATGGCCTTTGAATTAAATTCTTGGCTCTAGTTGTCATGATACATGAAGTGTATTAATGCGTAAAATAGTTACTAGGGAAGGGATACACGTGCCAGCGCTGCGCTCCCAGATGATAAGTAATGATTTCTGTGTACCATAAAAGCACGAAGATCTAGTTCATTTCTTTAAAATGGAAAGGGCTTTGTTGCTTGCACTGATATTGATGGCCTGATGCAAACACTCAATATTAATCACAATCCTCTGGACTGGCGATTATTTACAGACTCGTCTAAGTTGAGTCCCAAAGCAGTTCTCCTTCACAGTGGCAACACACTACCTTCTATTCCTGTTGGTCATTCAATGCATAATAAGGAGTCGTATGAGAACATGAAGATTCTGATGGAAGCCATTAATTATGATAAATTCACATGGAAAATCTGTGGTGACCTAAAAGTGATTGCCTTAGTACTTGGATTAAAACAAGGATTCACAAAATATTGCTGCTTCATTTGTGAATGGGATAACAGAGCTCGGTCTCTTCATTACTCAAGAAAGGATTGGCCTGCCAGAAAATCTCTGGAACCAGGAATCATGACTGTGGAAAATCAACCACTAGTGGAACCGAGTAAAATTTTGTTGCCACCCATGCATTTAAAGCTTGGTGTGATGAAAAATTTGGTAAAGGACACAAACAAAGGAAAAGCTGCCTTTACTTACTTATTAGAAAAGTTCCCCAGATTAAGTGAGGCAAAACGGAAAGAAGGTATTTTCATTGGTCCACAAATACGAGACATTGTCAAAGACGAATACGAATACTTCGACAAGCTCCTTCAAGGTGACGAAAAGGCGGCTAGGGACAGTTATAAATTTGTAGTAAAAGTATTTTTGGGAAACAGAAAGGCTCAAATCTATGAAGAGCTTGTAAACAGCCTTTTGTAGAGCTACCAGAAATAAGGCTGCAACTTGTCACTAAAAATACACTTCCTTCACTTGCATTTGGATTTTTTTCCAGAGAACTGTGGTGCAGTGAGTGATGAACATGGAGAATGTTTCCATCAAGACATTTCTTTAATGGAGAAAAGATAATAAAGGGAAGCCCCTACCCTGGAATGCAAGCGACAGGCAAAACGAAAAAAAAAAAAACCATGAATATGTTTGTATTAAATAATGAACTTACATGAAAAAGACTGCAGATGTTCAGTTTACGTTGTAAATATTATATCTAAACAGAATAATCTACCAAACACATTCTTTTCCAATGAATAGTAGTTTTTTATTTAATCCACCGTTCTGTATAACATTTCAACCTATTTCTTAAAATAACATAGTGTAGCGTAATTTTAAAACTAAAGCCAAGTAATTCTTTTTAGGTCCCTTTCCTAACTTCATAGATAGAAACAAATAAATTAATAACATATTCATCACAGATACAAAAAATTTTTTTGAAATTTGTTGTCCAGTGTAATCAAAGACAGGCAATTTCTTAAGTTAAGGTTTAAGCAATCCACTTTCCAATTTCTGAATTTTATTGTGTATGCTACACGGCAGCTCTATGAAACATCCACACACACACACACATCATCCTGAAGATTCACTCTACATTATCTCATGTCAATTTGGACATGTTAATCATTGTTGTAAGAAAATGGTGGATTGCCAACAAGAATGAAAAAAATACAAAGTTCTACGTAAAATTGTTATGTCCTTCAGGTGCTTATTTACTGTATCGATAAAAAAACGAGCAGATTAATTCTCATGCAGTTAGAATGAAATATTACAGTAGCTGGGATAACACAGCACTATGAGGTGTGCCAACTACAGTCAAATCTGTATGTCAGGGCCCTGCTCTGGTTCAGGGTGACATATAAATGTGAACAGAAATTAATCTATTCATAAATAAATGCCGGTCAAAGAAAATGTAATTTGATTTTACTATTAAGCATTTATGACGTAACTTGTACGCTCTAGAACTGGTTAATGTTTCTTGTAATTTGTTTACACTGTTAACTGTACGGTAATATAGTAGTAGAAGGTGTGTGCCTCGTGCGTAACACGAACTTAGATGTGCCGTAGTGGCATGGAGTTACAGATGAACTCACTCCACTGTTCATTTGACTTATTAACACTGACTCGTGGATTGTTCTGCTATCACCCTTATGGTAACACAATTGTAATTACCTTTTGCAATATAATTGTAGTGGTTTATGTTTCAAACACACAAGTTATACTGTTCATTATGTGTGCCGTTGCCTCGGAGTTACGCACACTCGCTTATGTTCACTATGTGCCCTTGTGGTTCGGAGTTATGCACAGAACTGGTCCCACGCCATGTCTAACACATAGGAGATATGCCAATCACGCCATTTTTATGCCTTTAATCTCTAACCCAGGCACTGGGGAACAAGATTATGCGAACACTGGTAATAAATATTAAATAATACTGAAAGCAAGAATTAATAGACAATTATTAAACAAAAATGTTGTCCCTGGCATGTAAACTGTAGTTATGTCTCATGTCAAAGCTGATGCCTTGTGATATTTTCCTATTTTTTTTAGACTTATCAACACGAACAGAACTGACTTTGGGAGGATTAAGAAGAAGGAAGAGGGGGAAACTGTGTTTACAACCCTGCAGATTTAAGAGGGGGAAATGACAGAGATTTGTGGGTGACGGCCAAAAAAGCAGCAGCTAAACTGTAGAAAATCCCAAGGTCGCCTTACAGTTTCGATAGAGTAGCATATTTTCAAAATCTGCAAAGGGACCAATGCCAGTACTTAGTGAGGGTGAAGAACACGTTGAAGTGAGATGGATAACTGACTGCTCTCAAAAAGGATTTCCTCAGGGGAAACTGGGTGTCCAACTGCCTGTTATAGAATTTCCAACTGTAAACCAGAGGGAAACACTTCAAACTTTAGACGCCTAACGTCAACTATAGTTGACGTACTGCACCGCTAACCTCCAAAGTTGCATTTTATATATTTATTCAACAAATACAGGTACCGAATATTTTAAACATGGTGTATACTCTCCGTATTTTTCTCTTCAAAATGCAGTTTGTTTCATAATTCTAATGTATTTGGTTCCTGTATTATTCACATTTTATATACAGGGTGTGCTAAAATTAAAAAAATAATTCTGGTGCCAAAAGGTTAAAGATAATATGCCTGGTAATGGATGGTTTTGAGCACTCCTTCACCATCCTAAGTTGTCCACTTGCAAGTGTAACTTCATCTTATGGCAAAGTGAATGAGAAAGATATCAGAAAATTGTAAAAGAGCAATTTATTATTGTGGATTTTTAGGTAGCCAATGCCTCCCAATTTTTTTTTTTAAATTATAAGGTTTGGCAGGTTGAAGATGTCTTAAAAGAGGAAAAATCTTTGGACATTCTTCAGGATGCGACAAGAATTTTCAACAGAGAGGAATCAGGTTTTCAATTATGCCCAAACACTGAAAAAACTGTAGCATGTAATGGGGACAGAAATGTGTAAGAAAATGACAGGGGCCCTGCCAAAGCCTATGTAACAGCTACCTTCGCCTTCTACGTTTCTGGGATGATGTGCCCATGCATGGTGATATACTCACACCAAAGACTACTATCTGACATGACACAGACAGTTACTGATAACTGGGAAGCAGGACACAGCCCTGCAGATGGATGTCAGCAGAAGTCTTGTGTAAGTATATAGGAAATGTTTTCTCTCCACATCTTGCAAAACATATGTCATGTTCCCAGTTTTCCTATCGTCACTTGACACCACACCCAATCATCGTACCACCTGAGAGAACTCTGTTCTGAACTAGGCATAATCTTGGTCTCTCTTCACCCAATCACCACAAGACTCCTCCAATCACTCAATGTCACAACTTTCAAACCATTAAAAATGGGATGGAAAACAGCAGTGCAAGACTGGCATAAGCAAAATCCGGACAAAATATTAAACAAGGAATGGTTCAGTCCTGTCCTGGATGGAGCTCTGAAGAAATATTCTCCAGAATGCTTAGGTATATAACGCATTCCAGCTCGTAGCTTGCAGCCATAGACTACAGAGAATGCCGACTTCTGAGAATGTCTTGCTAAAGAGTGACCAGAAATGCACCATCCAGAGACCCCAACAAGACCATAAGAAACAAAATGTTTGAAGAAATTGTGGGAAGTCAACTTATAACAGAGCTCAAGATAAAGAAAAATGAGGCAGGCAGAACCTGCACTCAAGAGATGGACTGATACATTAGATGAAACATCAGAACAGTTAGAACTTTCAGACAGCAACAATGTAACAATGCAGAATCAATACACATAAGGAACAAAGAGAAACAAACGAACATTTCGAGTGGCACAGATTACTCCAAGTACTATGGATTAGAATTCTTGTATGAGTGAAGCCACAGATACAGGATCTGAAGACAGGTGTAACGGGAAACACATTCTCCCATCCAAAAAGTTTTGCCTGGCAAAACACACTGAAAAGGAAATAAGGACAGGATGCCATCTGTAATAACATGTGCAGTACGGAGGGCTTGATTTCAAAACAAAGAAAACAAGAAAAAAGAAAAGCTTAAAAAAATGGAAAGTGAACAGAAAAAAATAACTGGAAAAAAGAACACAGCAGGTAAATCTAGGATTGAAAAATGAATAGAAGGGGAACAAGTTTTGGCTGCACCTAAGGTGTTAACTGACAGACCTAGCGTGTTCATTATGCAACAAATTTTCCATAAAAAATACATTCCATATCACCAAAAAATTAACGTACCTGACAAATTATAAGACTGCTATCTGTGCCACATTTTTTCATTATGCAGACAGTTCCTCTGACATGGTTCTGGATGATTCTGAATAGCCATAACAACCTGAATTGCATTATTTTAATGAGTGCCAATAATTGTACAGTTGGTCACAATAACTATAGATTGAGTGCCCATGACTTTGTTGTCCAGTATTTTTTATTTTATATTTCTTTCTTACTTAAACAACTGTTACAGAAAATTTAAAAAAAAAATGTATCTTAATAATCCTTCAACTGCCCTTGATTTATTCCCTGATCAAAATACGTCAAAAAATCTCTCTCCCCCCCCCCCCACCCCCCCTCTACAACAGAACACATGACTTAATAAGAATTCTTTAATGACAATTCAACTGTACAATTGTATGTTCCGCATCCTACATACATATGAAGCAATTCCATTCTATGACAAAACACACAAACCAGAAGGTAATGATGTCTGACATGAGCACACACCAACGAGAAAGGCAGTTCCAGAGAGTCCAGACTTTCCTGAGCACGGTATTTAGCCAAGAACACGGCACTCGAAAGCAGATGTCTCACATAGTGAGAGGTCCAACAAACGATCCCCACACAAAACGTTTACCTGAAAACAGGGGGACAAGATAGATTAGAGAGAGTATGGCCAGATACAATATGAACAACAGCAATACTGCAACAACTGTCCCAAAAGTCTTCACATCATATCAGCACACTGCGTACCGTCTGTCTCTGGAATCAGATCGCGAACGTCTGGGTGAACGACTTCTGGAGTGTGACTTGCTGTGCGAACGTCTACGGGGTGAGCGTGACCTATAACAACAAGGGCACACAATCAACTGCATAGCTTAAAACATTATTAAGATATCAACGGAGTCGCATCTCTTATGAGGCACCAGCTGCTTCCTTCCTCCTCATGTCTCAAAACACATTACATATATTTGAATCCCACTTGACTTGGAACTCAAACACAGGAAACATACTGACATCACAGATGAAAAGACCAATGTACCACTTCAAAAACCATTCTTGAAGAATGTGAGCATCTTGTCAACACGTCTGGTACTGTGTTTTCACATGGCAATGTGAGTATTTCTTTTATCAGACAGCAAGTGGTATGCTGCATTACTGGATGTCCTCAACTTCACAAATTACTAGTCATCTACCTGAACACACACACTGTTGGTAACACAAGAAATTGCAAGATGAAGACAATAAGACCCCAATAAAATAAATACAATATGCAAGTTTTTTACAATTTCCCCCAAGAGTCAGGCACTGTGAATGGTCAATGAATGTATTCCTGTAATTTTAAATATCTTGAAAAAATGACATCTGACTTGAGGCTTGTCATTACCAGAACAATTTTATGTATAGGTAATTGATTGATTTACATTTGGTTCGAGCCCTTACGGTCCCGATGCACCTAGGCCTTACAGATTGGCCCTTCGTGCCCCATAATCTGATATCAGCTCCAGAGAGCCCTGTCCCTTTCTCAAAGTTCCACATGGCCCCCAGACTTAAAATTTTCATGTCCTCTGGGTCCAAGAAAGGAATCCAGATATACTATCCTTTCCTCTGAAAAGTCCCAGCAAGCGAATCCTCTCCAGGTTCCCCAATGGAGAGAGATGCCTGTATCCAGAGCCTTTCTTAACATATCTTCCACAGTCCCCAGTAAAGGAGCCCCCCAAGGCCCTCTGCACTGAGCCTCTTCAGAGAGAAATGCTCCATTCCTACAGCCCCCTTCATCCATCTCTCAAAGTTTCCGGTAGATGAGCCCCATTCCAGGTTCCCCAGCGGGGCCCCTATAGAAAGAGATGCCCATCTCCAGAGCCTTTTTTACCTATCCTCTAGGGTCCCCAGCAACGGAGCCCTTCCTCCAGGTTCCCTTCACTTAGCTTCCATTGAGAGAGAGACGCCCCACCTCCAGAGCCCCTTCAGACATCTCTCAAAGTCCCTGGGAGAAGACCCCACTCCAGGTTGCCCAACTGAGCCCCCATGAGGAGTGATGCCCATCTCCAATGTAAAGGTGAAGTTCACCCTCCAATGTGCCACAAAGGCACGGAAGGGGAGTAGAGGCACAGTTTCATTCTTTCTCTAACCTCAGCACCAGAAGGGGTGGGATGTTAATGCCACACCCCAGCCACTTTACCCCCAGATAGGCAGTACAGGAGGCTGAGTGGGCTCCATGCCTGGTCTGGGTGCTTTCATAAAATCTCACCCCAACCAGTACTTATCAGCACATCAACCAGCCTGTCACGAGTTGCTATACCAAATGAGCTATCCTGGGCCCTGAACCACTTCATGTTAAATAAGAAGGCTTAGAAATATAAAGCACGTGTTTACATCATTCAAAAGTAGTGATTACACAAACAGGGCAACAAGCAAACAAGAATTAAACTATACAAAAAAATCAGTGAACCACAAATGTAAGCACTGCTATATTGTCTAAAACCAATGAAATTAAGTATATGAATTTATAAGTATACATTTTAAAATGGTACTGAAAACACAATAATACATGATTATGATTTTATATATTAAGCATCTACAAACATTAAGTACCAGAAGATTACACAAAACATCTCGCTGGCCATAGAAACTCCAAAACAGTAAACTTCCAAAGCTGTTGGATTCTTTATACCCAACAAAAGCTCACTGAAAGACAAAACCTCCAGTCATTTACTGGCATTAATTCTGTCAATCAAATAAAACTTTGGTGACATTCTTGTACGAGGGCAAGTCAAAAATTATCCGCGATGTAGGTACGTTTTGCAGTTGGCTACACCGCTGGTTGCGCATGACGTGATACATGTGGTCTATTTCTCTCCTACTATTGCAGAGTAGGTGTGACCTTGATAATCAATTTATGTTGTGAGCTGTGTGACATAAACAAGGACACTCCGCTTGACATTTGCGCTAAAGAACAGATGAGGGCAGTGATCCATTTTTTATGGGCTGAAGATGTACCAGGTGACGAGATGCAGGGAAGGATGTCAGTGCAGTATGGGAACAGTGTCATGTTGCAACACACTGTCTGAAAATTGATCAAGTGGTTCAAGAATGGTTGCACAAGCGTCAAGCATGAGGAAGGAGCCAGACGTCCATCCACTTCCACTGCTGATATACAAAAACAGAATGAGTCCGTGACACGATCCTGCAGAACAGATGGGTGGCTATTGATGAAGTGATACATCAACTGCAAATTAGTTGTGGTTCAGCCTATCAAACTATCCACAACAGACTGGCCTTCCATAAAGTCTGTGCACGATGGGTCCCAAAGCAACTCAAAGAATTGCACAAAGAGAAACGTTTGGACATCTTCAAACGGCTTTTGGATTGCTATGGTGCTGAAGGCGACAACTTCTTGGAAAGAACTGTCATGGGAGACGAAACAAGGATCCACAATTGTCAGCCACAGAGTAAATGCCAGAGTATGGAATGGTAACATTCTCACTTGCATGCCAGGAGAAAGTTAAAAATGCATCCAACTGCAAGACAGTTCAGGCTTATAGTTACAAGGGCTACTAATAGAACATTATCAAGAGAGGGTTCAACAGTGAACAGTGCTCGCTACAGCGAGATGCTGTGTGACAAGCTGAAGACCGCAATTTGAAGCAAACGATGACGATGAGTCAGAAGGCGATGTGTCGTTGCCCAACTATGCCCGTCCTCGCACTGCTGCCTACACCACTGAAACCCTTAAGAAACTAAACTTTGAGGTATTGGAACATCCCCCATATAGTCCTGACATTGCACGTTTAGACTATCACCTGTTTGGCCCAATTAAACAAGCTCGAAGAGGATGTTGCTCTACCACAGACCAGCAACTGAAGGAAATGGTGCATGTGTGGCTTGTCTCTCAGCCCAAAACATTTTATGCCTAGGGCATACAAAAGATTGTGCGGCGATAAAGTGCATCAAAAAGCAAGGGGACTATGTTGAAAAATAATGCACTTGTAAGATCTCTACCGTTGTTGTAATAAATGTTAAACATAAACTGTGAATAATTATTGGCTCACCCTCGTACATTAACTGCCAACAGGCCTATGATTATGATCAATCAATCAATCAAATATGTTGCTTACTCTTTGTGCAAACGCAGCAAAATGACTGATACTTTTCTAGAAATGTGAGTGTTTGAATTAATTTTAATAGAATACCAGAATGTACTGTAGTTGGGCAGAGGAATGCGTCGACATGAAGGCAGAAGAAAATGGTGGGCAGGCGATTTGGATGAGAAGCTGCCATTGTTGTGCTGACGCAGGCTACATCAAGTGACGTTAATGTTGTGAGGCTAGATGAGCGAGGGCTGTACTGCCTGGACAAGTTGCCAGTGGATGGTTGTTGGTGGTGGTGATGGCGGTAGGAATTAGTAGTACTAGTATTAGTAGTAATTATGGTGTAGTGGTGTTGGTTGTTGGTTAAAGGTTGTTTTTTCAAATATCCGGCGTGTAACTGTCGGCACACCTATTTTTCGCCTAACACACAGGCAAGAAGAGTGTGACAGCAGGAGCATTGCAATGCTGCGATGAGTAGAGCCAAGTGTTCATATGGGAAGGTGAAGAAGTTGTTGGGTGACCCAGTCAGGTTGGTAGTAGAGCAGTGAGAGACGAAAGCGCCCTGTAAATTGCGTTACATCATCAGATGGAAAGGTCACACAGACCCCTGTCGGGTTTCCACCTTCGCCTTGCCACATCCCAGGCTTTTGTTACAAAATCACACGACATATTATATACAAACACAATTACATGAAATGGAAAACTAACAAAAGTACAGTTCATATACTGTGCTGAGGCATATGGACAAAACAGTTAGATGAATGTCAGAAGGATTTTCTTGATGTCAACTTTGATTGTCATCACACCAGACTGGGACTATCTGATCATTAATTCAGACTGCACACATAATTAATTCAGATTACAAATGTAAATAATTCAGATTACATGTGTACTTCAGATTACACACATGATTAATTGAGATTACACACATAATTAATTCACACTAAACAAGCAGTTAATTCAAATTACACATGTAATTAATTCAAACAACACATTTAAGTCTGATTACACATGTAATTAATTCAGGTTACACACGCAATTAATTCAGATAAACACGTAATTAAAGAGTCATAAACAGATTTTAGTGTGACAAACTGATGCATAAAACATGTTCCAAAACACGAAACTATAAAATCTTGCTTATGGTATATGACACAAAGATTTAAGGGCACAAAGGGCCCGTCCTAATCAAGGCCTAGGTGCATCGGGGCTGACAGGCCCCGAACCCAAATGCAAATCTATCATGACACAAAGATCACACCTGGAATAACGTGTGGGGGCAGATCCTCTGCGACCTCCTCCTCCTCCTCCTCCTCCTCCACCACCACCACCACGTCGGCTACGTCCTGACGACATTTCCACACGAACTCTCATCCCACACATGCGTCTACAACAAACACATAATTATAATGCACCCCATTTTTTTTACATTACCTCAGAATTTTAATACTGTAACATATACGCATGTGCGCTACTAGACTTGGTTCTACTAAGACCTTTGTTGTCATTTGACGTCTTTTCTTTCTCATGTAGTTTCCGTCTTGAGAAACTGTTGCTCAGTTAGTCATGACATGCCATGCAATTTAATGCTCTTCCTTCCACAGATTCACAACCATCAAGCCAGTCCTCATGGTCACAAACAAAGGCCGGTTGAATGAGCAGTCAAATGAACCGTATGCCTACGATACTATTTAACTGCAAAACCAAGACAAATTTTAATTACAACTTCAGTTACATTCTTATAATAAAAGCCAACAAGACACATTATTTCTCAACACTATTTTGGTAAACAACATCTTGTTGGCTTTCATAGGGGTGCTGATAAGTCCTTAGCCCAACCAGGAAGAAAACAAGCTAATGTTTCTGTCAGAATGGTGTGAATTTCCTTTAGCACTTTGCCTTGCATGAAAAAAACTTCATGACAGCTCGTGCTTTGATGTTGAAATCGCGCGCATCCCTGACATGCCCCCACGCTTGTCCCCTTCCTGGTCGGGTTAAGGACTTATCAGCACCCCGGTATTATAAGAATATATCACAATGCACAGTCCTCTGAATGTCAAATTCCGTTACATGTTTGCCTGTGTTTACATTCTCTAACCAATTACTATACCCTAATCTAATGGCCAGTTACGAACATGATGTCGGCTACCATTGTAACTGCCATATAATCATAATACTGGGAGATACCAGGACACTACCCACAGGTTTTGATTTCCTTCTTATAATAAAAGCCAACGAGATGCACAATTTCTCAGATTTATTTGATAAAGTAGTCTACATGTTTTGGACAGCTCTGTTGCGTGTCTGCTAGCATGGTCAGGATCCTGACCACAGAAGCAGGCAGCCAACAGAACTAGCATGACAAACACCTATTGCTGTGTATACAGTGTCGAGATACTCCTGATGACGGACAGAGGACCCGTCCGAAACATACAGAATACTTTATAAAATAAATGTGAGAAACTGTGCATCTCGTTGGCTTTTATTACAAGAATATATTACTATGCGCGGTCCTCTGAATGTCAAATTCACAAAAGTTCTTATTTCCCTACGTGAATGCAGACAAATGCCCCGATAATACTGCAAATTAGGAAATGACCACTCTGTCACACTGATCGTCATACCGTCCGACAGTGACTGATCATCATACCGTCTGACAGTGACACTACTGACAGCATAACTAAATAAGCAATAAAAAGTGAGCAGATTATTTACAAAAAAGTTTGATAAATAGAGCAATGGCTATCCATCAATGACAATTTAAAATGAAACCCTGACACCAGGATGCAGTTTGTGTAACGATCTTCACCGAGTTTGTATTACCCTCCCCCCCCATGTATGACTCAATCCCATGGTATTTAAAATCATGCATCTCTCACCGGCCACTGTCCTCCCAGTTCATCCTCCACTACTTGATTAAATTATCCCCCCAAAAATACCTATGCAATTTATACAGAGTTTGTCTCAACATCCCCTTCAGTACTCTTTTCTTCAACACCCTCACTTCATCCACTGCATTCAAAGGTAGGTAGGTGGGTAGGTAGGTGGGTAGGTGAGTGGGTGGGTAGGTGGGTGGGTCAGTAGGTGGGTGGGTAGCTGGATGGGTAGGTAGGTTGGTGGGTGGGTAGGTGGGTGGGTGGGTGGGTAGGTAGGTAGGTAGGTAGGCAGGCAGTAGGTGGGTGGGTGGGTCAGTAGGTGGGTGGGTTGGTGGATAGCTGGATGGGTGGGTGGGTGGGTGGGTAGGTAGGTAGGTTTGTATGTAGTATGAATGTATGTTCTCCATTAACTGCATTCAATTCAGCTGGTATAAGTACCAGCCACATGAAGAATCAAAAAAGTTATACAGTATCCATTTTATGCCACGTACGAATTTTTAAAAGGCCTTAGAACATATTTGGTCAATTTAATTTAGCCCTTCCACCAGAACTCTGCCCTGTACCCAAAGTAAAATTCACTAGGAATTTAGAGCAAACCCCATATACTGCAAGTGACAGGGACTCACAGGCTAGGATAAAACAGACAAGGAAACACGAAACCTAACATAAGGGATTCCATGATATAGGACAAACATTTTAAGAAAACCACTGTTTAAATCAAAGTTCAATTCTATCTGAATATTCACCAGACAGTTGAAAAAATGAATGCCTGATGCCAAGTGCATTGGAATGATATTAGCAGAAACAAAAGCACAAGGCATAAGGATGTTACAAGATGACATGCTTCACACACAAGATGACACATGTTCTCACACAAGACAACACACGTTCACACACAAGATGACACATGTTCACACACAAATGCTGTACTGTTTTCATACAACAATAACCAACTTACGTCATTCCAAATCCCGCTCTTTCTCTATGTCATTAACCAACAGAGTACATAGTTGAATAAAGAGAGACCAACTTGATGTCACTTACTTTTTCATTTCATTATTTAATGCTCAACATGTTTCAGATGTTAATGCAGCCATCCTCAGGAGCTTGCGACTTATTTGTTGAGTTATTTCATGGGTTGTATTGCTCTGTAAGGATAGAGGTTTCTGCATTAGTGTACTTATTTAGCGGTGAGTGTTTAGTCGTGACATGTGTGGTTGTTTTAGAAAGCGTGTTTCTGCAAATATTGGCTGCTGTGGTGTGTTATGGTTATTGGGTTTTCTTTGGTGTAGTATGTTTTTTGATGATGTTTCCTGAATATATTCTGAGATCGGGTATATGAACTTACACATACCTGATTCGATGTGTGTTGGTGTTACGTTGTGGTTTTGTGGTGGATACCACACCACCCCAACCAAACCACACCGTAACACCAACACGCATCGAACCAGGTATGTGTAAGTTCATATACCCAAACTCAGAATATATTCAGGAAACATCATCAAAAAACATACTACACCAAAGAAAACCCAATAACCATAAGACACCGCAGCAGCCAATATTTCGAGAAACACACATTCCAAAACATCCACACGTCACGACTAAACACTAACCGCTAAATAAGTACGCTGATGCAAAAACCTCTATCCTTACAGAGCAATACAACCCATGAAATAACTCAACAAATAAGTTGCAAGCTCCTGAGGATGGATGTATTAACATCCGAAACATGTTGAACATTAAATAATGAAATAAAAAAGCGACATCAAGTTGCTCTCTGTATATTCAACTACCAAGATGATGCACGGTCCAATAAACATAACAAACAGGATACAGTTTTCTTCATTTTGAGTAAACTTCTGTCCCACATACAATGCCAGTTTCAATCAAAAACTTCAAAATCTCATCTGTGCATGTTATCTACTCAATGGTCTATACTGTATCTGGATTATTTTCCTGTTTCCAGTATTGACATAATTTTTCTTTATATTATGTATGACACATACAATTGGTTGATGAAGTAAAGACTATTGACTATGACAACACAGTCCCTGTTCCCTTTAAACTTTATCTGACGAATGCACCCGATCCTTTTAAATCGGCATCCTACGAATGCACCAAATGGGTGCGCTACGGCCATTTAAATGCCCCGCACAGTCATGTATAGGCTTAGTATTATAGCCCTACATGTTTTCTCCACATTATATAATGTTTTGAGGTCAGATTCGCGCTCCGGCCACTTTACCCAATTTTGTACATATGCACGTCATGAATAGCAGTTTATAGCCACCCTGTAATCTTTGGAACCCTCCTCTGTTTGTTTTTATGGTAACCCACTGACTCATTTCGTTATGGAGAAATGTTTTGCACTGGATCTTATTTCGTTCACCCAGGACTTGAGGAGACCCCACGCTTCGTTCACTCTGCCAAGAGTTGCTGTTACTGGAATTCTCTTCCTGAAGGCATGCTTCGTACAAGAATTTTCTTTCTGTGTATCCCGCTCTATGTAACTTGGCGACATAATTTACTGGCCGTGATACTGTACTCAAAACACAGACACACTTTAGTTCTACGTTTGCAGGATATATTACTGCTAAAAGAGACTAAGTACCAACTGTCTGTATATGATAAACTGCCAATGCTAAACTTTACGTAATGCCTGTGTTACATTTCAGGTCAGTTTCTGTCCTATTCGAGAAGGATGGTTTGAAATCTAATATAAACAGGATGCATAAATTCGCCCATACAAATAAATATAGGTAATTATTGTAAGTTCAATGAGATAATAATTTAGCCCTACTTACAAGTGAAATGCTTCGTTTGCAAATTCCATTAGCTTACAATTCCAACTGCAGCTTGATATATAGAAATAAACAGACTGATCTGTAAATATTAGAGCGATAAACCAGCTGAAATAATATGGCATTTCAATACGTTACCACTTG
>Ga0123352_10008342_pt1 | contig 16114 bp, 17 predicted proteins | sample TergutLab28metaG_FD_89700 | JGI IMG/M metagenome (GOLD analysis project Ga0123352, IMG submission 89700) | Labiotermes labralis P1 segment gut microbial communities from Petit-Saut dam, French Guiana - Lab288 P1 | ecosystem: Host-associated > Arthropoda: Insects > Digestive system > Gut ... | reverse complement strand
GGGGGGAGGGCAGACTGTTTTTAAATTAGCAAAAATTTTTTAGTGGTAAAGTAAATTGTGATTCCCTTGGCAAATGTTTAAACTGTTCAAAAATAAGCCCCCTCCCCCCCCCCCCCCCCCAGCCCAATACTCTCTGTTTCCAGAGTAAAACTTCACTTGCTTTGCTTGGGTGGAGACTTAACTTTTATCTCAAATTGTGTGTCACAGTAGTGCCTCAGTTTATAAACTTACTGTACACTTTGAGAATTTCTTTCAAGGCAAAATCTCATAAAGGAAAATGAACTTCCTGTTACTACTACCCACATCAATTTTGATTTGTTCTTGAGCTGAAATTATTCTTCCCTCATACAGATTGCTCAGTAATGAAATATGATATGAAAATGAAATTAAATATGAAATATGAAAAAAATAACATTAATAATCAAGTCTATATTTAAATAGCAATTTTAGCCATTGAGCTGTGCATAAACAATACTTACTTACTTACTCCATGGTGCAGAGTCATTCTTGAGAAGCTGACTGTTTTGCAGCTAGTCAAGAAATTCCCTGCATTTCACGGAACCTGAAGGTTCATTACCACACTCACAAGCGTCTGCCACCTGTCTCTATCCTGGGTCAGCCCAATCCAGTCCATATACCCACATCCCACCTCCTGGAGATCCATCCTAATATTATCCATCCATCTATGCCTCGGTCTCCCCAGTGGTCTCCTTCCCTCCAGTTTCCCCAGCAAGATCTTATACACTCCCCTCTCCTCACCCATACACGCCACATGCCCAGCCCATCTCACTCTTCTCGATTTTATCACCCGCACAATATTTGGTGAGGAGTACAAATCATTTAGCTCCTCGTTATTCAGTCTCCTCCATTTCCCTGTTACCTCATCCCTCCTAGGTCCAAATATTCTCCTCAACACCATGTTCTCAAACACCCTCAGCTTCCTTTCCTCTCGCAATTTCAACAACTAAGTTTCACACCCATACAAAACAACAGGCAAAATTATAGTTCTATATATCTTGATCTTTAAATTTTTAGATAGCAACCTGGAAGACAAAAGATTCTGCACCGAATGATAGCAAGCATTTCTTGACCTCAGTCGTGCATAAACAATAGTTACATAAAAAACTGTACTGGAAATATACCATCCTTATTATAAACATGGCACATAAAGGGTTTTTACCTTTTAAATGATGCGGGGCAAGTGATGGCGCAGTTGGTTGCAGTCATGCCGCAGGACAGAAGGACCCAGGTTAAATTCCTGGTAGCTTTGTTGGAAATTTTCAGGTGACGTATTCCTTCTGTCTACAGTTGGTATCTGTGGGTTATACTAAGCCTGTAAGAGAAATTGTGTACCAAGGAATTTTCTTGGGTGTACTGTGCAGCCAGCACGTTGATCTGACAAATGTGCCACCCTAGTTGTGCTGAATGTCCAAGTGAGGATGGAAGCCCAACATTTCTTCCACCCTCTTCAGTCTTTGTGCCGTGTTAAGGGAAACCTTTATCCTTTGATTGATGCAAAATGATTTACACCAAGAGTAGTGAACTTTACAGCAAAGATACAAGCAGAATGATAGACACCATTGTGCCGCTGCTTCTGCATAGACGCACAGACTGTTCAGGGATGCCATGATATTCTGTGCATTTGAGAATATGTGGGAACTGATAACAACAAGTAAGATGCTCTGTGAACAATTTTTCTGCAAGGGGGAGGAAGAGGAACAGTTAGCAGATAGCTCATGTACTGAGAGATTACTGTGTAGTATATTATAAACATGAGTGTACAGATACTTTTTGGTTTTAAACTTCATTCCTCGCATACAAGTAGTACATAATAAGGTTGTCTTTTCTTCATTGTTACCAGAAGACGGAAGCAGTGGGTACTACCACTACCATTACTACTACTACTATTACTACTAATATCACCACCACCACTACCACTATACTGCTACTGTTACCACCACCACCGCCACCTCCATCACTACCATCGCTGCTGCCAACAAAACAAATAAGAATAAAATATATATGAATGATACAATGCAAAAGCATGGTACAAACAATACAAAACACACTAAATCCAAGTACACATTACCAAAACACCCACACATTACACAACACACACACATACACATAGACACATTACAAAACAAGTTAAAACAACCACAGTACAAGATACACACCACACGAAATAGTCACAATATATTCAAGTACCCTCAGTATAAGGTTACTCTAATGTGCATGGTACTTTTGTCCCCAAGAACTTCACCATAGATTATTCACAGTATTCCCTGTGTGGCAGACTGCATGGCATCACTTGCCAGGAGACCATAACTTTAATATGTACAGCATTGTGAACCTCAGATCTAATTTTTCTTGGTTTATCGTTTCTTTTATAATTCTCATCCCATGAACGTGTCTCTTAACAGGAAGGTCTGCTTGAACGGCAGGAATTTCTTCAGTGGATATTGGAACTCCTGGATAAGATGAAATCCTCTCCAGCAGATGACGGGATTTTGAAGCCTTTATTACCACTTGCATTACAATATCTGGATGAGTTTGTGCAGTCAGAGCTGCTGGCTCGCAAGTTGGCCTACCTTTGTGCTAAGAAACTTTCACAGTTGTGTTCTATAGCTACTGATATGACTGCTACTAATGCTATAACCTCCTCTCCAGTATTACCACCATCATCTTCGCCACACAGCCCTCTCTTACCAGGAAATATGTAAGTTTACTATCCCCCTGTCAACAGGAGTATTACCCGGTAAAATAAATGTGTGTGGGGGGATGGGGAGGGGATCGAGAAAAACTTATAACAGTGCATAACCAAGGATAATATGATTAAAGCAATCCAGATTCTTAACTGGGAATCTCGTCTCTCATGCGGAATATATGACTTTTTTTGTTTTATTGGCATATTTACATTTAATGCACATTTGATTTATAGTTCTGTTACTGTATGTATTTGTCCTTGGCATTTTGTTTTGCCACAGTTACAGCAGCAGACTCATATGCCAGACCACGGGGGGGTTTTTGGAAAAGTTCAGCAAACAGCTTAATGAAAGGAAAATGTCTGGAAAGAGTAGGCTTGAAGACATTTTGTAATTTTGTATTAATATTGGTGTTCCACGTACTTGGGTATTTTTCTGTGTAAATTCTGCATTAAGTGATTTGTTTTTACCATCAAAGCTCACTCCAGGCCTAACCTTTAGTGACTTTGACATGTTCTTCAGCAAAATAGAAGATTTTTTTTAAAAGTGGAACTGGTAGTAGAAGAGCCCATTCTTGCCAGAGCTATTCCTTAAAATACTGATTCTACCGTACTCTGTTTTGCTGCTTTTACCTCTCTGCTCACCTTTTCGCTAACAGACCGAGTACTGTGTCCCATGTTGTGAAATGACATAGAAGTTCAGAGTTCGCCAATTTTTTTTTTTTTGTGGGGAGAATTTTAAGTAGTGTTTGCCATGTTTGTAATGCCCATATTTTCTTTTATTCTGAGCAACATACTTTTTTGTGCATGATTTTGATATATTGACTGTGCTAATCAGGTGTGCAATAACTAATGGCACTACGTGATGGAAACTGTACACACACATTGCAATTTGATGTGAACAATATATATGAGGTTTGCACACAGAATTCTCCACCTTATTTAAATTAAAGTAAAACAATAACATGTTCCATCAAACTGATTCTTATTCATGCTGTAGATGACACATGCACCATGATGTTGCATCAGGCTGTGTGAAATACATGTATGGAAACTGGTGGCAGTGCAGTTGGAATGGTATACGTTAGAGCTGCTGGTCTGTACCTCTGATCCATGGTGGCAGCAATCTTGGAGATCAGTCTCCATGGACTGAAAGCATTATTTCATTACTGTATGATGGTAAAAAACTACGGGCTGGACTGTGTGGGGATCAAATCCCAGTGGGAGCGAGATTTTCTGCACCTGTCCAGACCAACCCTGAGGCCCATCCTGCCTCTTATACAATGGGTACTGGTCTTTCCTGGGAGTAAAGCAGCTGGGGCATGGCGTTGACCACCCACTCCCATTTAGCGCTACAACCCACCCAGCTCTTCAGTCAGTTTGCATGTCTTTTTCTCAGGGACTCTAAGTGTTCTAAGTGGTGGAACAGTAATGTTATTAACAACTTGTCACTATTAATATTATTTATAATATTTCCCAGAGTTAAAGTATACAGATCTGTTTAATGTTTGGATGCGCTCTTGAAAGCAACGTATTCACTGCTAGCTTTGGTACGCATACACAACTTGTCACTTCCAGGGTATAAACCAGACTCCTTTTGCGTTAGGTCTTTCAAAACTCGTAAGCTTCAAGTTCATCCCCCCTTAAATTTTCTTACTATTCCCGATTGGCCAAATGTTAAATTTTGCTTCTCCCTAAGAGGTCCAAAAGTCAGAATTTTGAATACATTAACCCCATTGGCTTTCATTTAGGTAATGTTGTTCCATTGTCGTCACCCATGCGAACTCCTTCACGCGTCTTACTGATTTCTTTTAGTGTCCAAGCGTGCCTAACATTCTAAATCTTCCCAGCAAGATTTAAGATGTCCAAAAGCGGTCAGTGTTTACAACATCAGTTTTTTTCAAACCTCCCCTAATCCATCAATTTTGACACTGACAAACATAAAAATTGTTAGCTCGCTATACCCGCCATAAAACTCTCAGCCCGTGTAAGCTGCAATACTAACTCTGTACAATTTCTCCTCCATCATAAACCAAACCACCAATTTAAACAATTCTGACCTATCTACCAAATGTACAATTTTGACTCTTAATAAAGGACTTAATCCCTATATTGGTTATAGTGCCGAGTTTAAAGATAGAGTAGAGCTATTACTCTACTCCTCCTCTGGGCCTTCATGGCCTGTTCTAGGGTGAACTTTACCTTTATGTTGGTAAAAACTGAACAAATGAGAAACTGCATAAGGTGTTGCTACATAAACTTATTAAGAGGGTGAAAAATTGATTGACTTTTCGTGCTTCCTAGGTTGGAAATTCTTTAAAGCAGGAGAAAGGGAACAACATACAAATTAACCATATGGAAAAATGTTGGTGCTAAATTATTCTAACATCTTGGGTAGGATGACTTTGTATGTTGGGTTGTCTGAAGCGTGTTTCATTGTATATTCAAAAGTAAGACTTTAGTTCTTGTTGTTTTGCAACATGTAGTTAAAAGAAAGTGAATAACAAGATTTATTTATTAATGTTCTTGCCAGTTTTATGGGTTTGAGTAAGTTTTATTACTGTCATCACAAGAGCCTGACATTAGACTTTTTCCCTGAGCCAGATAATTCCAGTCTGTATCAACAACTCCATTTATTTCAAATTGGTTTTTGTATGACCCTTCCTTGTTTGCTTTAGCATGTGCCATTTGGAGGATTCAGGTAAACTAGAAGGGCTTGAAATTAAATGGTATTCATCAGCTCCTGGTTTATGCTGATGATGTTAATATACTGGGCAGAAGCATATGTGATATTAAGAAAAACGCAGAAGTTTTAGTAGCTACTGGGAATGAGATTGATCTAAAAGTAAATGCTGAGAAAACTAAGTGCATGGTCATGTCTCAAGAACAGAATGCAGGGCAAAATCACAGTATAGGATTGATAATAGTACCTTTGAGAGGGTGGAACTTTTTAAATATTTGGGAACATCCATCATATATCAAAATTCCATTCAGGACGATATTAAGCAGATTGAAGTCATGGAGTGCTTGCTATCATTCGGTGCAGAATCTTTTGTCTGCAGTTTGCTGTCCAAAAATATAAAGAGTAAGATATACAGAACTATAATTTTGCCTGTTGTTTTGTGTGGGTATGAAACTTGGTTGCTCACACTGGGGGAGGAACTGAGGCTGAGGGTGTTCGAGTGTGGGATGCTTAGGAGGGTATTAGGGCCTAAGAGGGATGAGGTAACAGGGGAGTGGAGAAGACTGCGTGATGAGGAACTTAACGACTTGTACTTCTCACTGAATATTATTCGGGTGATCAAATCGAGAAGAATAAGATGGGCAGGGCACATAGCATGTATGGGGGAGAGGGGAGGCATATACACGGTTTTGGTGGGGGGGGGACCTGAGGGAAAGATATCACTTGGAAGACCCAGGCATAGATGGGAGGGTAATATTAAGATGGATCTTCAGGAATTGGGATGGGGGACATAAACTGGATTGGTCTGGGTCAGGATAGAGACAGGTGGCATGCACTGGTAAACCCGGTAATGTACATTCAGGTTCCATAAAATGTGCGTAATTTCTAGACTAGCTGAGGTCATGTTAGCTTTTCAAGATGGACTCTTCTTTATGGAATAAGTTTGTTAGTTGTCATCCTTTCCTGTAGATGTGGGTGTGTTTCTCATCTTTTCAAGAGTTTCATATATCTCATTCTCCAAATTTTGATTGCTTAAATAATATCTGTTAATGGTACCAATAATGAAGCTCCTCACTATGCAGTTTTATCCACCCTCCCATTACTTCCTCATGTGTTCAAGCGTTCCCCTCAGCACTCAGTTCTCAGACACCGTCATCCTTAGAACAAGAGACATATTTTCCCATCCATACAGTGAATATTTTAATTGTGCCATGTTTATGGTACTTTTTTGTTTTACCATTTTGGTATGACCAGCTACAGCTGTTCTTCTTGCAAGGAAGGCAATAAACAGATGTCCTCAGGTAGAGGGTGAGGCACCTTTACCTCTATATAATATATTGTTCCAGTGGTGTGCTGCCACATGGAGGAGCAGCACAGCCGACAGCGGCAATCAGTCCATTATTGATGACTTTCAGCGAATACATGGGCTGCCCACATCATCGAGATATCGTATTGGGATTAAGTGCTATTTTGCAGGTTGGTTTAGATCTTCAGTAACCTAATGAGTTTTGCCTATATAAATAATATTATAAAATATGGTTCATACTTCACAGAAAGCCTTCCACATCTCCTTTACAAAGACCAACTGTTTAATGGTATTTCGGGAGATAATAACTGTCTTGTGAGTCATGCAAAACCCGTGCAAAAAAATAATGTGGGCAAAATGCAGAATTCCTGAATGTTGAAATAGCTTCTACTTAGAGTAACAACTGTGCATTAGAAGGTTTAACCTTTTCAGTGCCAGACTGTTGAGACATTTAAAGTATTCACTTATACAGTCATTGAATCACTGCCAGCTTGCTATTGCTGGTTAATCATATTTGTGCAAACCAAATAAATTGCAACAGATTGAAGTAATGGTCTAACTTTGTGATAATAATGAGGGGGAACATTTGGAGAGTAAATGTAATTGGAACATGTTTGTGGTAGCTGTGACCAACATTTTGAGAAGTAAAATCTGTGTTTTTTGTCCTCAGGCAATAACTCTTGATTGCCCAACAGCTCTTGTATGGAACTGTGTGGGAGAGGGCAAATCTCCATCAGTTTTGAATGGCTCACCACTAGACCATCTGCCCTGCAGTCCCTCAACACTTCCCATGCCCCAGAGGGCCACCAATCCTGCAGTTAGGTAGGTTTACTGTATCTTCAGCATTTCTTGCTTTGTTTTATGTCTCCTGGGGCAACTCGTATTACTGGTTTCTGGTACTTTTTTCATGTTCCTTGTAGAGTGGCTCAGTAGGTGGTATTTGCATGTTATTCGTCTGCTGGCACCTTACTGCCTGTAAAATGGGGTGATCAGGAAGCCCCTACATCTTCACTGCTGTAGTAGCATATTACTATATGTGTAAGTGGAGCTGTATTATTTTTGTTAAACCATCTTTTTTATAGTATTTATTAGATTTGCCCATCATTTTCATGTGTGTGATTAGTTCAAGTTTTGAAGTGTTAAATTATCAGCAGTGGAATGATATTATTGCTCTTCTATTTCTTCAAAATAATTTATCTTGATCTTCCTGTTTTTGGCATATTAAGACGTCAGTTGCGTGCAGCAGAGGAACACATTCGTAATAGAAGCAGAGCAGCTGAGGGGCGATGGTCTTGTGATAAGTGGCAGCAGTCGACTGCAGGACGGACTACCAGCAAGGTCAGTATTACGCAGATTCAGGTGGGCAGTCATAGTTGTTTCGAGATCGAGTTCTGTGATTTATTGCAACATATAGTGTAGTGGTGAGAAGTCATGGCACCCATATTTATCTTGCAGCGTGGTTCTGTTATCTACCCACGATGTGCTATGTAGCGTGGCACATGGTGTGTAGATACACATATTGGCAGTGTTGCCACACCCCATCAGCATGGTACATGGCATGCACATGCAGTTCCACTCAGTAAGTCAGCAGAGGTTTGATGATTTCTCAGCTATCCTATAGTTTGGTGGGTATTTTATACCATTTATTGTAAGTGGAATATCTGATAAAATTGTTTCAGGTTCTCACTGCACTTGATGCTTTGGATAGACACAGTTTTGACAGGATGGATGCCACCAACTCACTTGACACCTTGTATGCCAAAATATTCTCACCTCCAGGGACCAAGGAATCTAGTGTTGTGGGTGGGACTAGCAACATCACTAATAATAGTGGCACTAATAGTACTGCTTCAAACAACGGCGCCAATGGTGGTAACCCTTCAAGTGATAACAGAGCAGACTATGTATGTCTATATTGTTCTCATGTTTAAATGTGCATAACTTTTACAGTTTTTATGGTAGAGTTGATAAGTTACATATGTTTATGTACAATTAATCTATATGTTTATAGTTTTGTGTGTAAGACGTTTTCTCCCATAGGAACCGTGAATTCTATAACATTATATTAACACGTGGCCGTGGATTTGTACGTTACTGTTGGAAAGAGCTGAAGATAGTTTTACAAAATCGTCCGCACTGCTTGTAGATTATGTGCAAAAAATTTTACTGCAGCCACTTTAAATAGTGTACAGCTAAGTATTCTCTTTAATTTCTTATGTGATCACATGAAAACTTAGTAAATGGTAAGGAAATATCTTTGGGAAATATGGTATTGCTTTATGGAATATAGCCTTTCCATTCTCGTTACTGTGTTTTAGGACAACAGCTGTCAGAACGTGTATATTCTGGTATATGATTGTAAGGCAACCCCAAACCCTATTTTAAATGACAAACTAGTAAAAAAATTCTTTGTCTTGTGTTTGGGTAATTGAGTATAGTTCGTAGCTTCATTTTCCTGTCTTAATGTGCTAGCGCAGTTTGTTACAGTTTGCAGATTGGAGGCACATGTGTGAATGTAGAGGACCCCTGAGTGAAATGGGGTGTCTGAGGGTCCTTCTACATGAAAGTTTTGTAAAAGGAAGATATGTATTTAGCCATCCACTATGGGGAGCATGCTTATCAACATAGACCATGTTTAATTTTGATCCATTAAATACAGCGTGGCATACCACTTAGTGGCCCAAATAAGCATTCAAATGAAGCTTGCTAAGTACCTGTGAGGCTGTGATGTTCTTCAGATAGTGTTGTCCTGTTACAGAAGGAAGACACTTCATGGTAACTGGGACAGTACTCAAGTCCCTTCCTCTTTGGCTTACTGTTCTTTTCTCTCTGTGCCTCTGCAGGTTTATATCAGCCAGGTTAAAGTGTTTGACACTGGTAAAGTTTATCATGTGTTTATGTTTATCACTACCAACTCATGTGTGAACAGAACTATTGGACATCTTGTGGGTGAGGGAGTTTTCAAACTGTGGGATTTCTGTACTTGGCCTCATTGTAGTTTTATTTTCTGTGTGACTTTTTGAGGGGCTGAGGAAGGGATTTACTATTTTCAGTAAAAAAATGGGAAATAGTGTACACCAGAATGTAGTAGCATGGCATTATTTGCAGTTTGGTAAGCTTCCTAGCAGCCTGTTTCTCGATTTGTTGCCCTGAGTAAAGTGGTGTTGTGTGTCAGTATGGATGAACATTAGGGCTGCCTGACAGTCTTCAGTGAAGATCTCCTGTTTTGAGTTCTGAAAGAGCCTCTTCACTTGTTTAGGTGCAGATGCTAGGTCACAGGCATGCAGACATGACCTGTGTGTTATGCACACTTTTTTACTTTGTAAAAATGCCTTAAAATCTTGTTTAATGAGACTTGACCACTGAGTTACATTGCCTTATACAAACTTATAAATACACATGTCAATAATTATAGTTATTCAGCGTGGTTACTGTCAGTGTGGGTCATTACAGACTCTTCTTCAAGATGAGGCTGTGGTGCAGATCTTATGTGAGTGGGCTGTATCTAGTCAGCGTTCTGGTGAACACCGGGCCATGGCTGTTGCAAAGTTATTAGAGAAGAGACAAAGCGATCTGATGTCCAGTGAAACAGATGCTGCAGATGAAAAGGACTCTGTGTCATCAGCAAATGGGGTCCCAACTGGAATCCCATTGTTTCAGCCCCTTCTTATGCGATTCCTGGATAATGATGCTCCAATTTTGGGTGAGAACTGTTGAGTTTATTTTTCAAAATAGGAATATTTTAAATAATTTACATTAAATCATTTTTGAACTACAGTATGATTTCAGTTAATTGCCAAGTAGAAGGTCTTCTCTGCAGATTAACAGCTATGTTTCTGGAAATGTAACAGTCAAGTGAGGAGCAGTGGCCTTGTGTCTCTGAGGACGTATGTGTTTGAATGAGTTATGTTTATTTTGCTTGTCTTTGTACTGTCACTTCCATGTTCAGTGTTTTCAGGTGTGTATGGATAATAGTTGTGAAAACCACCCAATAGATTTCTTATGTTTGCCTGTTCAGTGATATGTTCACATGGAACCTTGGCTCCCACTAGACAGATTTTCATTAAATTTCATACTAGGGGATGTTTACTAAAATTTTTTGACCAGTTTGAAGTTTGGTAAAATCAGACAAGAGTAAAAGGCACTTTATGCAAAGCTCTATATACATTTATGCCATTGGTCTTTATAATGGAGATGGGCTGTGTTCTCTGTGAGGTGCAAGTTGAAGCTGAAGAGGCGGTTGATCCATATGAAAGTGACACATTATTGATTTTGAATTTGTTGAGCGGAGTAGAGTAGGCTGTCCCTAAATTAGGGAGGAAACTTATAGGTGCAGTAACAGAGCAAGTGTGTCAGAAGTGTTGTGTGTGCTGTGTGTGTTTTCTAACTTGTTCTTATTTGTGTAAGGTTGGGGTGTTTTCATGATGGTAATGGTAGGTGTTTACCACCATTTGGAAGAACATAGTTCCTGCCATTGCATCCCTGAAGTCAGAAGCAATATGGTTTTTTGAAGTATTGGTAATGCAATGCTATGTCACACAGTGGCATAACACAGAAGAGGGCAGCCTCCATCTTTACTGCTGTAGGATAGGTCACATGTAGTATGTGGACAGGTGAAGGAAAATACATTTTATTGTAGGTATTTTTGTAGTTGTGGTAATTGTTTATATACACACATCTCTTTTTCTCATTGTTCACAACAGAAGACAATCCGAGTCCCCAGAACCGTGCAATGTTTACAAACCTGGTACACCTTTTCTCTGAACTGATACGCCATGACATATTTTCCCATGATGTGTACATGTGCACACTAATATCTCGTGGAGATCTGAACACCGGGGGACCGGCTACAGCTGCAGCTCATCATCCTAGCAGCAACAAACCGGCTACTCCAGCTGAGAGCAGGGGAGTGGCCAGCGGCTCTGGAATGCAAGAGGATGATGGGTCTTTGTTCCCTGGCATAGATCTGAAACCTACAAAGTTGGAAGTACAGGTTAGTATCTTTATTATCTGGACAAAGCAAGCTGTTTGCACACATTAAAATGTCCTGCATCATACATTATTTGCTGATATCATGGGACAGAGATACTGTTGTCTGGTCATAGAGTCACTTGCCTTTCAAGAAACCTGAATGTTTGTTGCTGTGTTTGAAACAACTCTCCTCTAAAAGCAGGCCACAGCTACTTCCCGTAGAATAATTTCCAAAAAATTATTTAGTTAATAACCGTATCATTTAATGTTACCTAGTCTGTACTGCATACACCATCATTAAATAAACATTACGTAAATACAGGACAGTGGAGATAAATATGTGGAACATTGCAGAACTACAGTGAAATTTTGTCAACATGTTTTGGATTAAATATTCTTGTAAATTCTTGAACATGTGATGCATTCTTATACCACCTATCGTAATACTATTTGTTACATGAAGATATAATATTATTTACAGGATCATGGGCGGAACATGGATTATGATGACAGTAAAATCGATGATGACTTGGACAAATTGTTGCAGCATATCAAGGAGGAGCAACAAAATTCATTGGTAAAGGAACTAAGGACTTGTGTATACGTGCATAGTGTGAAGCCAGTTGCCTTTTGTTAATTGTGAGTGAAAAGTGTTAGAGAGTCAACAAAGCTCTCTCAGAAGACAAGCTGTTTTACTCTTATTCTTAAGCAGACGGCAGCTAGTCTAGCTTCGTTAACCCAGGTCACTGAAATTTAGCGTTATTAGTGTTGGTACTTTGTTTCATGTTCTTAGGCCCTTTCTGACTACAGGACAGGTAGTGGTATTTATCATATGTTATGTATAAAAGGCTATTGTTGCCTGTCTCAAATGTACATATAACTCCTTAAATATCACAATCACCTTTGTCTAATGTGTGGGAAGTCCCGTGTTCATATCTCAGTCTGAGGACTGGGTGTCCTGTGCTTTTCTGCAGTCCATGAAAATCTTGAGATAGATTTTTGCATTAGGCCGCAACCACTTCCTTCTGTGTTAATTATCCACTAATCTTGTCATTTGATGCTGTAGTGGAAGTGACACCAAAGTTCCTTTTTTTAAAGTATTCTCTTATTTAACTTTAAGGTGCATTCATTCCCTAGGGCCTTTTCCCTTCTGGTTTTCAAACTAAAATTTTGCAGGGTGATTGAGTTCACACAAATTAATTATGAGCGCAGGTGTGTTGAAAATTAATGGGCATCTTCCTGCAGCAATGTCACGCATTTTATGTTGCTTACTTCCTCTTAACTGTCCACAGGATGCACCAGATTCACCAAAGGATGATGGCGTACCTCCTGGTTCACTGGTGGCACCACAAATGACCTCTGTCACTCCAATGGAGGGTGTAGAAACAAGTGGCCCAGGAGAAATGAGATCCAGACATCTGCTTTATACAACACATTTTCCTCTGCCACATGTATGGAACACATTACTGTAGATATGACAGTATGAGAAGAAATTACATACAGTAGGACCCTTTGTCAGCAAACTTAAATTTTTTTGGGGGGATGTTATGCATTTTGCAAGAGTATGGGTAGTGTCCATAAAGATTGAAATTTATGGCTGAAAACTGTGTTAACAAAACTACCTTGTAAGATTAATGTGTTGTTTTATTATGTGTTGCAGGATGAGCCGAGTAGCTTGCATGACTGCAATCAGCGTCATGTTTTGTTGTATGGGGTTGGAAGAATCAGAGATGAGGCTCGGCATACTATTAAGAAAATGACTAAGGAAATATGCAAACTCTTTAGCAAGAAGTTCAGTATTGATGTTGCAGAAGGTAAGGTACATTGGAAGTGATTTGGTTGTAATCTGAACCCCTAAAGGAGAGAGTTTATTATCTATACCACTTCTTTTGACTTTTGAACACTTGGTATTTTGATCAGACAGTTTGTTTTGTATAATTCTTACAGTAAACAGTTTATTCCTGAACAGCATTATTTGATTGTTCTTTGTCATGGAGACACTATGTTTTCTGTGAGGTATGAAGTGTATTGTTTTGTATTATATAGTAAATGTTAGAGTCAAAAGGATTAATAATACCCAGCTTTGGATTATATAGGTTTACATACACGGACATATTCTTATTAGATCCCAGATATGAAATTTGTATATTGTCTGGTTTTTGATTTGATGCATTGGACCCAGAAGATATTTGGGTTTTTTGAAACTGTAGATAAGAGGATTAAAGAGCAGTGAGCATATGTAACTGCCACTGCAAAAACTTCTTTTGGTGAAAGTACATATTGTGAAGTTCATTTTCTTCTTGTGCAATTAATGCAGCGTCTGTTGACTGAGTCTGTTTGTCCATCTGTCCCAGTTCTCAAGAGCTGTTGCTTCCCAGTTTCTTCCTATGCTGTTCGTCCCTGTGAGACATGTTTCTTAATTTATTGTTCCTGTGTGTATCTTGGTCTTACTTTTAGGTGTTTTCTATTTTGTTTCGTGTGCTTTGGAATTCTTCTGCATTTTTGAAACGTATCCTTACCACGTTAGTTTGTTATTTAGCAGTTTCTATTTCAGCATATTTGCCTTGGGAGTCAGGGTATTTTGTTTAGGCTAAAGTCTAAACAATGGGCTGGATGACTGAGGAACTGGGGGTTGTATTCGTGGCATATGTAGAAATGTTTCCCTGCTGTGGAGCACCCAGACCAGCTCCTTTCTTCCCAGCCTCCTGTGCAGTGGATCGTGGGGGGCTGTCTCCTCAGGGATAAGGCAGCAAGGACATGAAGCTAACCAATTCCTCCAATAATATTTGATGGTTAGGATGCATTCAACTGTGCCTCCACTCCCCGATATATCTGAATGGTATGGTTCTTGAATAAGGGCAGATACAAGTATAGCCCTTCTATTCTCTGTAGCTTATTTGGTCTGTTTTTCTGGGCTTGCTTCTCTGCAGTTTCTTATATATCATGATAGCAGGTAATTATTTTTCTCTCTGTATGTTTGTATTCGTGGTTTTACATTCTGTAAAAAGTTACTTTGTGCTTTTTGTTCAGGTGGAAAAGTAAAGAAACATTCACGCGGTGAGTTCAACTTCGAAGCAACAACGGCAAAAGTGCAAGGACTGTCATTTTTTGATCAACATGTTGTGACATGGCAGTGTACCGTAACGGTGGTGGAGATGTTGAGTTCATTTGCCAGTGGCAGTTCCAACTACTTACCTGTCCAGGAGCATGTTGCCTTTCTGTTTGACCTCATGGAACTGGCACTCAGTATTTATGATCTCATAGATGTGTGCATCCAGGTAATTCTAACCAAACACCTAATTAAAAAAAAAAAACCTGTTGAAACACTGGGCAATGGATGTACCTTTGCATCCTTTGTCATGTTAGATACTGTTAGTCCCATATGAATTATGTACACATATGTCTGTGAAGTGCCTTCAACAACAAGAGCTGTGATTTCAAATTTACTGCTGTTTTTTCCACCATGTTTGCCAGAGTCAGTGTTTGTTAGTCGCATGTGCTGATTTGACAGCATTACACTTCAGATACACCAAATGACAGCTTATCATGAATTTACGAGGTGATAAATTTTAACTTAAAAAATAAAATCTTCCCACAGAGGGTTAAATTAGGTTAGGTTTTGCATGCACACATGTGTTCATGCATACACATTGCACATGCACAGAGATATTCTTTGGCACTTCTTCATTATAAATTTGCATCCAAAAGAAACTCTCAAAGAAATAGTTGAGATCAGGTGTTATATGTGCACTAGGAGTGGTCAGGATATGGGCAGCTGGCAGGCTTTTGTGAATATGGTAATGAATTTTTGGGTTCCATAAAATGAGAGAAAATATTTAAGTAGCTGCGGCACCACTAGCTTCTGAAAATGAACTGTGCAGTATTTTTTTAGTGAGTTAGATACATTTTGAAACATCATAAATCAGTTTTACATATGTAAAACCAAATGTACACAGTTGTGCAAACATACAACACATAACTGATGCTGGAATGTAATTGACTTATATATTCTTGATAGAGGACATCCCATTGCATTAAAGTAGATGGAGTACATATTTTATTTCATTTTAATATTGAAGTATATATTGCTGTAAGTGATAGATACAGGACCACAATTTGTTTACTTTCTGCAGTAATGTAAGTGGCATATATAGTCTCAAGCAACATCAGCGTCAAGGCCACAATGTGGTTAAATTCTGCAGCAGTGTAAGTTGCATATATAGACTAAAGTAATATCAGGTTCAAGAGTACTGTGTGATTACGTTCTGCATTAATGTAAGTGGCACATGTGCCTGAAGTGGCATCAGCTTCAAGACCAAAATGTTACATTCTGCAGTAATGTAAGTGGCATGTAAAGCCTGAAGTGATGTCAGTTTCAAGACCACAGTGTGGGTTACATTCTGCAATAATGTAAGTGGCATATACACCAAGAAATGATAGCTACAGGGCC
>Ga0123352_10008341_pt1 | contig 16116 bp, 6 predicted proteins | sample TergutLab28metaG_FD_89700 | JGI IMG/M metagenome (GOLD analysis project Ga0123352, IMG submission 89700) | Labiotermes labralis P1 segment gut microbial communities from Petit-Saut dam, French Guiana - Lab288 P1 | ecosystem: Host-associated > Arthropoda: Insects > Digestive system > Gut ... | reverse complement strand
TTCTGCACCGAATGATAGCAAGCATTTCCTGACCTCAATCTGCTCTTAATTTCTTCCGCAATAGAATTTTGATTTGTTAAAGTTGTTCCCAAATATTAAAACTCTTCCACCCTCTCGAAGGTACTATTATCAATCCTCACACTCTGAATTCTTCCTGCATTCTGATCTCGAGACATGACCATGTACTTAGTTTTATCTGCACTTACTTCCAGTCCAACGGTTCCAGATACCTGCCGAAATAGAATAACAATGGAATTCAGCCCGAGAGAACGGAAAAATTGTGGTACTCTTTACGTTTGGGAGCCTCGACGCGTCGAGGGCCTTCGGTGGCCTTACCCGCAACACCGAATTTATTTATTTGCGTGACGACTCAGGAAACTAATGGCAAATTACAGAGAAAGCACAAGTATAAAAAGACAAAAACACGCCTAAATAGGAAGAGAAAATCACAAGAACAAATAGAACCAAATTTAATATTTTGTTGACCGTGCAACGTGATATATCCGTATAACATGAACCTACAAGATGCGTTATTTTCTCTTAATTTATTTCAATAATAAGCCTCTACATGTTTCAAGCAGGTTTGCTGCTCATCATCAGTAGAAACAACTGTTCATAAACAATTGGTATAGTCATGCGTTATGTTGACTATACCAGTTGCTGTTCATACATTATCGATCCTCCTGATGATAAGCAGCAAGCCTGCTCGAAACATGTAGAGGCTTACTATTGAAATAAACTAATAGAAAATAGCGCGTCTTGTTGGTTCATTTTGGTTCATGTTATTCGGACAGAACCAAATTATTTTAATCAATTTGTCATCCAAGTTACAGCGTTATAAAACAAGTATATCACTGTGTAGTCGCATACACCTGCAATGAAAATAATAATAATAATAATAATAATAGATAATACTAACACCCGTGTAGCTGAACGCAAAATAAGTTTTCGTGGAAACCTCGTCGCTTACATTACACGGTTGTAGCGAATACAGTGATAGGAGACAATTTATACGACGCCGAGTTTCACATGTATACACAACATAAGGAAGGTCTGCGTCTTTCACTTACCGATGTGAAGTATTATGTTCATTCCACTGTTAAGCCGTTTCCTGGTTGAACCTCCATTCTGCCCTTAGTTTTATACGAGACGGTAACTAACTAAACTGGATCCATACTGCGTTAAGATGTATGATAAATTTACAAGTCACTGACGTTTAAGCACTAGAGTCTATACAAGCATTAATTCTTGACGCTTTTCATGAAGGAAATTACATGAGAAAGTCGACAGGTGAGTATGTCAGGTTACCAGCTCCTGTCTGCTTCAACAGCAACCTTTTGAGCATTCGTTCTCATCCTGCAGCTTGCGGGCAATAAGGTAAACTGCTATCAGAGAAGACTGCGATGTGTGACACTTCTCTTGGTATGTTTTATTCGTATATTGTGTCACAGAGAGGAAATAATTTGACACTTATTTTCAAAGTTTCGGAAATGCAAATGTTCGGGTACAGTAGCATACAGTAAACTTTAAATGCAATATCGCAACCCTCAAACACTGTTGTCGTGGGATCGAATCTCAATTCTTTTGGAGATACAATTCTGCTCTTCAGTATCTTTGATGGGTCCTGTGTGCGCAGATGTCTCCCAGTGAGTCCTACCGCATGCTTAATAACATAATAATTTTTAACTTTAATTTGTGAATCGTAAGTAGGCGTACCGCCTAATTCGAAATATCTGGCCAAAATATAAATTATACAAGCCTACTTCGGGTGGCAGGAAAAGAGCAAATTATGAACGAGAAAGAAGCAGTTAGCACATTGTAAGGCACAAGACAAATTCACTTTCAAGGAATCTGGAAATTAACTAAAACTCCCAATGACGACAGCCAGGCGTTGAGCTTAATTATTTCCAAATCCGAAACTGGAGTCTCAACTAGAAGAGCGAAATTACTTCATTCACTACCCTATCACTGACTGGAATTTTTACCTCTCACTGCTCTTTTGGCGACTTTTTCACTGCGGAGGACACACAACCTATGCTAATCAATTAATTTTAAGGCACAACCCATGCAACTGATAAGTCACCTTTAAAGTAGCGTCGAATAGGGAAGAACTGAATTGTCCATCAATGAAAAGTTTGTGAGATATTTCAGCCTTTCGATTACTGGGGCCCATCCGAATTGTACATCGAAAATTATTTCGTACCTTACGGGTAACACAGGTAATGTTCAAAGAAGACGAAATATTTAATGGTGTCTAAGGACACTATGGTTTTTATTTTGATAATCATATAAAACACAAAAATATATTCTGTGGCAAAAGGCGGAGCTTATTTTTCTCACAGCATATGGTACTGTCGTTTAAGCAGATAGGCTAATCTGTCTGGAGGAGAAAAGTGAGAAATGTCTACAACAGCAGCTGGCTTTCCGGCCGGTAATCAAAGACAAGACGTCGGGAATACAAAGCGTTAGGTGCAAACAACTATACAAATCACAGTATCTGTTATGTGTATGTGTGAGACGAGTGGAATTTTGTGAGATGTTGCTCAAGAATGGTGACGAGCTCCGGCTATTGATCTGAACAGAGCGACAGTGGCTGCATTCAAGGTACTAACTCAGCATTTTCGTGTCAATAATACGTTAAACTCTTTCTACCAGCACACTGGATTTAAATGGAAGGAAGAAACCAGTAAAATGTTACATTTGGAGCAGAGCTCTCTATTTTGCTGAAATTCCAACATTTCCGAAAATAGATGATAAATACCTTGGAATTTTGACATGTGGTGCAGCTGAAGGATGGAGATCAGTTGGAATAGTCGTGTGAGAAATGAAGTATTACATGCAATTAATGAGGAAAGGAATATCCTAAATACAATAAAAAAGAGGAAGGCTAACTGCATTGGTCACATCTTACGTGTGAACTGCTGTAAAAAGCAATCTATTGAAGGATAGCTAGGAGGACTGGGAGTCAAGGAAGAAGACGTAAGCAGTTACTGGATAAACTTAAAGAAAGGAAAAGATGTTAGGAATTGAGACAGGAAGCACTAAATCGCCCTGTCTGGAGAATATGCTTTTGAAGACGCTAGGACTTGTCGTAAGGACAGACTGCTTAGTGATGACCACGACAAACTCTGAATCCTCCGTATTACGGACACTGAACAGACAGGAACCGGGTAGGCTCTAAAACCACGTCCAGATCTGTGCATCTACTTGAACCTCTTCGTCTTATTTTGTCGCAATCAGAATGTTACGGACGTTCTCTAGACTCTTACTTGTACCCTTCTTAATGTTATGCAGCATAACAGAGTAACATGTTAATTAGGAAATTTGTAAGTGCTTCTGTGGTGTAGAAAGGGTCATACATCTGGTATGTATGAATATAGCAACACTGCAGTCCCTAGAGAAGTAGCCACGGTGACTGAACTCGAATTGTCACTGCCTGCTTCAGTCTCTGAGCAGTAGTTGTGGTAAAGCAACCTCCAGGGATGCTCCTGGCCCAATGTTAGGAGACACAATTCACAGTATTCAGCACTCACGATGACTATGGAACTGTGGCCACACAAAATGCACATGTGGTGTGTCACCGTCACTCTAGAATGAATCCTGATGTATTCTAACTTTAAAAAGTTTCCTAAAAATCTCATAGTTACTGAAGATGTGCCTAAATGCTGCGGTTTTCTGGAAATTTAAAGTTTATTACCTCCACATAACACTCCCCATTGTATTCTACCCTGATCCACTGTCGTACCTACTCATAATATGTAGGATACATTTTAAAATTTCTTCCTTAGAAATATGTATATTTAGGATATAGCGTCTCTTTTAGAGGCATTCTGACAAAAATGTTTAAAATTCTCATCTCCCATATCCTTATTGTTGCACCGTGTATTGCGTAGAATCACTTTAATTATTAACCAACCAATGCACTATATAAAATTTCACATTAAAACACTTAAAATCGCTCCGACATGTTTCGATCCTAACATCATCCACAGGGAGCTACGTCGTTCCTTGCTAAAGTCATTTTAAAAACATTCACAAAATAATTCCATTATATTAACAGGGTGTTGAGGCAGCATATCGTGTTGTTTAAGAGTACGTTGTTAGGAATGCGTCTGGCTATGGTGTGCGTCGTGTGTTACGTAGTGAGAGATTGTTAATATAATGGAATTATTTTGTGAATGTTTTTAAAGTGACTTTAGCAAGGAACAACGTAGCTCACTGTGGATGATCTTAGGATCGAAACACGTCGGAGCGATTTTAAGTGTTTTAATGTGAAATTTTATATAGTGCATTAGTTGGTTAATAATTAATGTGATTCTCACATCTCCCAGGTCATGCGCCTTCAGCATCTCTTCTATATGATTTGAGCACAACAGTATTAAGTAACATCGGAGGAGCGAGGGTTATACAGGTCACAAATAATCGATCATCTGCCTTTGGCTGGGTTACAGGTAGGAAAGAGGGGTACAAAAATGTGTACACAATTTTGATAGACAAATTCGTGGGCAAGAGCCATACGGAAGATCAAGAAGCAGCTGGGTCAATAACATTAATGCGAATCTTACGGGAAAAGTTTATGAAGACGGAGCTGGATGGACATGGCTTCGGATGACATCCACTGACGTCAGTACCAAACACTGAGTTTTTTTTTGTGAAAATATTCGGAGATGATTCACATTTTGAAGCTCCTCTGTCCTTCTTATTTCCTATCTTACGTTGAAATACTGTTATCACTTTGCCCTCAAAACTCTCAACTTATGTCCATCTGTTACAGCGGAACAGATCATGACACTCAATTAAAAAACAGGTCCAATTAATTTCGTAGATTTTAATCTTAGATCATTAATCGTGGGACGGAAACAAGGAAGATCCTCTCTTCATTCCTTACAAGTCTACACAAGGACACGGCTTTAAAAATGCAACGTGAAGAAATCTATAGTGTCCTAATTTTCACAGCGTTTAAGAGAATGTGCCGTTAATAAATTATAAACTACAGATAAACTCAGACCATCACTTTTGTGTACAGGGCACATTAATTCATCTAACACTTGTGTGAAATGTCTAGCATCAAAATCAGATACACGTAAGATGTGTAGCCTATTATGTCGTGCATACAAATCGATTAAGACATCGATACTTTTCAATTTGAGTTTACTTTGAAGCAGTAGTCTTATATGAGAGATTCAAACGGAAATGAAATGTTGCGTCGATCTCCAATAGCAAATGGGATATGAATGAGTTCAGTTGTTTCAAATACGAAACATGGGAGCGGACAGACAGGCATGTTAATTTTATGTACTCTGTGTAAATAACGCTGTAGTATTGTCATTTTACTGGATATCCGACATCCTATACAGGGAACTTGGCTAAATGATGAGAAGTTCAATCACAGCAGATTCCAATTTACTTAAAACCCAAAATATCATCAGTCATTATTTGCGAATTTAAAGTCAGTCCTAGTCACCAGTCTGTCATTAAAGAAATCAACTGCTATATATATGTCACAGAACTTAGCGGGTCTACAGCTGTTAGATATGTAGATTCATAATTTTATAAAATGGAATTTATAAAAAGTAGTTGGACCATCTTTGTCAGTCACCTCAAGTATGGAGTAACATGGGGATATTTCGATGTGCTCATGGATGGACGAGCTTCGGAAAGAAAGACAGGGAGTCAACGGAAATTCTTAACCATATAACAATTTTTATTATTTGTCGACTGCATTTTGTATAAGCTCCAGTGCGCATAAACACATCTTGGTTATAATTATTTCGCGTGTGATAACCTCAAGATGCCTGTGCACACACTGAACCGTACTTGCACACTGGACTTTCACAAACAAATTTTGTTCAACACACTAAATTAGTTAATGCACACAGTCGGACATCGAAATATGCATTGTACTTACACACCCGAATTTTCATTTATTAGACTGTAATAGTTGTTCGTTATGTTCAGAAACCCTTGCTTTTCAAAACAATTGTTTATCTTAGTATATATGACGTACGAGACACCAAATTCAGTGTCTGCTGGCAGGTCAGTTTTAACGTCCAACGACAAAACTGAAATATTGTGTTAACACAATCAATATATTGGTGAACGCTAAGCTACTATTTCACACGCTACGGTTACAGATAGAAGCATGACCCTGGCGACTGCCCGTCATCGACGACTCTTAGCTACCTCAATCACCACCGTCCGCCCCCCCCTCCCCCCGACTCTCTTCACGTCTACAGTCGACAGCGTCAATATTTAACACCTGCGTTTCCGACGTACTGATCTCATAATTTAGTGGCAATACCAATCCTTATAATCGCCAGGAAATAAATAACGAACTTGCATTCCTGTCTTTCCTTTTCTGTGTCGGACATTGTATGTTTCTTTTATTTGTCTGTCTACCTTCGGAGCAGCAAGCATAAGAAATGCGAGTCTGTAATCATCTTTTCAAGATGCTAATTTTCGCTGCAAATTGTATAATTAATAGACGGCAGGTGAACAAGTTCTTCCGGCAGCTCTCAACATTTGCTTACTGTCGCAGCATTATTATATCGTTCCATTTTACCCATTTAAAGCATGTGTTCCTGTATTCTACAAAGCTCTGTGATATGTTTTAATTATATATAAGTCTCATACACATAGGCGTTTTACGCTGACCGTTAGCATTTAGTTCAGTGTATCTTACACTCATTTACATATTTCCTCATGGGAAAACTTCCTGTACAGCGGAGAGATTATGCTTATATAAACACCGCATATAATGGGTCTTTTAGGGATTATGGGTATGGCAGGTCTTACGAGATACATTGCGACAGCGGTTTGGACAGTATGAGGTGACGTTCAAAGCAGTAAATTTGTGAAATTTCATGGATTGCGAAGCTACATAAAGGGTCTAAAAACGGGGTCTGAAACTAGCTTGCTAACTGGTCTAGCTCAGTGTGAAGACAGTATGTAACAGTAAATGAAGAGTATCCCTTGAATACATGTGTATGTGTGTGTGTGTGTGTGTGTGTGTGTGCAGAAAAGGAAGAACTCCACTAGAAAGAGAATTTGACTACCAAATGGCTTCCTAGCTCCATCATCAGAACAGAACTATGTTCTTATGGCAGAGGAAAACTTTCCATGACTTGTAATGAGCTGTCATCTAAAGAGGGATGAAGAAGGTAAAAGACATGATGAACAAGTTACTCAACATTTTCTCTTACTGAATGAAAGATAAAGGAAGAGGAAAGTAAATAAGAACTTAGACAGATGAAGGCAGTAAACTGCGGGAGGGAAGAAAATAAGAGAAAATAAGGGAAAGAAATAAAGACAAGTTTTGTAAACTTTATTTTGTTCATTTCCGTGTACTGATATCACTATTTCGTATTAAAACCCGGTTAATTAACATTTATATTAATCACATCACTTCATTAGCACTGTATTACTCCAACATGTTTCAGCCTTCCAAGAGCCATCACCAGGGAGTACGAATGATAAATTTTCACAACCAGATCAACAAATATGGGTTCATAATATATAAGTAAGTTTATGAACTATCCCCTACACTTTGACATTTTTATCTCCATTGCTTCATTTGTTATCAAAGTAAAACCTACAGCAAATGAAATGAAACTACTGACTCTTTTTACTTACATTGCAAAAAAAATCATAAGTCGAATATTTGCGATGATCTATTGGTATGCACCACCTTACGGTCCCAACTGAGATTTCATCACTGTGGCTTCCACCTCCCAAATTCATGAGTCAACCATCTTGTTATTACTGATTTCATACAACGTGGAATTACAAAGTTTTGGCCTTCTCTGTTCCTATAAAATTCTACCTCACTTCCTTTAATGTTTTGATATCTGGAAGTGGAAACACATAAATACACACCTCATCTAACATGCCTTATTTTTTAATTGAGAAAAGAAGATAGACGGAAAGAGACATCCATATTATCTCCCTTCTTTCAATATGTGTTCGTAACGACGAACAGAAAGAATTGCTCACAAATAAACATAAGTTTGATCTGTTAGTTTAGTACAAAGTAAGATCGTTTCCTAACACATTTACGTGTCATAACAAACACATTTAGGTAACATGACTCCTGCATAAACTGCCACCAGCAGTACACACTCTTCACCAGTTTAGCGCCAGGCTCTAACTAATGTACTGGGAGAGCGTATACCCATGTATGAGAAGGGAGCTTCGTGCAAGTCTTTACAAGTATAGTCCGCAGTTCGTGAAAGGTTCTGTTCTATAGCACCACCGATCAGTTCAATAAGTTAATTAACATGAATATATTACCCAGGGACGCACCCAAAGGGGCAGGGGCTGAAGCACGGCAGCCCCAAACCGAAATTTGTTTTTACAAGAGACAAATTTTATAGACACGATAGTATGAAACGTTTCAAGCGACTGTCAGCCGAAATCAGCCACTGAGATTGATTGGTGACTAGAACTTGGGAATTCTGAAAATAAAATAAATTTATACAGATTCGGATAAACCGAAAAAATAAGAATATGTGACCTTGTGATTCAAATTTAGTGTGTCATGAAATGTGTATTATGTATGTATGTATATATATACGTGTGTGTGTGTGTATATATACATATATACTCACACACGCAGTATATATATATATGTACACACACGCAGTTGCAAATAATGTTACATTGTTTTATTTACGACATGAATTTTATAACAAAATTTTAAAAATAAAAAAATAAATTACATACTGCCTCAAGTTCAGCCTCCCCCCCCCTCCAAAGAAAAATTCTAGGCGCGCAACTGGGATTAGGTGTAGAGCGAAGTGGAGGCTCCAAAGAATAGGGGGATTAAGAGTAATGGGTTTCAAAACTACATACAAAGTAATGCAAAGGGGAAATCCATAACTCAAAAAATTCAAAATTCAAACTTAACAAATATATATATATAACAAAAATACAGCCACTAATTATAACAAGTCAGTAATATCATCTACAGGATTAATCGATATGTCTCTGCCCTTTCCATTCCTGTCAGTCTGTGTACTTGACCATACTAACGGTCTTCACAATACAGTCGCGGTTTCCACCTCTGTTTCATTGCTTGGAAAGTTATAAAGCATTAATCAGTTACCTGTCCATGACTTGCTGGTACAAAGAATGTTCCGCATAAGGTATGACAAACATCCGGGTGTTATTTTATGAATGATTTTGAGTAAGAAATCCTATAACAATCTTAATTAAATGTTAAAAGAAACTCATATATCAAATAACAATAAAAGAGAAATTCATGAACTTTGTGTTACCAAGATACTTACATATGTGTAGGTATTTACGTCAAAACACAGAATAAAAATCAGTAATGATTGAACAATATTAAAGAATTTCAGTTTTCCGGTATGTGATACTGACTTCTGTTCAAAATGACATCCATCCTTACATAAGCGCCAGTCTGCGCATCTCAAAAGGGAATTAAGAGAGATTAGTGTCTGCCAGAGGTGGGAGTAAGAGTGAAGGTTATTTAAAAGACCTGATGCTGTACCTTAGCACACAGTACCGTAGTGATTTAACGGTCCATGACCGGACACATGCTGACAGCATTTTCCTTCAAACTACTCACGTAATAACGTCGCGAATATCCCACATCTCGCGGAACATTCTGTACAATGTAACAATGCTCACCTACTGCCATGCATAAGAAATAATTTATGAGCGTTATTTTTATATAACAAATTAATCAATAATGGGAACAGTAAATGTATAAATTTTCATCTGTTCTTGATAGAAGAACAGGCCATAAATACATATGGGAATGGAGGCATAGCCCTATTCCTTTTTAAGATCGACATTAGACTGAGCTGAAAGGGTCACCTTCACACCTCGGCTGCGTTATCCCTGCAGTAAGAAATTCGATACCCCCCGAACAAGGTACCTGGTCGGCCCCACAGCCAGTGTAGACAGTTTGGAGGATAGAAATTTATCCAGTTATTTCAGCAGTGTGCACGGGCACTGCCTGTATCTGTATTAGGCTTCCAGAAATTTGCTTAATCATAACGCAAGTTTAAAAGTCGGAATATACTCACAAAACTGCCACTGGTATATAAGCGAGGCATACTAACGTCGTTGTACAGTCCATTTGAAGATATTGTGGGGAGATGCAAGGACGCTGTCGCTGGTTGCAAATATATAAGTTTTGCATTTTGTTACATTTCGTCATCTTTTACGCAAGTAATGATGCAAATATCGAGGCATTAGTTTCGGAACACTTAGGTTTATTTTAGAAAAACCGAATTCCTGTATTTAGTCAGGAGTCATTAGTTCGTTTGTACTCAGCCAAGTATTCTACGAATAAATAAAACATTATAGAAAGAAGACTAAATTCCCATACACAATATTAATAGGGAAAGTACTTTCAGTAGTCGCTCAATATGACATCCATGTAAATCAGACAGTTTATCTGATACACCGACTAGACTCACCGCGCAGCTAATACTCTAGATGTATGACAACATATTTCATTAAAATCCGTGCCGTAATTCCGGATATCAAGCCAGGGGGCAAGCGGACGGACGTTCAACTCCCATTGCAAATTTTTTTCAAACAAGGCATGAAGCAAGCTGATGTAGTACAATGTTTATACCACGTACCGTAACTGGTTTATGTTGTTAGTTACCGTACACCGAAGGAAAGGTTCGATAGTCGAGGACGCGGAAGAAGTGGGTATCCTATCTGTCGTTATTTTTCAGAAAGCAACGCCATTCGAAGCTTCAGTAGTTCGTCGTCATTTGTACAGGTTTTCCCACTTGACAATTTCGAGTGTGTCGTGCATTAGTGCTTTGCACGACAAGTGTCAAAAACTAGTACGTGCAGCTTTAAGCGTGCGGAGATTCTGCAATGACGCCACGTTCGAAACCGATTGGCAGGGTGTGAGGTACCGACACGTACAGCGTGGCTGTGTGTGACGGGATTCCCTAACGTGTAGGATATGCGTGCTATAAGCATTCAAAACGAGAAGCTGAATATCGGAGGAATCTACAAATTCCATCGATTTGTACCAGCATTAAAAATCGCCTTCATTTTTTTAAAGTAAAGCAAGATGTCTCAGAATTAGATACCAGCGTATTCGTACAAATATTACGACATAATGCAGCTGACAACGACAGAACTTTCTGTCGTGCCCAACTGTCGGTCTTTGTTTGATATGGGGAATCCGCAAAATTTCTGCAGATAATAAGTGGTCAGTAGGTAATCTGTTGCAGTCCCTTCGGCACTTACAGTACAATCTGCATACATTTAAGCGTACTTGTTTATTAAGGTGGTAATTTAAAGAACAAATTTACCACTCAAACTTATTGTATAGCCGATTAAATCAGCTACACCCTCTAAGGAGATGCAGTCTTGTATCAATGGAATACTGAAATAACATATTCGAATCCAGGTTGAAGTGTGAATATGTTGACGTTTTTTCTTGTGGCACACTTGAGTGCACACGGAGACTTTATGGCGTACCGATTTCTCTCCTAAATGATCTTGTCATATACGAATGTTTACGACTTTACACTTAATTCTATATCTTATAAAGCCATAAGACTCTAGCAGTGAAAACCCCCAAAAATAAAACTGTCCACAGCAAATATAATGATACCGAAGTGTACGGGAACGAAACACAACAGCTGTTTTCGCCTGAAACTCTCAAATTTAGAACATGAGGCCTCAAAACCATGGGCACAACTCCACGTCAGTTTAATTTACTCCACCTTAACTTCATACATTACAGCAAGTGCCTTTGTATTGTACACAGTGCCTTGACCCATATCCCACATACACATATCCCACAACCAGGACCGCCCAGACGTATGGTTAAACATTTGGCGCCCCGGAGAGGCTAACAATTTGGGACCCCTTGGAAATGACATTCTTTAAACTTTTTCGGCCTAGGATAGGACTGGCCATCGTAATGGGTTACGTGCCAAAACTGCGGATAATTTTCGGAGAAATTCTTTCTCATGTGGGAACTTGGCTTTACTAGTATCATATTTCCGAATATTCCTGTGACGACTTAGCGCCTCTTATACTTTGGCGCTCGGGGCGGGAGACCGGATGGCCTGGTCATAATCTCCCCTTTCCTCCATGATTATTATCACTTAACGGACTTATCTACCTGTTTGCAAGCAGAATGATGCAAGGAACGGTTCACTGAAACTTCTTACCAAACAATACAGAACATGAAAACCTTCGGGATCTTTGAATTGGTCACAGAGATTCATATTAATTTTAATAAAATTTTGGCTTCTCAGGTGACATATCTCCACCCACATTTTATATGCTTCTTTGACTTCCTGACATCGGCTGTCAACCCGCTCTAGTTACAGCTAAACAGTTAACGTCTTCATGTCGATCTCTGCTGCATTTTTGTGCACTGTACATTACTACAAAGACAAACTCTCTAGGCTATAATCAATTATGGCCATTTGTCTGTATGACTGCGAAGCATGCAGTCCAAGTACAATGATGACTAATATGATGTATAAATATGGCCATTAATATGGACATTAATATGGTCATTAATATGAATCAGCAGTGATGGATACGAGTCCTGCCATATGGTTAAGGCCAAATTTACACATACAATTTCTATATTCGTGTATGTTGTTTAGGCAAGGAAACTGTTTCATATATTACAGTGGAACAACTAGTGAGCCTACAATGACGTGACATATACCAACTGAAAATTAATCACATATCAATTTTGAGATTTTTTCTAAAAATTTATATGTGTCACGTAATTGTAGAATGACTGGTTGCCTAAATATAAACAAGATAAAACGGTATCTCATTTATAAAGCGTTCTGATTTACAGACAAGTAATAATTAATTAAAAACGAGATCTTTGTGACGAACAAAAACAATATAAAGGTAACATAAACCAGACAAAAAAGGTCTCAGCTCCATCATTTCTTTCTCAAAGATTCGTATTAAATGATCTTTCCACCTACGCTTATCCCCACTCTTGTGATTTCTACGCCAAAATTAGTTACGTACTTCTCATTTCCCTACATATTCTACTTGAGCTCCCCTCTCAACCTCTTACTAATTTCCGATGAAAGACAGAAGTTGTCAGTTTCTTTTCAAAACAGAATACTGTCTAGAAAATAATTTTCCTCTCTGAGGATCAACACACACACACTAGCCTGTGCAGACTAACGGGCGTCATGAGGCAGGCGCACGAGCCTCCCAGCTGTAGCACGATTAACAAACCACCCAACGTCGTGTTGGCCACCACTTGGTTTCTGAGTTTCCTTTCTCACCATGCCGCAGGTTTATAAAACCACAATCACGTGGCTGGCTGGAGTCCCATTTCTGACAGCCTGACAACCTGAGACGAAAGTTTTCTTGTCCGGATATCAACGTATATCACCCCAGACAGACAGAAATACTGCGCTCTCTATGAACTGAATCGGTAGTTCCAAGGAAGCATGCGGTTAAAAGTGAATTTAATCATAGAACCGTGATACTTGAACTTTAAACTTAATGATGGCAACGTCCTGTTTAACACATTAACCTTTTGGCGCCGGAATTATTTTTTTAATTGCAGCACACTCTGTATATAAAATGTGAATAATGCAGGAACCAAATAAGTTAGAATTATGAAACAAACTGCATTTTGAAGAGAAAACAACGGAGAGTATACACCATGTTTAAAATATTCAGTACCTATATTTGTTGAATAGATATATAAAATGCAACTTTAGAGGTTAGCGGTGCGGTACGACCACTATAGTTTACATTAGGCGTCAAAAGATTAAGCACATTATTTCACTTTTCAAATTTCTGTAAATAGACACAAGGTGATAATAATGACTAATTTTCTTAATAGAATCTGAATTACACTCCTACTGCTTTCAGTTAACGCTACCAGTCGGTTAGCCATTCTTTCTTTTAGTTTTCAGTCAGTACTTAAGTCAAAGGCTTTAAAGACTACTGATTATGATACTTTGCGTCAGTCGTCACACTGGAAACTCTGTTTTGTCCATGTAGCGTATTTATGTTTAAAAAAAGTCAAATTAGAATTTATATTTAGTGTGATTCTCACAATAAGAAGGAATTATTTCGCTGTACACATTTTAGTGAAAACTTTTGTTTGAAATAATTCATATACTTTCAATTTGTCTTTAGAAGTTATTAAACAAATAATTGGCAGAGTAATGAGACTAACATGTACTAATGAAATATAAGAAATAAAAACTATTTTGTTTACACAGTTTCTCTGAAAAAATATTTACACGCGGACGTTAAGATAATGTACAGATTTATTTCATTTTCAGCATATTAACGTTTTTACAATTAAGTCAAAACTTCAGTGGTATAGGCAATATTGCTCTTTCAGCGAGCGTGTGTACTGGAAATATTGTTATGCCTCTAGTTAAATTCCTTGTAATAGGAATGAAAGCCATTTTTCCTTTAGAAAATATTGTGTTGTACTCTCGTTTATGCTGGCTAGTCGATAACCAATACCTATATGAAATTAATGCTTTGTTCCCTGAGTGGTAAACTGGTTTGTAAAAGCTGTCCTGGTATTACACAGTTGATGCCTCAAACAATAAAAAGCTGGTCACATGCTGTCTATAGAAGCCCTCTATATTGTTTTGTAAGGAGAAACCAGCCAATAACAGATATGGTAAATGTGATTTCATTCACTGTCCTCTGTATACACACTCAGAGCGTAATCTAAAATTAAATTATTGTGTTATCACAAAGTTAAAAAATGTTAGCCTCATTGAAGGTGTTTGATTTTATGTCTGATTAAAGTATGAACGCGCTACATATCTTTCAATAATATGGCCGGATGTCTAATAGGAATCACAAAAAACCTCCAAGTTAAAGTCCTGTGTTCAGTCATTAATCTGGCCTAATGATATTTTCGAAAGATTATGCAGCCAATTAATTTTTCGTGTTTTAAATATATTCTAGTCGCATCATGAAATAATCGAAGGGGTTATGTGTATAACGTGCGCTCGCACGTAAGTAAGTATGTATGGATTATATATGTATGTATGTATGTGTGTGTGTATGTATGTATGTATGTATGTACGTACCTACGTATGTATGTATGTATGTATGTATGTGTGTGTATGTATGTACCTACGTATGTACGTATATATATGTATGTACGTACGTATGTATGTATGTATGTATATGTAACTGGCTGACATGCGTTTCCTAACATACAGTACCAAAAATGTTGCCCAAATATATACTGCTCATATAGGCACATGTAAAATCACATACAAGACAAAGAAACAGACAATATTTCCAACAGTTGCAGAATTATAAAGCGCACTTTCGATGTCTGGAATATTTATTGGTTTTGTAATTCCATATCCAAACATGCTGAAGTCACAGTGCAGTTCTAGGCATGTAGGTCACAAGAAAATTCTAAAAACGTCACGGCCTTGAAATACAAATAAGGCCATTTTAAAAGTTCGAAATTTCCTTTCCCAACTGACATTTTTTTTGCAAAATTAACAGTTCATGTCCTTTCCTTCTGCCAGCAATATATCTGTTAGCTGATTCATTTATGTACGTATGCCCTTACATGTTCTTCGTTTTTTATTTGTACATGCACAGGTGGCGTTACTGCCACTGGTAACGAAACTACATGTTCGTGCGAGTAACAACACTACTTCGCATTCAATTGGCTCCGGTTCATATTGCGGCCCAAAGACGGGCCAAACTCAGCGATTTTCTGTTCGCTGATCATCTAACAATTCTAGGTTATACAGTCCGAGCTACTAAAGACGTCGTTAAATGTACAATGAATTTAAATGTAAAGTTGTGCGTCTACGCGCTATGACGGAATATGTAGATGTGGAGGTAAAACTTCAGCAATTCTTACTCTTGAGTGCTAGTTGGGGGGGGGGACGTCCTAATTCCATGCTCCGGCCGGTTTATCCGTCGGAAAACATAACCAGATAATAAATGGGTCCCAGAACCGTTCCTGACGCTTTGCCGACGGGCCAATTATCTTAGCCTTAAAGGGCCTCAAGACACCTATCCCCTAACACAAATGGATTTTTGCCCCAAAATAGTTTTTTTTTTCCTCCTCTCCCCCCCCCCCCGCTTTACTTACCTTGTTTCCCTCTTTTT
>Ga0123352_10008338_pt1 | contig 16123 bp, 14 predicted proteins | sample TergutLab28metaG_FD_89700 | JGI IMG/M metagenome (GOLD analysis project Ga0123352, IMG submission 89700) | Labiotermes labralis P1 segment gut microbial communities from Petit-Saut dam, French Guiana - Lab288 P1 | ecosystem: Host-associated > Arthropoda: Insects > Digestive system > Gut ... | reverse complement strand
AGAAGTGTGCAGATTGGAAGAGGAGTTCGACAAGGATGCTGTTTGTCACCAATTCTGTTCAACTTGTACAGCGAGTGTCTTACCAAGGAAGCTCTGGATGGGCTTGGAGACTTCATAGTCGGAGGGCAAATTATTCAAACTGTGAAATAAGCAGATGACCTTGTGTTAATGGCTAAGGAAGAAACGTTGCTTCAGGGCATGATTGATAAATTAATTGAAAATGGTGGATACTATGGCATGGAAATGAATGTGGAAAAAACAAAAGTAGTGATAATTTCAAGACAACCATCCCCAGTAACAATTAAGATAGACCAAAAACAACTGGAGAATGTGAAATGTTTTAAATATCTGGGTAGCGTGTTAACAGAAGATGGAAGATGTACATGTGAAATTAAATCCAGAATTGCCATGACAAAAGCTGCATTTAGCAAGAAGAAGAATCTTTTTACCAGCAAATTGGATGTAAATTTGAGGAAGAAACTAATGAAATGCTACGTTTGGAGCATAGCTCTCTATGGTGCTGGAACTTGGACTCTCCGGACAACAGATCAGAAACACCTGGAAAGTTTTGAAATGTGGTGCTGGAGAAGGATGGAGAAGATAAGTTGGACCGAACATGTGAGAAATGAAGAAGTGTTACTTAGAGTCAATGAGCAGAGGAATATCCTACATGAAATAAGAAAACGGAAGGCTAACTGGATTGGTCACATCTTACGTAAAAACTGCCTTCTAAAGCAAGTTATTGAAGGAAAGATAAAGGGACAGACAGAAGTGACAGGAAGATGAGGAAGAAGGCATAAGAAGTTGCTGGATGACCTTAAGGACAGTAGAGGATACTGTGAATTGAAGGAGGAAGCTCTAGATCGCACTGTGTGGAGGAATTGTTTTTGGAAGAGGCTTTGGACCTGTCATTTTACAGATCACTGATGATGATGATGAGATATAACTGTATAGAAAAACTGCAGTAAATGCATGCATGCACTTTACAGGTTCATTAACCTTTTGGCGCCGGAATTATTTTTTGAATTTTAGCACACCCTGTATATAAAATGTGAATAACACAGGAACCAGAATTATGAAACAAACTGCATTTTGAAGAGAAAAAAACAGAGAGTATGTACCGTGTTTAAAATATTCGGTACCTATATTTGTTGAATAAATATATAAAATGCAACTTTAGAGGTTAGCGGTGCGGTACGACCACTATAGTTGACATTAGGCTTCAAAAGGTTAAATTTTACTCTGCCCAGTACAGGATGCCATTTGTGTTAATTCTGCATGAATTAATATTCATTGTTATCTTGGCAGTAGTTGGATTAATTTTATACACACTATAAAAATTCAGTTAGAAGAATTGACCTTAAATATCAGATTATGTTATTAAGTATGATATTGTGTCCAGTTGCTCTTTTTTTGTATCCAGATTTCAGTGCTTTGCTCATAATCACCCATGGAAGAGAAACATTTTTCTCGACTTCAGATATGAAAATAAGGGCTGAAAGGGTTACAGACAAATAAACAATAGGAAATAATTATTTCCAGTTAAGTGTTATCTAATTTACTTTATTTAATTTTGTAGATAAATTACCTCAACTTTTGTGACCACCGTGCAATGTTTGAGTGGGCATACATTGGAGTGAATGCATCTGTGCCTGGAAATGGTGGCCCAGAATGTGCTTCATTTCTTTCCACATCAAGAAGGATAATTGAGACAGGAATAACATTGGCCTTTGCTGTGATGTGTATTGTGTGGGGCTACAGGCATCTTTCTCTCATACCACACGTATGCAGTTGTGGCCAGAAAAATGATACTGGTAAAAGGGTGCTATTGGTTATTACATCCCTGATGTGGGGGATGGAAATAGGTTTCAAATGTGCGTCAAGAACTGTGATATATTTATTCAATCCATGCCATATTACAACAGCTTTACAGGCAAGTATCAGCATATTTAGTTACCACCTATTTTTTCATGTAGCAATATAGAAGGAAGGGTAGAAGGGCAGGCTGAAACATTTCTCATTCTAAGAAGAACTGAGCAAGATATTATCATAAATGTATATTGGTCTGTATGTAAAATACCTGTTATTTTTGTAAGATTTTAATGAGACTTGAACTTCCTTGACAGATGTTTGAAAAATACTCAAATATAAAATTTCATGGGAATTTTTCTGGTGGGAGCTGAGTTGTTCCATGTGGATGGACAGAAAGAGTGTGGTCTGATACTGCTTCCAGGGATAAGAAGTGCGATCCAGATCACACGTAACTGTGTCAGGTGTGGGAGATACACCACTGCCTGTTCTGTAAAGTCTGTTCTTGCCATTTGGGTTCAAAAACATTATGATTTAATACAGTTGAGTTTCAACTGAATAAGTTCTGTTCCATTCATACTGTGCAGCTGTTATTGATGATGACACAGGTTAGCATCAAAATGCGTGTGTTACAGATTAGTGGAAGTTGAATGTAGTAGGGCAGAACAACAGTGCACATCCAACTGAATGTTCTGTTGAAATAGGCATGTATAGCCTTTGATGCCAGTGCACTTCTGACGCCTCTTGCTACACACCTCAGAGGCATGCTCGTACCTTTGTTATTTATTGTGAAGTTCCTTTAATAGGACGTATCACTTTTCATCGTACCAGGTTTCATTAAATCACAGACATTTCTTTTACTTATATTAGTGACATTTGTGTTCTGCAAAGCCTGTTATGAATAATATACTTTTGTTACAGATTTATTTGCTGGCTGCACAACCAAGCAGACTAGTAACTGTAATATATAGACTTCAGTTGAATTTCTTGAATGGTGCAGTCTTGGCATGCGCCTTTCCTTGGACAGAAACTCGAGTGGTAAGTGCTTGACTCTAAAGAACCTATACATAATTTTAGAAATAGTCTTAAGTAGTGGGAAACAGGATTGTGGAGCAGCCTTGAGAATTTGACTCATTAATACTCACTGTTATATTCATTAACTCATTTTTTTGTACCGAGAGAGTTGGTTTCTTGTTTTTGGGAACAAATTATTTGACTCTGCATATTTTCACTGTTGAGCATGAGCACCTTTCCTAAGTAAAGATATGTAACATTGTGCTGCCTCAGCTGAAATAGGTGGGTTCTTGTACTGTTGAGGCGATGCAGAGGGGCCTCTCAAGTCATCATTTCTTGCTTATTACTTTGTACCATTTTTGTTCGCTGTCCATAACATTCTGAATTAATCTGTTTTTAATCAGTGCCATATGCATGCTGAACACCTATCAGGTAATCTTCTTAGTAGAATTTGCCATACATGTGTTTGACGATGACCATTTTGTTCTTTTCCTGCTAGGTTATATCCAGTTTTGGTTGGTAAGGTCCTGTATGTTAACTGAATTTCTGTCTCATCAGCAGGGATTTTTTCTATCCAAGTTGTGCTGTTGTATGGTTTCAGCATGACTTCCAGCTTAAGTATTTCTGTGTGGAATGCAGAGATAGAGCCTGAGTAGGCCTTTTTCACTACTCCTGTATGCAAGTCTTAGATGTGTTGCTGTAACATCAATCAGGCACCCACGCCTACTGTTGCATGTGCCACCTGGCTGGTGCATATGTTTTAACATTATTATTCTGACTCTGTGACATTTCAATATGTTCCTGCTGACATCTGCATTGTAATCAGTGATAAGTCCCATGAGGCTGTCTTGACCTACATGCATTTACAAGATGTAGAATGGGGAGCCGTAGACAATGAACCACTGAGGATAGTCAGTCCTTGGTTCAGGACCCATCTTCCTCTGGAGCTCACCCAGAGTGTGAATATATGGTGTGAAATGAAAAACACAAACAATTACAGACTGCTATTAACCAACACTCTTTCCCAGTGCAGTTCTGTGGCCTACCCAGGAAACCTTTTGTCCATGCTTTCGCAACACTTTGCCCTTGCTCGTCTTTGTGACGCGCACAGAGGACGTTGGCTGTCTTCTTCTCACTACATGAGGAGGTTTCTCATTCAAACCTTTGTGTTGAAAGCTGGAGACAACTCTTGCTGTGTGTAGCATAGTTGTGAAAAGCTCATTTCTAAACTCTGCTTTCACAAGTCTCTGGACACTACTTTTCTGGCGAAGCCTACAGCACGTGCCTGCCCACTCTGACAGTGATACTGATAGCTACCACAGGCATGAACCATGTGAGCACGTACGGTTCAACAATTATTCCCATTGTAGGGCCCGAAAGTCACGCCTGAATTATAACATAGAACTTGCCATTGAATTTTTGACTCAGTGAAAGTTTCTCTGGCAGCCAGCCACATCAAGATGTGATGCAATGTTTTAGGAACTAACTCAGTCCCCACTGTCAGGGTGTGCTGGTGGTTTGGTGGAACCGAGATCAGTTAAAAAAATAAAATGTGTACCTGAATGTGGTAATCTGGGATTCACAAAAACTTTCAGCATAACAAACAGTGTCTGCAGTCATGGTCTCATTTATTTATCCAGCTCCCTTTTCTATATGTAACCACTGTGAGTCCCATTCTGTTACGCCCAGCACGCTGGTAGATGTTGTGAGCACTGCTGAGGTTTATCATCAATATCATCATCAAATCCTTTAACTCCTTGTGGAGCATAGGGCATCCATGAAGAGCTTCCAGGCATTGCGGTCTCCAACTATCCCCCTGACCTCGTTCCATGATCTTCTTGTGCTTCTTATCTCATCCTCTATTGTCCTTCGCCACGTTCTCTTCGGCCTACCTCACCTTCTGTATCCCTGAGGATTCCAATCTAATGCAGTTTTCCCTATTGCTCCTGTTTCTTTACGTAATGTGTGTCCAATCCAATTCCATTTTCTTTTTATCTGATTTTCTATTGACTTCTGATGGGTGATTTTCCATAGTTCTTCGTTCATAAACTTATTGGTCCATTTTGTATTCATTATTCGTCTTAAGCATTTATTTACAAATATCTGTAGTCTTCTTGTTATCTGGTTGGTAGTTTTCCAAGTTTCACAAGCATATAATAATAATGATTTTACATTTGTACTGAATATTCGTATTTTAACTTCTTTTGATATGTTTAGATTTCTCCACACAGGATACAGCTGTGCAAATACACCATTTGCTTTCTTGATTCTACTTGCTACATCTTCCTCTGTTCCTCTTCTTACTGACACCACACTTTCTAGGTATACAAAGATCCAACTTCTTCAATTTCCATTTCCTCTAACCTAAATTTTTGCATATGAGATGTGTTAACTGTCATCCCCTTCGTCTTGTTTATGTTAATACGCAAACCAACTAATTCTGCTTCCTCTTTTAGTCTCTTTAGCTTTTCTTTCATATCGCAAAATCTCTGGGCTAACAGACAAATATCATCCGCATAGTCCAGATCTTCCAATCTTTGCTTCATACTCCACTGTATTCCCCTTTTCTGTAAACCTTTCATTCTTTTCATGACTGTGTCTAATATTAGCAGAAAAAGTGTTGGGGGTAGAATACATCCTTGCCTTACACCATTTCTGACCTCTATAAAGTCTGAAAGCTTTCCTTCATGGGAAATTTTGCACTTAAATCCATCATAGAATATTTTAATTATCTGGATAATCTTCCTTGGTATACCATACTCCTGTAGTGTGAGCCACATTATTTCTCTCTTCACGGAGTCAAATGCGTTTTCAAAATCGATAACTGTATTTCAATTTTTGTAGGAGGGTCCAAGTTTACTTCAGTTTCTTTTTCACTATTATCTTCTTCTTCTACGTTTCCCATTTCTTGCTTACTTCCTACACTGTTACCATCTTTGTTAAATATTTTGGAAAAATGTTCTCCCCGCCTCCTCAGTTGTTCTTATTGTGTTGATAAGAGCATTCCTGATTTAGTTTTCACTGGTCTTTTCATCCTAATTTTTCTTTGAGACAGCTTTCTCATAATATTATAAAGCTCCTTATGTCTCCTTTCTTTTCCACTTCTTCTGCAAGTTTTGCTTGTTCATTTATCCAGTTTCTCTTGTCTTTCCTAATGCTTCTCTTTACTCTCTTGTTAATTTCTGAATATTATGTTGGTGTACTAATTTTCTGTTGTCTCATTTTGCTCCTGTTTACATTTTCTTTTGCCAGTTTTCTTCTTTCTGTTTCTTTCCATGTCTCCTCAGAGATCCATTCCTTTTGTTGATTTTCTCTAAAACCCAGTATTTTCTTACATGTTTCTATATATACATTTTTCATCGCCTTCCAGCTTTCTTCAGTGTATGTATCTTCATTCTGGGTGGACAGTACAGAGAATGTATTTTTCAGTTGTAATTTAAATTCTTCCCTTACACTTGGCATTTGAAGTTTTTGTACATTATATTTCTTTCTTCTTGTTTCAATCTTCTTTCTTGCAACTAATATTTTAAACCTAAAGTTTGCCATCATGAGATGGTGGTCACTGCCTGTATCAGCTCCTCTTTTGTTTCTCACATCTAATAGAGACCTTCTAAATCTTTTACTAATTGCTATATGGTCAATTTGGTTTTACATTATATTATCGGGGAGACCCATGACACTTTATGACATGTTTTATGAAATACTTTTCCTTCTATAATCAAGTCACAGCTAGCACATAGCTCACTAAATAGTTCACCATTTTCACTCATGTTTCCAATTTCGTGTCTACCCATGACATGTTCCAAACCTTCATTGTTTGATCCAATTTTGGCATTCATATCCCCCACCACTATGATTACATCCCTTTTTTGAACTGTGGGTATTGTTTCATGCAGTTGCTGGTAGAATTTTTCTTTCAAATCCTTGTCCGTCATTTCTGTGGGGGCATAACATTGGATAATTGTTAAATTGCGGATTTTTGTTTTAAAGCATGCTAATATTATCCTTTCCGAAATTGGTGACCATTCCTTTAAGCTTCTTCAGGCTTCTTTGTTCATTAGGATCCCCACGCCACTTCTGTGCTCTGTATCTTCACCAACGCCTGAGAATATCAGGAAGTTTCCATTTTGTGATTTTTTCTCATTGTTCTCTTTCCATCGTATTTCACTCAGACCCATAATATCCGACTTATAGCTTGTCAGTTCTTTCTCTACTTGCTTTAATTTGCCATACTCTCTCAATGTCCTTTCATTCAAAAACCCTATTCTCGTTTTCCATTTCATGTCAAAGAGGTCACCTCTTATATCAGGCCGTTCACTCTTCATTTCTGTTTCTTTAATAACAGTTTTTAAGGTGTGCAGGTTATTAGCCTACAGCACCTGATCTCAGTGATGGGGCTGCCATATAAGCCTCTGAGCAGGCTGATTTTCTGTCAGGGTTTCTTCCCCTAGCCTTTGAAGGTCCCCCTTCTCCACAAGAGAGTGGTGCTGGTTTTGGTCCACCCTGGGTATTTTATTTCCCCAGTACCCACCATATTTGGTGAGCCTTCCCCTATCCGCCACCTGGGGAGGCGCTAGATGGGAGACCAGCAACTCCACATGAGGCTGAGGTTTAGGTGACCAGATATCCTGTTAAGTTGTTACAGTTTTGTATATCTCTAGTTTGGCTCTTGACCAGATGCTGTGTTGTGTTTACAGCCTTTGTACAAGGATCCCAGACATGTTGACATTAACTCAGTATCATTGCCCATTCATACCCTTCCTCCAAGAAACCTGTATTTGCTACTTTGTGATTTAAATCTGTGCAGTTCTATGGTCTAACATTATTGTCAATTGGCCACAAATTTTGCAAAAATCTGGGGGCCACTTCAAAATTCTGGGAACTGGAAGGGTGACATGAAAGTTCTATTTTAAGCACCCATGAGTTTGAAGTGACCTGTGACCCTCGCTGTTACCCGGCACTTTCTACTTAGTGACACATGACCGTGAGATTGATTGATGCAGTGCATGTTCATACAAGTCCATTTTCTCTGTGGTCCCTTTGTTTTTGTTTTCCTGAGTACTATGATATACTGAATGTACTGAATTTAAGTGTCTGATCTGTGTTTGCATTTTAATATATTTTAAGTTATTTTGTGTTTTTTTGTGCCCACCATACCAAGTAAGAGGAGATGTGGAACAGATAAAGCTGGTGATAAAAGAAAGAGAAGAGCAGTAGCTTTAGAGGGGAAAAAAGAATAACAAGACAACATGAAAGTGGTCAAACTGTGTTAGCCAAAGCATGTAATCTTGGCAGGTGATGTGCTGCATATATTTAAGAATTCTGCCTTATGACCTGGTTGTTGGGCCAGAATCATTTTGTATGTTGGGGGAAGTCCTTTTTTAAATTGCTACGTACTGTCCTGTTATGACCATATACAGGGTTTACTGGGAGGAATCTACCATACTTTGGAAGAACATTTCTTAGGATAATTTAGATCATGGTATCCAAACATACCTATATTAAGGGTGGAGTAGGAGAATAGTGATGGAGATAATGACATGAGGAACATGTGGTTTTTTTGCAGTTGGATGTGCACTGTACCTGTTTAATGTGATGTGTTACCTGTGCACTTCACAGGTCCATCCTTGAGCCAGTAGCCTTGCCAAATCAAGTCATTCACTGGAGCAAGTACTTGGAACCCTCAGGACAATTTTTATTAAACTAGTACAAGTTTTTCTGTCATAATGTCTTAATTAAGTGTTAAGTACAGGTGTTGATATTACAGGAACTACAAATTCCTCCTTGCTTTAATGTGCATTTTCTCATCATCGAATGTATAAAAGCTTTCATTCTTTACAACATATGTTGTCTCTGTAACCTTTCAGCCTTCAGTATAGTTGTGTTAGGTTGTATCATTCTCATTTAATGTAAAGAATATTCTCCTGAATGTGGTAGGTCCCCCTGTACACTGTGTATTTCTTCGAGATGTGACACTGAAATACCAGTGATGAAGAAAGTTTGATGGGTCACGTTCTTCCAGTGATCATTCATACTGTTCAGCATTAAATCATGTAAAATTTGTGATGTTATTACTGTCCTCAATTTGTTAATATGAAAGTATTACTATATCCTCATTTGTAACGCATTGTTATCATATGTAACACTGGTACATTGGTGATTAGTTTTCCTATCATAGAAAATCTCTTTCTTTTGGCTAAAACTTTATCCAAAAGCTTACCTAGTGCCATACCATTTAAACACTTTGTATGTTAGTGTAAAAATGAAATAATTGCATTGAAAATACTACTCATCACCAGACAAAATTAGGCACCTGGGATTTGTGGTCCACTGATCTTGACCTTGACGGTGATTTGGCTAGTTCCGTGCTGTCTAGGCACTTTATATATTAGTGTAAAACTGAAATAGTTGTGTTGAAAATTATACCAACAGATAAAGTTAGGCACCTGGGATTTGTGGACCATGAAGCAGTTTTCTTAGACTATATTACAATGTACAAACATACTTATATATGTTTAGCACTCAGAATTGTGAGTCTCACATATTTATTTTTGTATTATTTCAGTTACCATTTGAAAAATCTATATACTGGATTCAGCACAGTATGATGGTGATTGTGCCTTACTATTTACTTCAGTTGGGAGGTAAGAGATGCCTCATACCATGTACAGCAGTTCTGCTGTTACACTAGTGTTCTAACGTGAATTGCCTTTGAATACTGATTGCATACTGCAAACTTCTGCATATGTGTGTTGACTGTCATGTGATTACAGAAACCAGTATGAAGATACAAGGTTGAATTGCAGGCCAAATTGTTTCTGATATGACCCTGTTTTTCTTGTGCTATTTTGTGTATTGTGGTGTGTCATGAAAACAACTATGAACTATCACATTACTGTGGAACTGACTGTACTTGTATTTACGTGACATACAGTCAGGTATGAACAATAGGAGCTGGTGGGAAAATGGTACAAATACAAAATCAGAGACGATTTTTAGTACCCAATACATGTAATGACACTCCATTGCCCTAGTATATGCCTCCCAGTCATTATTTTTCTCTAAATATATGGGGAGTTTTGAGAGCAGTAACAGTCTTGATTGTTATTTAACTACATTAATTGTCCTAACATTACAGCTTCAAAATCCAGTTGTGTGTGTAATGGAACTGTGACACTTAACGCAGTGCAGTGCAGAGTTGTATCTGCTTTGCTTATTTTGTGAGGAACATATGAATAGTGTCAGCATGGAGGCCATATGAGAATCTCACATGGAAATACTACAGGATCTGCTAATGTAGAATACTCTTGTTTTTATGTGGTAATAGGTCTTTGAAAATATGACAACATTTGTTGTAACTTTCTGTAGATATAAAATAATGGTGGCTGTACAAGATCTGTAGTAGCTCTTTGTATGACAGCAATAATTATTTTCACTAGAGCAATGCATGTGAAATTTTGTGTGTAGAGATTTCATAAACATGCCTGCATATACTGTATAAAGTGTTGGTGTGTATTTTACCAATTTACAAACATGGCAAAATGGCATAAGTCTGATATAGTTGGAATTTCTACTAGTGGAAATTATGCAAAGATATGGGTCACTGAATTTTATTGTATTATAGTGCTTGCTAGTCTCGCCATACAGATTGAAGTGTTCAGAGGAACTGATGAATCATAAGCTTGTCCCTGTACTGTTGTTGTGTTGTATATGTGAATGATGAATACAGATCCAGACAGTTGGGAAAGTTAACTATATGTCCAGTGTCTTGCACTTTTGTGATCTGCAGATTCATGATATTAGGAGTTTTAGCTTGTATTTTAGTCTTATTTCTACATTCCTTTATCTCAAACTGGGTTCTGGACTTAACTGAATTTAGAATGGCACACATAGACATTAATACGTAAGCGCTTCTAACCCCCCGCGCACACACACACACACACACACACACACACACCTTTGCATGCTGAATCATGCAGATTTTTGCTTACCTCAGACATTAGCAAATTCTACATCAGAGATGTGTTAAAATTTAGTACATTTTCAGTTATCATGCCATAATACAGGGAGATGAGGCGAAAAATAAACCCGGAGGCACAGCAAACTTAACAACCTCACATTTCCACGTGTAATATGTATATCTTACTGGATGTTAGATTAGAAGCTGGAATAACCTTCACCTCTCATATATACTTGATTTTGAAAGAACTGGAACACTGGGAAACCTTGTTTGAAAATTTCTTGTGATACTGTTCGTACAAAGTCTTCCTTATGTAGGTTTCCACATAGAATATGCTGTGCATTAAACTGTACTGCATACTCATGAACAAAACATATTGAAATTACACTGTGTTGTACACCTGTCACACAGCAGATCAAACTCAAATGTTTGCCTGCAGTTATGAAATGTACCCTGCACACACAATGAAAAGAGTGCTGTGTGAGAGTCATGCAGTTGCAATACAAGTTCAGTGTCAGCAATTTCTGGACACACCTTTGAAACATATATAACAGTCTGTTCACTGGGTGCAGACTGTCAGGCATGTTGACATTTGAAGAAGGTAATTTCCAGTACCTACTTTAACGTGCAGTACTTTATATTTTGTATATTATATGCATAAAATATGATGAAATGTAAGGTTTAAGCATGGGTGTGTCTGGATTCAGTTTTTAGTTGACCTCCCTGTATTTGAGAGAGAGTCTGAAAGTCGCATATAGCAGCCAAAATTAAAGTAAGCGAGGATGTTATCAAAGAGATTATTTGTTTTTCCATGTGATACATTGAATTGTTAAAGCACTTCTTCCATCATTGTACCAACTTCTGAAAATCAGCTGCATGGAGCTTGGTTGGCTGCTGTCATAGCCACACAATATGTAACATTTAACTTCTGCATTTCAACCAAGATGTTCTGTCAGTTTACCAAAGAAGGGAAAATTGCCCATTGTGAAGTCCAGACTTGTAGAGTGGGTGAAAAGAAGTTCCCATTTAAGTCCCTGCGCTCCATTAGATCTGTCACTGTCATGCAAGAGCAATAGTATGCTTCTTAATAGCTCAGGTTTTTTCTGCGGAATTTGTCTCTTATATGTTTGCAGAACTGCAAGGTATGATGTGGCACTGGTGGTTTCACCAGACCTTAGGGTTTGGACAGACAGTTGCATCTCAAGAAAGTCTGCATAACCTTGCCTGCAGATGGCGTGACTTTAAACTTTTTTGGTTACAGGTGAAGTGGGATGCTTCTATTGCATGGATGCACATTTTGATTTAGTTGGAAAGTGATAGGTGCATGGTTCATCGCCAGTAACAGTCCTGTTGAGTGTCTCCTCTCCCTCAGTCTCATATTGACAAAGTTGTTTCAAAGCAAGTCCATTCTGGTCATTTTCTGCTCAAGATTTAGGTCTCTGGGAAACAATGCAGTACAGACTTTTTGAAACAGCATGTGATACTACCCAACCCGTATGAATGCCCAGTAGCAACTGCAACATCACCTATTCTTACCTGTCTGTCAGCTCAGATCATTAATGCCACTTGTCTCAACAGCAGCATTTGTCACAGTTTAAACTTTGCATACAGGACTGTCATCATATTCCAGTTTTGAACATCCTTGTGGGAATTTCTGAACCCAGTTTTAACAGCTCTCACATGACAATTGCAGCAGTACACAGGACAAACATCTTTATGAATGTCCTTCACCAAATGTCCTGTTACCCACATCAAACCAACAAACACTGCTGTGGTGATTGTGTAGTTCTGCAATACTGTACCATCATCATATTTAACCACTCAGGACCTGTGTCACACGCTTGCGGTGTGGAACCACTGTGGATTGTGCTAACATTCATTTGTGACACAGACTCACCTTTGTATCTTGTACTAAAACTAGATGGTATTACATGCTGAGAAAATATTTATAGTTACTAATATTGGGCTCGGCAGCTATCTACAGAATACTGCTTTCATTAGAGTCACATTCATTGGTTAAATTTATAGTTATTTCATAAAATATTTTGTACTCATTTTTTAATGACATCATAGTGAGCTTTTCTCTATTTGACTGAATTGAATCACATCTCTTTAACTTCAACTTTTAAACCAAATGGTACTGTACATGAATAAATTGTGCCTATTTCCTTGCATTATGATAATTAAAATATGAGTACAGTATTTTAACAAGTGGAGTTTCTTTTGGCCAGCTCTCTTTCACGCGCGCACACGTGTATGCATGTGGGGTGGTGGTTACATACATTTGCTTGTGTGTGTACAAGTTGCCATTCTTCATTACACCTCTTGAAGCAGTTGACCAATTTTTAAGAAACCTACTATGACGGAAATCCCAGTCCCATACCTCGTAATTTCGTACAGTCAGTAGTAGCAGTGTTGTAGACATGTAGCACCATTAGCGCCACTTACCCTGGAATCCTGAAAATTATATGATTAATTTTGGAAAAATATGAAATTTATTAGGGTAAAACACTTGTAAATTGTAGATAACATGGTGGCCATGCAAAACTTTCTTTTTATAGCCGTTAAGTAGTGAACCATTGGAAACATGCAAGTGAAATTTGGTGTGGAGATAGATTGTGATGAGATATTATTTTAGGGCATTGAAACATGGCACCTGTTTGAAATTTTGTAACCATGGAAATGAAGTGAAATTTTGAGGTTTTGTCCAACACATTTAACATATGCAGAATGTGTTCTTCCGTAATATATTCTGTACAAGAATAGAATAAAATGGCATTTATACTAGCTGTTGCAAAAACCAGATATCTCTGCAGTAGGAAAATATACTTCATGATTGCTGCTCAAGATATGTTGTTGCAGTCAGAAATGCTAGAGATGGTGAAATAAATGGCCTCAACAAACCCAGAAATGTCTACTGATAGGTGGTTCTTGTTTTTTCTAATATTATCTGAAAAACTGCATCCTTATCACTGAGATGTGTAGGTCAGAGTGAGCGTTACTTATGCTATGTGTAGAGAACCATATTTACTTGAATTTAAGACAAGGTTTTCCCTTAAATTTGGTGCTTAAATATGTGAGGTTGTCTTAAATTCTCATATGAGGCACTGAACTGGAATATGTTGATTCACATGCCAAATCGCCATGTGTAGACAAAAGCGAGAACAGAGCATTACCAAAATTAACTGACATAGTCTTCTTTTTTTTGGACTTTGCCCATAGACTATTTTGTTAAAGAATCTAGAAGTAAAGTAGCTATTGAAAAATTAAAAATTTAGTGCAGGGCTCAAAATTAAAACCTGGAACAATCCACAAATTAAAAACCACAAAAAGAGCCATCGACTCCATAATCAGAACACACACAACACAAAAATCCAGAAAACATGTATTTCAAATTCTTAACACCACTAAAACCCTCTGTGGAGAAAGTTGTGAATCTTCTTCATCGGTTCAAGTAAGTTTATAAACCAAAAAATATAAATGTATTATATAGTCCTTGTGGATCATAACAGCATGGCAGCACGTGACAGTGAAGTGTGTTGTATGTCCAGTGCAGTGGATGAGACTAATGATGATGTGTTGTGGAATGGCACTGAAGAGGCTGGGAATGTTAGGAGTGAGTGTGAGGGAGATGAAGGCACTGACTGTGAAAATGGAGACAGTTACACTGATTGGTAAAGGCAGTTAGAATCTGACATGCTTTGTATATTAAGCATATGCAGTTAATAGTAATGTATATTTTTGCTTAACAGATATTTTATTTTGGGTGGGGGGGGGGGTTTTTTTAGAGTCATCTTGCATTTAGTTAAAAATACAGTCTAGTCCATAGAAAGTGTACCTGAATAAATTTGTTAGTGTTCAGTGATACCTACCTACTTATCTGTCTTCCACAGTGCAACTAGCTAAATGCACTTTGATTAAAATTTGGAATTGGAGACTCTTCCAGCCAAAGTTACAGTTTGATCATTATTCTGATCACATAGTTGCTGTCATGTGATGCAATGTGATGTGATGAACAGAAATGTTGCTGTCTCAATGTGCCTTCACAGTCTGGGTCTGATGTAGTCCGCTCTGCAAAGTGTATTAATGAGTTAACATATCTACTCCTCAGGGGCATATAATGTGGAGAAGTATTCAGACTTCAGCTGGTGTCTTGTGGCCTACGGGATGAATCTTGTTTATCACTTTGTAGTTCTACAGATGGTTGCCATTGTAAGTATGCTTACTGTCCACTGCCACTTCTGTCTGCTTGAGTGTCACAGTTTGTCATTTTTGTAGGCATATCCTCTTTGTCTGTGAGGGTAACAACTCCTTACTGTAAAAGCATAACACATTATGAAGTGGTTGGATATTTGATCATAAGAATGATGGGGAAGCAGAAGACTGGAGGAATCACATTACAAGGATCTCCATGAATTGTAACGCCTAAGCAAACATCATTTGGGTGATCACATCAAAAATAATGAGATGGGTGGGGCATGTGGCATGTACTGGGGAGAGGAGAGGTGCTTATAGGGTTTTTGTGGTGAAATATGTGGGATTTTAGGCATAGATGAGAGCATAAATTAAAACATCTTTAAAAAATGGGGTTTAGAGCAGTGTTTCTCAACCTTTTGTGAGATTGTGGCCCGGTAAATTCCTTTTTCATAAGACGAGGACCCAGTCCCAACAAATTTACTCGTAAATACCTTTCCAATTTTTTTTTAGTTTATACATTAAACTAACATAAGTATTAAAAATTAATTATGGCATAATCATAAAGAATATTAGTACACTTATGTGGATGGTGTGGCTTGTTGACAAATATAAAATTACATTTAAATTAGTTATCAATCACTGGACTAATGAAATCTTGTAGCATATTGTAGTTTCCTCAGGCCAACACCACTAAATTAATTTGTGCTGATTTTTTTGACATATCCCATTCTGATCACCAAACATTTATAATATTATTCAGTGTAAAATTGATTATTGTATTATTAAATTGATTTTTATTATGTTGGTTTAAAAAAAACGGTAGTGAGAAAAATTTATATGTATTGTAACTCACCATAGAAGTTAGCTGAGCAGGGGAAGCAGCAGAAGAATGTCAACTTGACCAGGAAACACTATCGCATACACATGCCAAATATTTATATATGCAAAATATGTAATTTAATAAATAAAATGTATGAATCTAAACATTAGGTCTGCAGTAATTAATATTTTTAATTTAAAAGTGAAGCACTTTAACACAGCAATTATAAGTTCTTTAAAAGTTAAACTTAGTTTCTTTTATTACAACTGAGTTTTTGAGATTTTTTTTTTTTTTTTTTTTTTTTTTTTTTTTGTTTGCTTTTT
>Ga0123352_10008337_pt1 | contig 16123 bp, 7 predicted proteins | sample TergutLab28metaG_FD_89700 | JGI IMG/M metagenome (GOLD analysis project Ga0123352, IMG submission 89700) | Labiotermes labralis P1 segment gut microbial communities from Petit-Saut dam, French Guiana - Lab288 P1 | ecosystem: Host-associated > Arthropoda: Insects > Digestive system > Gut ... | reverse complement strand
TTTTTCCTATCTGCCACCATCTCTCTCCATCTTCTCACTCCCAGCACTTGAAGATCTCTTTCTACTTCCTCTTTCCATCTTTTCCTGGGTCTTCCCCTTCTTCTCGTCCCTTCCAGTTCTTGAATGAAAATCTTTTTGGACATCCTATCCTCCTCCATTCTCTCTAGATGACCTAACCAGCTTATCCTTTGCCCTTTTATCCATTTTACTATATTTTCTCCTTTGCTCATCTACTCTAGATCTCGATTCGTCCGACTTTTCCATTCCCCGTTTTCATATTTAGGACCATATATTCTTCTAAATATTTCCCTTTCAAAAATCAGCAGAGCTTGTTCATCTTTCTTCGACAACGCCCATGCTTCCGCTTCATACGACACTTAATAAAACCAACCAGCTGCATTAATTTCTCAAATTTATTTTTGGAATAAAACTCTACATGTTTCGGACAGTTCCTCTGTCCATCATCAGGAGTTTTTCACTGTACACACAGCAATACATACAGGTTTGCTGTGTGTACAGTGAAAACTCCTGATGATGGACAGAGGAACTGCCCGAAACATGTAGATTTTTATTCCAAAAATAAATTTGAGAAATTAGTACATCTAGTTGGTTTTATTATAAGAATTGATTTTATTTTATTATTTTTATTTTTTGTGACGTAACAGGCCAATTCGAGCCTAGGCCGCCTCGTTTCTGAGGTTTCTAGATAACCCAAAATTAGGCACACACTCGCAGCCAGTAGAACTCCTCCGAATGAGTGATCAGATTGTCGCATGGGCTGCTACCTATACAATACACAATAAACATAAAGGACGAAATTTCATGAACTCAGTAAAATTCGAACCTGCAGTCCCACAGATCGAGCGGCTTACATAGCCACCAGGATCACCACCTAATATTACTAGGGTGATCAAACAGGCAGTATGACATGAAAGCTCCCGTGACACATATGGATTGACAAATGAAATTAGAACAAACTCAGTACCTTTGTTGGAAAATCTGAAATGCCATGGCTAGTTATGATGCATGCATTCTGATGGGAGAATAATACTAAAGTTGTCTGACAGCAGTAAGACCTTGACTGTTTATGGGTGCGACTTTCATGTGAAAGGGCCGACTAGCGGGCGTTTGTGTGCACGGCGGTGCATCTTTCAGTTGCCTGAAACGTGGGTAACTTCAAAGTGCAGTTGTAGGAAACTTTATATTATTATTATTATCATCATCATCATCATGTTTTCTTCTTCTTCATCTCCTATATACAGGATATTTATACTTATATTCCTGAGACAAATTATGTGCCTAGGGAATACAGTGTTTCAGCTATTCCGTTGTTACTATTCATGGTGCTTATATCGTTAATTTCAGTGTTGAATCTGTTGTATTTTTACATTAGTACTTTCCGAAGTATGTGTGCAGGGCCCAATATGGCTGTTTTCTGGAGTTCCTTGACTTCATATTTTCCTGGTATGTTGCTCACGTATTTTCTGAATGACTATGAAATAGTCCCAGTCGCCCCTGTTATTACTGGTATCACCTTTGTTTGTACATTCCACATGCACTGTATTCCTATTGTAAGATCTTTATATTTTAGAATCTTCTCAGCTTCCTTTTTAATCACATTTCTTTCTCCTGAGATTGCAACGTCTATTAACATACATGTTCCCATTTCATTATCACGGATTATAATGTCTGCTTTGTTGCTGGGGATAGTTCTGTCAGTTTGTACCTGTTGATTCCACAATATGATTTATTATTATTATTATTACTATTATTATTACTTCCTCCAAGACGTTTTGGACCTTCTGGGCCGTCATTAAGTAGAACCAAATGCAAGAGGAAAGATGTGTAAGGCACCACAGTTATTGTCACTAGCCTAGTGCAGTTAGTGCAAATGTACGACATAACGGCAACAATATGTACAGGGGTGCTGATAAGTCTTTAACCCAACCAGGAAGGAAACAAGCTACATTCCTCTCATTTTATGGAACTTGAAGGTGCATTATCACATTCACAACGGTCCACCACACGTCCCTACCGTAGCCAGATCAATCCATTCCTCTGCCCCTCACACTTTTAACAGGTGCAGCTTGTTTTCTTCCTGGTTGGGTTAAGGACTTATCAGCAACCCGGTAGGTATATACATTACATGTATGCATATTATAAATGTGATTAAGAATTGAATGTTTAAATTAAGGTTATTAAGTCCAAATCATATTCAAAATATGTGCACATATACACGTGCACATGCCGCCATATCGCGCTGCGAGTAGCGGCACTTTTCTAGCGATGACGCACGCTGTTCTTTTGTACATCCTTCCGCTTGCACTAAGTTCTCCGTGATGATCATCAAGAAGGGCCGTAACGTTTAGGAAGAAATAATATGTAATTGTAGTATTATAAAACATACTGCAAGTGCATTTTTGTGTTTGTGTTAGTAACTGTAGTATGCAGTTCTTCAGGAAGTGGGGTGGGGGACATGGACTGGATTGATCTGGCTCAGGGAAGGGACAGGCAGCGGGTCCTTGTAAACGCGGTAATGAACGTTCGGATTCCGTTCAGCGCGAGGGAATTCTTGACTAGCTGAGAATCGGTCAGCTTCTCAAGGAGGACTCTGCTCGACTGAGTGAGAGAGTAAGTAACTAAGTAAGTAAGTAACTAACTAACTAAGTATATAAGTAAGTAAGTATATAAGTACGTAAGAAAGTAAGTCAGTAAGTAAGTAAGTCAGTACGTAAATTAGTAAGTTAGTAAGTCAGTAAGTGAGTAAGTAAGGATGTCACTAATGGTGTAATGCACGAAAAGCATGGAACATATAAAGATGGCGAGTCGTTTCTTTAGAAGTGGAGCAATACACAGTTTTCAAGAGCGAATGTGTGCCGTAGATTGACAGGTAAGTTTAGAGGCTTTTGTTGTAACAGCGGATATGGGGCGTTAAGGTTTAGTGACAGAAATACACCTCACTATTTAAGGAATTTGCATCTATCAGCGGGTTCACAATACAGATTCTGTGTGAGGGAAACACACATGGATGTTGTCGGTCCTTATCACAAGGAACATAAACTCAAGTAATATTTTCACAACGCGTTTCTTCAGCACCCGGCTTAAATTTATCCTGCCTTTACAAGGTGTAAGTTTGAAGTTGTTTATTGCGATTAGATTTCCATATCAAAACTCCATATAAACTTATATTGCCTGCATTTCCACCCGCTATGCACCCCACTCAAGCAATAGTCTTTTACGCACTAATCTGAACAAAATTAAATGAAGGATGACGGATGTATTACTAATATTGTTGGTTACCAAATTGCCGTTAGCCACTAATAAATTAATGCGTTACACAAACGAGAGAAATCATTTTTAGAAGTAAACAGAATCGAATATTATTGTTTGGTCTCCCACCGAAGGACGCGTGAAGACTTTTTAGATCATTTCTCTTGCATGGTACATATTCGACGTGCACAAGCATCATCGTTGCCGTCGTTAGGAATGACGTCACAATTTCACATCCAGCCCCGAGGCAACATCTTCCATTTCATCCGACGACATCCCAAACCCCCCCCCACAGCCCATCGTGTCTCTCAATCGCAGCGCCAGGAGCCTTTCGAATGGATTACGTGTTACTGCCGGCTGTCTAAAACACAGCATATAGAGTGTGACGTTATTCTGCGGCATGGAGGAAAACGGAAAGGCGCGAGGAACGAGCCAGAAAGGCATGCTTCCACACCAAATCTATATTTCTTTCTTTCCACTTGATTTCTTTACTGTTCCTTGTTATCGACATATTTTATTTAACTTGTTTATTTTTCCATTTGTTTCTTTTTTCACACCCTTTTTCCCTTACGAAGTACGTTGGATATCACATGCTTAAATATTGCGCCTGTTGTGTGCTTTTAAAATGTGATTTCAAATTTCTCGACGTTTTTGCGCAAAACATGCAAAAATGTCTGAGGGAAGGAAACACGGGAAAGAAAGCAAACGGAAATATGTTAGTGAAACAGGAGAGAATGCATGATACGAGAGCATTCCTTCTTCCTATGCTCCCCTTGCGTTGTACAGATTGGCTGCAACAGTAGGCGGTCTGACCTCTACTCGAGAGGCGGACCTATCTAATTTGAAGATCGACTTAGACGTCTGCTGTCCTTTGTCAGATAATTGTCTTATTCAGTCGCTGCAGACGAATACTGGCTACTACAAATTTATTTTCTCAAATGATGACTTTCAACTTAGTGCCTGAATGAACTCTACATTTGGTGGAGTGCCAGTACAGGATCGTTGAATAATCTGTGACGGTAGAAATGTAAAGAAAAGTATATAGAAACTGCTAATGGTAGATCCGTATAGGACATGCTTGTAAAATCGTTCAGAGACTTTTCAGAAACATGGTAAAATCTGCGTCAAAAATTAGCGTTTACACACACACACGCGTACACACACACACAAACACACATTACACATGCACAAGCACACACACACACACACACGTGCGTACGCACACACACACACACACACACGTGCACGCACGCACGTAAGATTTTTTATTTACCTCATAAACAATTCTCATATTCCGAGCTGCGGTTTTTTTTATATTTTAAAAATCTGTCGTTACTTGCTTTGCCTGAAAATGGAAGGAAACGTTCAGGATAACTTTAAACTGATAACCACTATTGTCTTTATCATGATCTTAATATCATTCTTGTACTGAAGTTCAAGTATCAGTCCCTTCGCATTAGTGCAGTGTTGTAGTGACGGTAACCTTCTTATCAACGACACTTGGAACCAGAAATTCCCGACATCTACATTTATAACGTATTTCTTTACCACTGTGTGCTCTGAGTCGATCTCAGCCTTCTCTCCCACAGTATTATAGGTCTGGATGACCTTACCTTGCAGCAAAGTAGCCTGGAATCCGAAGCTGATGTCTCCTGCCCAGAGAATTCGCCATGTGCTGTGATAGTTTATTGACTGCATGATCTTGTGGTTTGTGTCGTGAGAGGTCATTGGAAGTAAACAGGTTTAATGAAGTAAATCTTGCAAGATGTATGAGATTTTGAGTATGGGCGAAGGGCAGTGGCTTGCGGAAACGAAATTGAACTTTCAGATTTCATAAAAGGGGCAATTTCTTGTCTAGGTAACTGATCATCTTAAAAATGACTGTGCATCGCGGAGCTGGCAAAATAACGCTTCCAGTATTCAAGATATTTGTCTTTGATGTCGATACTTTTTGGCCATTATTAATAATATTAGTAAATATCCCTTAGAAATTTTAATAGAGATATCTGACAATTTCCGTCTATATCTGTCATTTGCACTGTTCACATTCACTTATCCATACTTGTACGTACATTACGACACATTAGGGCACTATAAACCCACACTATCAGTGAATGTGTGCATTGCGAACTTGAAAGTTATTAAAAGGCAGAGTGACAGGGTAATCTGTAGAAACAGACTGTTTTACCGGCTAAGGTCGCGGCTGCAATACAGGAAGAAGCAAACTTTCCTATCCACTGCTTCATTAACGGAGTTTTTCGTTAATCACTGCCACATAAGGTTTGTATCATTAACTGTTAAGTTTAACCGCTACATGGGAAAAATTAACGAGCTAATTTAGAACGCCAGTTTGTACATATGTGGATGGGTAAAATGGGATCGTAAAGTGAAAAGTACTGTTGATTTTTTTAATCCTCCATTAATTAAGTAAATAATGAGTCATTCCACACAGGGGAGTAATACTTAGCCAGATAATTCCTCAGTGAACCAAGATATTTCACTCGCTGTATGTACTGAGAAATATCATTGCTGTGTGTACAACAGACCATTTCCTTTCCTTATCCCCAATGACACAACATATTCAGCGCCATGCTGTGTTTTGTATGTAAGATCCACTTTAATATCGTTTTCCTACCTGCCCCTAGTTCTTCCAAGTGGTCTCTTTCCTTCAGGATTCCCATCCAAACCCTGTCATAATTTTTTTCTCACATAAGTGTGACGTGCCACGCCATCTCGTCCCCTTGAATATTATGATAATATTTTGTGATAAGCACAAATCGTGAAGTTTATCTTAATGAAATTTTCTCCTGTTTCCTCTTATATTTTCCCTATTAGGCCCAAGTATCTTCTTCAGGACCCTGTTCTAGAAAAGTATGAATATTAATGTGAGAGACCAAGTTCCACACCCACACAAAACCAGGTAAAATTACAGTTGTGCGTACTTTACCATCGATATTTTTATGTAACAAAAGTGAGGATAAATGATTTTTAGTAGAATGTTTCAAAAATTGTAATATCCTTTTCAACATCAAATTGTTTTACTGCTTGTGTACTTCAGTCATTTTGCAGCACTCTGTGTCACCTGTCCTATTTTGGTCAAACTGGTCTACCGTATTAAGCCTGTGGCATGTCGTCTGAGAGGTGAGCAATGCATCAAATACCTATGGGTGTTTCAGAGCATAGAATGATGAAATAGACGCATTACTGTAGAACCGCAGTTCTGCTGAATTCTGTCCGTACGTTACAGGATGAAGTTACCAGATATTCTACTATAGGCATCATCTTATATTAGACGCTGAGGGATATTAGTTATATACATTTCCTGTCCTTTTCTTCTTCTCTCGTAGTGTAGAAAATTAAACTTTCCAATTAGGTTGAAAGGTGGTTTACAATATAGGACCTCTTCCATCTCCTATACAATTCAAGATATACTGTGCTTTCAGAAATATTGACCTCTGTTTGGCCTTAGGGATCCAAGCTCCTCACAAGACATCGCGGAAGGCAGTTGTAGTTTCTTCTTCTTTTTTTTACTTAGGGTTCATAAGAACCCCGAGGACATAACTCAGATATGATGCATTTTTTTTATGGGACACGTACTTTAAAGCTGTTGAATGGTTTCAAATAAAAAATCGAGTTTCTGAGTTTTGTGGAAAGTCTAACACTGACATTGTGGCTGATATAATTGTTACGGTTTCGTTGATAGCAGTGCGCCTGCAGTGTCAAAACTGACTCTGCAGGTGTCTCAGAATATTCACGAACTACTTCTTAACGTAAACTATTTTGTTCTATACTGACTTCCGCCTTTCGCATGCTGTGACCAGTAATAACATTGCTTAGAGTAATTTCATTTTATTTATCCCATTCAACTGTATTTGCTTCTGTGAACGAAGATGAAATGGATCATTTTGCAAGTTTCCTAACAACTGAACAACAAAGTGGCTAGCACACTTAAATGTTATAGAAACATGATCAATGATACTAACACAGTGTCTGTGACAGTTTATTGCAGTAACCATATGATATGATATGATACGATATGATATATGATATGACATGACATGACATGATATATTATAGGTATGATATATGATATGATATGTGATATATGCTATTTATTTATTTATTTGTGTATTTATTTATTTATTTACTACAATTGGGATTCCGCCCGGTGGCAGTAGTCGGTATGTTTATCCAAAAATACGAAAGAGACAGCACAAAAGGAGAAACAATACACAAAAATATACGAAAACAAAATACAAAAAAAAAAATAGAAAATAAATATACACAACAACAAAAAACATAATAAGAATATTATAAAACATGAGTCGAATAATTAGAAAGTAACAGAGAAGTAAATAATAATGACAAAACGTACTGCACAGAACATACATACAGCTGCATAACTCTACATCAATGATAATATATTTCACTCAAGATCATCACTGCACTTCACTTCTCTTCCCTTCACTTCCCTTCACATCATTTCAATTCACTTCACTTCACTTCTCTTCCTTTCACTTCACATCATTTCAATTCACTTCACTTCAATGCAATGCACTGCACTGCACTGCACCACCCATTTTTCACTTCCCTGCACTCTTGGACGTTTCGTCGCCACCCTTCACAAGCCCTTCACTTCTCTTCACTTATAACTACTTTCCTAACCCTCTTTCTAAAAATGTATGATTTACAGGCCGAAGTTGTAGCGTCTCTGCAGGCAGTTGTTTCCATAGTTTGATTTTCTTATTTATAAAGAAATATTTACCGATGTCTGTTCCTCGTTTCCTGGCTCTAATTTTAACATTTCATCACCACACTTAAATGTTCATGTTGTCGTCATATTAACTAGCTTTATTTGTTCGTAACTTCTTGTGCATCTTACTTCTTACATTTTCAGTCGACTCCACTCTTTCTTTTATTTAAATAATTCATCCATTTCTTTATTTACCTCTTTGCTTTTTCTTTTATTTTTACTTTACCTCCTTGTTTGTTTGTTTGTTTTTTACTCCTTTAGTGTTATCAATTCAATGTGTTACAATGAAGCGTAGCTGTTTCCTTGATCTCTCAAACTTCGGTATTGATGCAGTATAGATACTTTAGTTACAGTTTATGATGTTACAACAGTAGATGGTGTACTTTTCTGCTTAATGTTGTCCAGAAATCGTGAAATCACATTAGCCTGCTCTGCGGAGTGACAGATCGGTAGCCACAGATGACGAACATCAGTTTCAAATTGAGATGAAGTCGTAATTGTATAAATTGTAATTAAGTAATTGTACACGTAAATTAAAAAGTAATTTAACAGTGTTTATTAAATTTTGACGTGAGTTAATTTTATGTTGGTTAACCTCAGATGGATATTGCTGTAACGTTTGCTATTGGTCGTGAAATTGAAGGAAGGCAAGAAGAGAAATTTAAGGGATGGGGGAAAAATAATGGAGGAAGCATTTCATGAAGAGTCGTAGAAAATGTCTCTTTCTGTATTAGCTGAGGTGATTTCTGGAAAACTTAAATGGCTTCAGGGCCCATCATTTCTTCTTTATCCTTCGGAACATAGGTTAAGTTTCTTGTAGCTTGCTTCTCTCTCTTATTTGGTAGGTGTCATTCACTTCCGTAAACACGAGGCTTTCGTCTTCTCTTTACCTGAGAAACTTTATGAAACCGCCCTTTAAACGTTCGATTTGAACTTTTAGGAACCAAAGATCTAAATGTTACACATTTCACGCACTCTTAGTTTTTGGTTCTTCGTAATTTAAGAATTTTTTTTCACAATATTTTATTTCTAGTAATTTTGATGTTTTGCTCTCCGTGCATCTCAGTATAATCTTAGAAACTGAACAATTTAATACACAAATTCTTGTTTTATAATAATTGTTTTATATTCCTCTACATGTTTCAAGCACTGTAGTGCTCATCATCAGGAGGTCAAAATTGTATTATACATCATCTGGTATCGTCACATTCTGTAGGTGGCCGTCCGGTGCGTACCGGACGGCCACCTATAAAGTGTGATGATACCAGATGCTGTATAATACAATTTGACCTCTTGATGATGACCACGACAATGCTCGAAACATGTACAGGAATACAATAAACGTATTATAAAACAATAATTTTTGCATTAAGTTGGTTAATTGCTAAGATTACTTTTAGTAATATTTTAAAATATAAATCCTTTTGAATTCTTTTGTAGAATAAGTCGTTGAAATGCGTTGCTCTGTCACAGACGGATTTTAAGTCTGCCTTGTATCAAATGATTAATTTAGATTATAAGTTAAAGTCTACAAAAATAACCACCAGGTATGGGGAAATCTAAATAGGTGAGAGAGACTGTTTAGCTGTATAAATGTGACTCCTTAAGAAATTAGTCTATATTTCTCATATTTATTTAACATGGTGGCATGTAGCAACATAACTGTGCCGTATATTAAAGCATTTTGAACACTGCGACTTTGCAGAAATGTTTACAGCGACTGAGAAAAGGGAACAAAACGTACCATTTCTTTCGTTTTTTTGTGTTGTGATACGGTTTTGTGGTCCCCTCCATTCAGCAAACTTGCTGATCAAATAGCAGGAAAATCTGAAGGGAAGAATTATTTTTAAATATTAGGTGGGAATTGAAGATAATATTAAGAATGATATCAAATAAACAGAAGGCATAGTGAGCACTGCATTCCATTTGTGTAGAATGCGGGTTCATTGCCTTGTACTTTTGTGCATTCAAATGAACTTTTGTAGTCTAAAAACTCCTTAAGGAGGGCTAAATTTCTCCTTCTTCTTCATCATCATCATCATAATCATCATATTATTATAATAATTATTATTATTATTATACGATATGGATGTCTCTTGTCACAGGCCTTTTCTTCATGGTACTTCTCTTGAACCAGCGGTGATCCCCACCGCTCAGGCTTCAAGCTTCACACTGCAGTATTCCGTGTTATGTGTGATGTTCCAAGTATAGCTGTCTTTTGTAGTGAATCTATCGAAAGTTTTCCTGTTTATTGCTATTATTATTATTATTATTATTGATCTCACGGATTCACGGATTACGTCTCTTGTCCTCCTTTAGTTCCAAATGTTTAATGCTGGTATATTAGAGTTGTCCATTTCCCTTTATATTGCTTTGCACTGCTGGATCTTCTGCACTTAACGACACACACACACACACACATACACACACACATACATACACACACACATATACACATACACACACACATACACACACACACACGCACACACATAAACACACACACATACATACACACACACACACACAAACACACACACACACACATACATACACACACACACAAACACACACAAACACACACACATACACACACACATACATACACACACACACACATACACGCACACACACATACACACAAACACACACACACACATACACGTACACACACACACACACACATACACGTACACACACATACACACAAACACACACACATACATACACACACACACAAACACACATACATACACACAAACACACACATACACACACACACACATACTCGGTAGGATTCCTTTGGACGAGGGATCAGCCCATCGTAGGGAACTTTATCTGACAGCACACAACACCCACATGAGACAGACATACTTACCGTCGGCGGTATTTGAACCCCCACTCTGTGGAAAACGAGCGGCCGCAAACCTACTCCTTAGAACGCGCGTCCACCTGTATCTGAATATCTTATCATGCCACTCAAAAAAAATATTTAACCGTTCTGTAACGTGTTCATGTTGCTCCTTGCTAAATTACTTTGTTTTGTCATCACATCACAAGAATCATCCTTCAGAATATCCAGATTTCCTAACGAGATTTGTCATTGTCGTACCAATGTTCATGAAGAGTCATATCCCAAAGGTGTATGTTTTAATGTTATTCTTATTTATTTTCGCAGCTTATATTTTAAGTGAATGCAAGTCTACTTAACCTGTTGCATGACACTTCTCACTACATTTTGACCTTCCACTTGACGAGCGCTTGGATCTGATATAAATTTTGGTACACCTCTTCACCTGTAAATATTTTTCTACGTCATGCAATACACTGCCCAGCCCACATACTGCTAGGTTTTTAACTTCTATCGCGAAATTTTCTTTCTTTCTCTTTTCGACCTCTTCTACCTGCTCCTTGTGAGTGTACAGGCTTATTGTTGCACCTGATCACACTCAGTGGCACACACTAGGTAGGACTCCTCTGGACGAGGGATCGGCCCGTCGCAGAGAACTCTATGGTTGTGGAACTAATAACGTAAAGTAAGACACTGAACATCCCGCTGCAGATATAGATGTCCTGTTTCTTGAAACATTTATACGCGGTAAAATGTGGTACGTAGAGGATATCTAAAGACAACTTTATGAAGCCATACTTGCGCAATCTTTTAGCAAAACACAGCGAACAGCATATCCAGTAAGCATTAGGACTCGCTTGCAGAGACGAGGACTATCAAGACTCGTGTCTTCACTTAATTTCATTTTAGGGCAAAAGGAATTTAGAAAGGGAAAGAGTAAATAAGTGAGAGGATAAACTGCGCGCGCGCACTTGTGTGTGTGTGTGTGTGTGTGTGTGTGTGTGTATGTGCACGGAGTCTGTGTAACACATAGATGCATCTTAAAGTATAGAACTAAAATTACAGAAGTAAGGGGTGTGAGGTTTTAAAGGAGTGCAGTATGGGAACAGACGTTAGGGATGGGTGGATGGCAATGAGCTCGTACTGTGGGTGCGTAGGAAGGAGTTGGGTGCTGAGTATTTGGGATAGTTGGTTAAGAATGAAGGTGGGAGGATATATATAAGGTGCATGGTATGGGAGGTTGGGTTGGCTTTTACGAGGGGTTCGTGGGATGGGGTAGTTTGGAATAAGGAGTGAGAGAACACAGGGCGGGACTTTTCATTAGTGTACCCATGGTAGATGTTCTTCGTAGCAGACAAACCAGCAAGCAGAAAGCAACAGCAACTTGGCTTCGGTCGGTCTACTGGGAGGGGTAAGGTTGTAATTTTCCGGCAGTGCGATCTTCAATTAATGAAACTTGCTGCTGGTACTACTGGAAACTGGAAACAGCTAGCTACAACATAGCGGAGGACAGACGTCAAATAAATATGTTCGCAATTTGATTGTAGAGAGAGTGCGGCAGTCGTTGTTACCGCCGTTGTGAAATAACATCTCTGCGACTCTGCCGGTAGTCGTAGTAACAATAACAATTGGGGAAAGTCAAGAATGAAACTCTTAAGCATCCACCCTTTCCTTGCGCCCAGAGGTACACTTCGATAGAGCCTGAGGATTTCTTGGCTTTTTTCTGTAAAATTAACCGACTACATTTAAAGGGACCTCCTTTATATACAGTTATTCAAGTCATCGTCATTAATACAGTAGCTTATTGAATCTGTATCATTGTCATTAAAATTAATCTCTTGTTGAATTCTTCTCTGAGACAGTCAAATGTATTTCATATTATTACAGCTCCTTCCTTTGAGATCCACTTGAAACTTTGACAGCCAAGCGGTTATTTTACATACTATCAGGTTTCATATTCAAAAATTCTCCAAGGTGCACCCATTACGTTGTGTACGGACCTCTGAACAAACATAATCTTTTACCTTGTATAGCCTTAATTGATTGGTATTTTACAATGGAGGGGGAGAGTGTTTACCGCGCCGTGCGCACTGAGCCCTTATATAACACAGATTATGTTTCGGTTTTTAAGGGTTAATATAATATTTGCTTTTTACTCCTGGGACACGAAAGGCATTGTTTATCAACTAAAGTTACTAATTAATTAACACGCGTTCGTGCTACATGGCTCATAAATCTTATTAATTAATTTAAATACTCTAATGTTAGAGTAAGTGTCTAATTGCGAAACGTCTCAGTACGCTATCTTCTACCCCCATCTGTTAGTTCGTGTGTACCGGGTGCTGATAAGTCCTTAGCCCAGCCAGGTAGGAGACAAGCTCGGAAGCATGTCAGGGACGCGCGTGATTTCAGCAACATCGAGACGCGAGCTGTCATCAAGTTCTTTTTTCCTTCAAAGCAAGGCACCGAAGGAAATTCACTCCATTCTGACAGAAACATTAGCTTGTTTCCTTCCTGGTTGGCTAAGGACTTATCAGCACCCCTGTATTATGCTGACGTAAAATTCTAAGGCACGTTGTCACCAAACACCTTCACAGTGAGAGTTCCAATACAGTTGCAGTGCAGTTCGACCTTGGACAGATCACGAAGACCTATGTCGTTCTTAAAACTTCTGGACCAATTCCGGACTATTATTTCGTATTATTTATTATTTATTCATCATTTGACGCTTTACTTTGTCTTCTCATCTGCCAAAAACCTCTTTAATACCCCATAAAGCAGACAATTAAATCGAGTAATCATTGCTGTATTTACTTGATTACAATGTGTTTGGTAAGTCAGGTTTTTACGCCCCATTTTAATTACGCTTTGTTAGTTACAATTCTAATTGAGCATATCCCCTTGTATGAATATATAATGTATCAAACACAACAAATTTTAATATGTTCTTTTATTATTTAGGGCAACATGTTTCGACTCTTATAGAGTCATCTTCTGGCCCGTCTAAGATACATATCTGTGTCTTAGAAGGGCCTGAAGATGACTCTAAAAGAGTCGAAACATGTTGCCCTAAATAATAAAATAGCATATTAAAATTTTGTTCTGTTTGACTGTTACATTATATATTCATATGTGTGTTAAACACTTCGGGATGCAAACATTAAAAATTAAATAAATATCCCTTGTGTTTTTAGTAACTAAGCACAGATATATTCTCTCAACACGACACTCTATTTGGGGTAGAGAATAAAAAGGAAAGCAATCCCTGTACAGGCTTGGTTAGGCCCTTAAGGCTCCAGGAGTTTGAGGCTCCCAGAATTTCTAGATAATCGGCACAGTAAGGTGGCTGGATTGCTAGCCTTGGACACCGGCCGCCTTTACTCCCCTCTTACTCATTGCTGTTACAGGCTGAGTCGACAGTAGGGCGGTAAGATTAAGTCAATGAAGAAACTCTTTTGCTTCATCGGGAATCGAACTCGCGACTTTCCGTTTTGTTGCGCAGTACTCAATCAACTGCACCATCTCGTATCCCGAACGCCGTAAAACGCCGTCTAAATACATGATGTAATCAAAGTGTTGTGTTAACGGAATATATTCCTCTATTTACGTAAATCCCAGTTTATTACATTCTGAGTAAACTAGTTGCATTACTCTGTTTGTTAGCAACTTGTTTGTGCTTTTATTAGGTCACTTGTCATCTTGCCTTACGCACATATAGCATGTGTTTCTGTCAGCGATCAGAAGCTTTTGAATCCCGTTAGGGGAAGACTGAGTGGGTTTCAGATATTTTGCTTTTCTTGAGCGACTTTTGCATAGCTTGCAATTAAAACTATTGTGTTCTTTACATTCAGAGGACCGTTCCTCGTGATATATTCTTGTAATAAAAGCCAACGAGATGCACTATTTCTCAACTTTATTTAGTAAAGAACTCAATATGTTTCGGAAAGATTTACTCTCCATCATCAGGAGTCTTAATACTTAATTCACAGCAATTGGTATTTGTCATACTAGTTAAGTTGACTGTCTGCTAGCAAAGAGTCAGCATAACCAGTATGACAAATACCCATTGTTGTGAATACAGTATTAAGTCTCCTGATGATGGACAGTAAATCTGCCCGAAACATGTAGAGTTCTTTACCAAATAAAGCTGAGAAATAGTGCATCTCTTTGGCTTTTTTATAAGAACAAAAGTGCTGTGTTATAGAGGACACAAAGCAAGACGTGACGTACCTAATGAAGGGAAAAAACACGAATCAATAAATGAGGAGGGGTGCAATCAATCACTGAAGGTGCAGTGGAATTCGCCTCAGGATGATTTTATCAAACATTCCTGCGGTGTGACCGCATGCCGAGGTAACGTCCCGGAAGCTACCCTCTTCCTCCACTTGATCGAAAGGCCGGAATGCAGGAGAGAGGGGACGACTGATTTTCATCCCCCTCAATTGTAGAACCGAATCGGTTCAATCTTCCAGCTTGTTACACCCGCCAGCTATCGCCTCCAAACAGTTTGTTAAAGCTAATGATCCTGGCTAGCGTCTCTATTAGGAAGGATTAAAAGGCAAGCAATACGTTGCTTTGCCTCCGATTCTATTCCATTTTGTCCCGCTAACGGAATACTGAATTGTGAAGCATTTCTACCTATTGTTAGTTCAGAACACAGTGGAGTGATTCCATGGATTTACAATTCTCTTAATCAATGAACTATTTGCACGGAGTGCAGAATCTTGGCAAGATATTGTTCTTTATACTAATGGCGAGATAATTTCAGTCAGAAAACAACTACAATTGTATGCTAGATGATGGTATTTATTAGCAAAGTAAATAACTACATGTTTCGGCCTAAAGCGGCCATCATATATCACAAACCCACCACCTCCCCTCAACCCAACGTGAGAACCATAGACACTACACCTATATCACGGTCCCCCATAAACTACCCCCCCACCCCCAATACATACCCAACCAAGGAGATCCACACCCCACCATTCATTGACCCACTAGACATCCCACTAGATAAAGTTACTTGTAGCACGTATTACAATGATGAGATCTCAACATCACTATGCAATATAGACATATATATGACACTCTTTGAGCAAAATTGTAATTGTGATATCCTGAAGATGGCCGCTTTAGGCCGAAACATGTAGTTATTTACTTTGCTAATAAATACCATCATCTAGCATACAATTATAGTTGAGTTTTCTGACTGAAATTAACTCACCATTAGACTTTAAACACACAACGGG
>Ga0123352_10008335_pt1 | contig 16124 bp, 16 predicted proteins | sample TergutLab28metaG_FD_89700 | JGI IMG/M metagenome (GOLD analysis project Ga0123352, IMG submission 89700) | Labiotermes labralis P1 segment gut microbial communities from Petit-Saut dam, French Guiana - Lab288 P1 | ecosystem: Host-associated > Arthropoda: Insects > Digestive system > Gut ... | reverse complement strand
ATGGAAGTATGTTTTATATTAATCATGCTACCTCAAATATTGGGTAGCTTATATTACCTTGTAGGTATTATCTATCTCTTTATAGATAGATAAGCACAAAGACCGCCTAATCAGCGGTCTTTGCATTTCTCTTAGTGTAAACCTGAGAGGATAAAGTCCGTCTGGTGAAAACATCAGGCTCTACCTCTGTGTAGCAATAATAGCAAATTTGGCACTTGTATTACAAGCTGTGCAGGTGAGGGGGTTGTTGCGCTCAACAAATTGGCTTGCGTCAATGGTCAGTTAGCCCTGTTTTCTGTATACACCTTTGCGATGCCCCACTCTAAAGACCTCGATGCACACTTCTGACTCCCTGATAACAGCAAGTATTCTGTATTTCCCCACCCTGTATCTCCAGCCACCAGGTACGCTCTTTAGTATTTCACTGTTAGGAACCTTCTGCGGATTCTGACAATCTATAAGATTGTTTTTTATCCACTTGTCGATCAGTGCATACTGTCTATTGTCGAGTTTATCAATCTGCTTCTTGGCTCTTTTCGTATAAGATACTCTGAAGCCCACTATAGGTTAGCTCCAGTTCGAGAGAATACCTCTTCGTGGCTATAGCGAGCTCCGTCATCATTTGCTACAGCATCAGCAAGCTCTCTGTTATCAAGCTCATCCTCAATGCGCTCTTTAATCCAAGAGCGTACAAGTTCCGAGAAGGTAGTGCCGTTAAACTCAGCAAAAGTATTAATCCATTCCTTTTCTTCATCTGACATTCTAATGCCTACTGTGCCCATTGCCATAGTAAACCTCCATACATACACCGTTTAACAACGTGTAACGATATTATCAGAATTGCCCATCTTCTCCAAAGGATGTGTATAGCCACCGGTACAATAAAGCAATGAGCAACGTAACCACACACACACACACACACACAGCAATCGAGCTCTTTGCTGGAATTGGAGGAATTAGACTAGGGTTTGAGCGTGCCTTTGGCAGTAGTGTAGAAACTGTCTATGTGAGTGAAAACGATCCTCATGCTCAAAGAACCTACACGTCAAATTTCAAAACACCCTTAGATATAGCCGGCGACATCACAAAGGAGTCAGAATCAACAGACATTCCTCCTCACGATATTTGCCTAGCAGGGTTTCCCTGCCAAGCATTTAGCTATGCCGGTGCTCGCAAAGGTTTTGAAGATGACTACAAAGGACTTTCTCGCGGAACACTCTTTTTCGATGTTGCACGGATCTGTGAATACCACAAACCTAAAGTAATCTTTTGTGAGAACGTCAAAGGTCTTGTAGGTCATAGCAAGGGCAATACTTTTTGGATAATAGAAAACACCTTTGAGAAGATGGGCTATAAGCTCTTTTCGCGTGTCCTTAATAGTAAAGACTTTGGAGTTGCTCAAAATAGAGAGCGCATCTATATGGTGGCCTTTAGAAAAGACATTGCGCCAGAAACATTTAACTTCCCCTCCCCTAGTAGTGGCACAAAGCGTATTGGTGACATCTTAGAAGAAGAGACAGTCCCTACAAAGTATTACCTCTCTACTGCCTATCTTGAAACACTTAGACGTCACAGAAAGCGACATGAGGCTAAAGGTAATGGCTTTGGATATGTAATACGAGCTGACGATGACATAGCAGGAGCTATTGTATGTGGTGGCATGGGGCGTGAGCGTAACTTAGTAATAGACAAGCGCTTAACTGACTTTAGACCCACTACAAACATAAAGGGTAATGTAAACCGTGAGTACATACGCAAGATGACACCAAGGGAATGGGCAAGGCTACAAGGCTATCCTGACTCCTTCAAGCTGCCTCTAGCTGACACACACCTTTATAAGCAGATGGGAAATAGTGTGACTGTTCCTGTAATCGAAGCAATAGCCAAAGAGATAAAAAGCGTACTAGAAAATGGTGAGCAAAGCCTATGAGCCGTTTGATTGACTCGGGAATACGGAAGAATGCCCACAACGAAAGTGTCAAAGTCTTTGAATCTGTAATCTCGAGAGACTTCTTGACCATCCCTGATATGAGCCCCTCTGAATATGTAAACCATTGCTGGAGCAAATTCGAAGGATATGCAGCAGAGCAGCTCGCACGTGCTTCAGCTCGAAATACAGCTACAAACATCAACGGTCTACGCGGCACCATCTTTGAGCTCATCATCACAACTGAGTTTTACCGCAGATCGATCTGTCCTCTTTACTTGCAGGCAAGTGTAGCCTTTGTACCCAATGCAAGGTTTGATGCGCTTCTCTACACCTCTCTAAGAGCACCAATTGGTCTGAGCATGAAAGTAAGTTTAAGAGAGCGCTACAAACAAGCTGACTTAGAAGCTGTAGCACTAAAGTACGTTCATAGAAGAGCTCTAAACTATCTCATTACCCTGGCACATGATGAGGTCGGTGCCATTAGAAGAAAAGCTCAAACAGAAGAGGTACTCCTCGGCATAAATAAACTCGTTTTAGCAAACACAGAGGAGTTTGATGTTCTCGTTGAGGAGCTTTCTCGAAACTCCTATATTGAACCAGGTGCCGTAGAGATTATTTCTGCAGGCACAGTGGTGCGAAAGTGATTTCAACGAAAGTGCAATATCGCCGCTATTTAATTAGAGCACATTCTTCAGCTGAACTATAATACTTGCTGGCAGTCTGCTGTTGCAGGCGGTAATCTCGCTCCAGAAAGTTGAGGTGAGATATATGGTTGAAGCATTAATCGTATTGGCACTTGTGCTGACGGTGGTGCGCGAAGCCATCAAGCTGGGAAGAGTCATCAAGGCTCGGAGACAGCAAAACCGCCACAGCCCGTAGGCCGTAGCGGTCCACTTTTGTAATCTTACAGGAGCAACCGTCTGCGTGCTAACAGTAGGCTGCTACTTGTCTCTAATTATAGCATCCTTGTGTTACCTATTGTGAATCAGCCTTCCAACTAATTCACTAATATTCCCAGAGCTAGCTAGCGCACCAAATCCTCCCCAAAGGTTGCTAGGAGTTGAATTATAGAGTGCCATACTAAAAGGAATCGTGTAAATCACAGTTGACTGTCCAGTAGGATGCTGCCCTGATGAGGGATTGAATCCCGTCAAGAGCGCAGCGCGGCCTAGTCCATCAGGCCCTCTTACGATACCAACACCCGCAGTCTGAGAACCAAAATCCTGCAGCATGAGAGCATTATGACCAGGGGAATTCCTCCAAGCAGTGAACACAGCATTCGCATTACTGCCGCTGCTCAGGTTCTCACCGCCATCTGACCAAAAGTTCTGGTTGATTGTCTCGAAGCCACTGCCATTAGGACGCGTATGTGACCAATAGACTGAAGCTTCCGCAGCTCTTTGCATCGCTACGTTTGCAGCTTGCTGACAGAAGGCAAAAGGTTGTAGTCCGTTTGCTACCCTGTGCTGATTAATCAAATTGAATAACGCTCTAGCTTCTGTCCAGTCAGCTGTGGCAGTCATCTGAAACTCAGCACGTCCAGGATTGAAGCGCAGCCACTCTTGACCAGTGACCCTTCTCCAACCTTGCCCGTCAGTAGAAATGTTGCCTCTCCACTGGGCATGAACAGTAAGGTTTTGAGGATGCGTACTATTTGCAGTTATCTGCGTGCCACCAGAAGCAGCTGTAAACCAACCCAAGAAGGTAAAGCCTGTCCGTGTAGGCGTCGGTAGTGCTCCGAAAGGTTGGTTAGCAATAAAGGTTCTTGAAGCTACAGCTGAACCTCCTTGTGAATTAAATGTCAAAGTGCGGGTCTGTACTTGAGGTTGTGCTGGTGGCGTTTGTGTAGGTGGTGTCTGCGGAGGTGGTTGCGTAGGTGGAGTCTGTACAGGTGCAGCTGCACGGTTAATAGTAATAGTGTAGGTACGCTCTCTCAAAGGTGATGATACGCGGTGCGTCCATGCTCCTCGAATACGGAATTGCACTCTTCTTTGACCACCTGCAGGAACATCAACTGTACGTGCTGGATTTGACGCTCTTGTCCAGGCATTCCAGCTACCCCAAGAAGATCCGTTATGTACTCTTGAACGAATCTGAGCATTGTGATGTTCCCTAGGCATCTGCAACCTTACTCGAGCCTGAGCATTAGTCAAGTTAATCGTGTAGTCATGGGTGCTACGCGCAAAACGAGGAGTAGGTGTAAGTGATGCTCCAATATTTCCATTCGCATTAACGACATTAGCATTTAGGGCTGTTGCAAAAGTATTGCCGCTAGCACGTCTGATGTGTACGGTAATAGTGCGCACATTACCATTGCTGTCACGTACCGCAATGCGCATCCTTCTGTGCTGACCGGGATCAGTGCTTACACCAATTCTGTTATTTGCAGCGGAACCTGTTCTCCAGCGTGACCAGTTTCCGTTATTCCATGTGCCGTTTGGACGTCTAGTATCAATTCTGTGCCTAATGCTTTGACCGCTTCTGCGCGTTGGTTGGATTTCAATGCGTCTGATGTCTTGACGTTGATAAATATTGTAAGTAAGTCTAGTTACGCTAAAGTTCTCCTGAAAGTTTACCTGGGATGTGCGCACACGCAAGTTCTGCAATCTGTTGGCTTGAGTATTGCGCGCTCTAGCTTCTGCAACTGGTGCAGCAAGTGACACGGTACCTGCAGGTGTAGATACAACTACAGGAATAGCTCCAAGTATTGTAGAGAGCGATAGGGCTACTACAAATAAGGCAGCTGTTATTTTGTTTCTTATTCTCATTGCTTCTGTCCTATTCCTTGCCCCAAGTTGTTTGCTTGACTGACAATCCCCAATTGTCAGCTAATCACTTTTAGTAACCTGCATTATCTCATATGAGGATAATTTGGCGGGTATTACTGGCTTCTCTTTGCGTCTTTGTAAACATTTTTCCTGTGGCCTACATGCGCCACAAGAATGAGAACGTCATTGTCTCTAATTTCTGCTAATAAGCGGTAATGTCCAACTCGGTACCGCCAGTATTTAGAGAGCTCTTTGGTAAGACTCTCTCCCACTGAGCGAGGATTCTCACAACCCTCCAAGACTTCCTCAGTCCAATCTAATATGAGGTCCTTTTGGGCCCTGTCCAACTTTTCTAGCTGTTTGCTAGCAGACTTTGTAAACCCTACTGTGAACTTCGCCATTATAAATTGTGCTTCTCTCTCAGTTCACGAATGGAGTAGGTCGTCTGATCCTCTTCGTGCTCACCTAAGGCTTTCTTGAGCAGTTGCAAATCTGCTTCTCTTTCAAGTGTCTCAAGAATCGTAACCCTTACAAAGTCAGAGAATGAACGCTTATCCTCTTCAGCATAAAATTCAATCAAAGCACGCTCTTCATCAGTGAATCTAATGCCGTACCTTCCCGTCAGCTCTTCATGTGTCAGAGAATTAGGATTCTCCGGGTGCATCTGACAAGTCTTGTCAGCTCTCTTTGCCCAATAGCCTTCCTCCACCTTTTCGAGTAATGCTAGTCGTGCAAAATTTGACAGACTGCGATTCTGCTCCTCTGCATACTTCAGTAGCGCACTCTTTTCTTCATCGCTAACTCTTAGTGTAATAGTGCTACTCATTCTTTCTCCTAATTTTGAGTTTACGTGTACACATTGTAACACATATGAGCACACTACTCAACAATTCACCAAAAAAGTACGTCTATTGCCATCTTCAGGTATTCTTCATCTGTAAGACCAGCGCTCTCCCCTACTCTGCCTTTATCTTCAGGGAACCAAATAAAGTGTTGTGAAACTGCGCAAAAGCGCATTCTGTCCCCAGCTTCTTCATTTAGTATTCTGTTTATGTTTTCTTGTACTACAAGATTGCTTCTGTCCGAATGCTCTCGCTCTACTACAGCGGAAACTTCATTAATATCTAGGAGCTTCGGTACGCGCGCGTAACTGGTGGCTGTAGATAGAAAGTCCTAGTGCTATCAATGAAATCACAACGGCAGCAAACGCCAACATCAACGCAACCCTTGAACTGCTCTTCTCCACTGCGCTGTGTTCCACAATTCTCTCCTATTTGTTTTCGACTATCAAAATAGCCTCTCGAAAAGATCGCCAACAATGCTTGAGAGCTCACTAACTGCCCCAGCTACACCATCAGGATTATTGGCAACCATCGTTGCAAAGGCACTGGCAACTCCAAAAACAATTATGAGCCCTCCTAGCCACCCAACTGCATACCAAAAGTTGCCCCAAAGACGTGCTAGAGGACCTGTGCTTCGCTTCGCCTTCTTTTCTAAGAGCTCTTGTTCTTTTTGTTCTTCGAGCTTTTGAGCTTCCATCTCGGCAGCTTCTCTTGCAGCTTTTTCTTGTGCTTCAAGCTCTGCGGCTTCCTGTCTTGCAATTGCGGCTGCATCTGCCTGCTCTCGCTCAAGACGAGCTGCCCCAAAAAGATTCTGCTTACGCTTCGGCTTCCACTGCTCTGCCATTATAGTAATCCTGTCATTTCGACTATTTTGTCAATGTCAATCCTGTTGTCTACCTCAGCCCAATTGGGCTCGAATAAGACATGAACAGAGCCAGCGGCAAGCATTGCTAATTCACTATCTAACTCCTCATACTTCTCTTCGCTGGCGTGATTGAATGCAACAACTAAATCTTTCAGCTCAGACTTCGGCAGAATTTGAAAGAGTTCATGGAGCTCTTTTACTGACCACTCGGAGCTTAGTGATATGAGAACCCTTACGTCCCCTGTCTTAAACGCTAATGAGCCCTCTTCGAAAACCCCTGTGTCCCAGACAATTACATCAACGTCACCAGAAAAGTCTCCTGCAACAGCGTTTGCCGCTAACGTAATATCACCAAGCTTCCCAACTCTACAAGCTCCATCCTCAACTACATTTTCAAGCTCATAGAATTCGTCTAAAATGCTAAATGTTTCTTCGTCTGTTATTAAGACACAAGACAAACTGTTCTTATAAACAATTGTTGCAGCTAAGGAGAGACTCAGGTGTGTTGTTCCCACTTTGCTTGAAGCACCCGCTACGGTAATTATCGGAGTGCCAACAACCTTAACTGTCTCCACAACTTTCTCTACCTCAACAGGAACCTCCACAATCTCGCGGACTTCCTTAACAACAGTTTTCGGCTTGGCTCCAAAGCTAAAAAATCCGCCTCTTGTGTCAGCTTCTTCCTCTTCCCAGGTAGCATAAAATTGGTCGTAGTCCACTGGGTTTCTTAGGACCTTCTCAAGAGCTCCTATTAACTCTTCTTCATTTGTTGGCACTACGTCTCTCACGTTGTATCTCTTAGCTGCCTCAATAATCTCCTCACTTGCAAGAGTATACTCTGGAACAAGCAATACAATGCGCACCTTTTCTTGCTTGATTTTTCGCACGCGCAGCATCGCTTTAATAGCAACATCAGCACAAGCTGGATCCAAGGCATCCAGGACAAGTACCTTCGGATGTACATGAGCCATTCTTTGTGCTTCCATCGGAAACCTGGTAATGTCTACGACCTTGCCACCTGCAGCATGAAACTCTGCATCTGTGACGCCATCCATTATCAAGCTTTCTCTTGCATCTGAAGTGGTGATGTACCAAGTGTTCATTCCATGCCTCCTAGAATGCCATCAAGCGTATCTTTTGTTGCCGAAATACTCTCTTTGGCCTTCTCAATATCTTTCTGCTCTGAAGTAGCGATAAGTTTTTCGAGTAGGTCAGCATCTTTATGAAGCTTCTTCGCAAGCTGAGCAATGCTCTTCTTCGGGCGAACCTTTTTAATGCCAGCACTCTTTGCAATTGCCTTCATTTCTTCGGTGCTGACCTTATCTTCTGCTCTAACTTCCGAAGCCTTGTTCAAGATTGCCTGCTGCTCATTCTCAGAAAGTGCTGCTAACTCTAAGGCACTTCTAAGCGTTATAGCACCTTCATCGAGCTGTCTCTTGTATGCTGGAATTAGCCTGTCCAACTGTTTAAAGTTGGTCACACTCCGCTCACTAATTCCTAGGATTGACGCAACGGCTGGACGAGATTTAACACCCGCTTTCAAGATTCCGGCAGTTCTCTCTTCCTCCACCAAATCTTCGGCATTTTTGATGAGATTCAGCCACTCTTCAGTGCTGTATTTTGTTCTCATTTTGGTGTTTGTTGTAAGCCAGGCTCTTCGCTCAGCCAGACTGTTTGCAGCTCGGTCCTCTACTACCGCAGTCATCGTTGCAAACTCTATCAATCCTTCGTCTAGCAATTTCTGATGAGCTCTCCATCTTCTATGACCAGCAATAATTTCATAAGTTCCATCACTGAGGTCCTTGACAAGAATTGGCTGCTTCATCCCAATCAATTTAATGTCGTCAGCAAGCTCCTCGATATTGCTTTCTGAAAACACCTTTGTGTTTCCCTCTCGAGGCTTTAGGTCAACAACTGCAACCTTTATAACCTCATTGTCTGCACGCCCTCCAGTAGTTGCATTGCGCGAAATATTACTCTTGGCCGCTGCTGTCTTGCCATCATCTATAGCGAGTCCTTCGCTAAGCCTTATGCGTTTTTTTAATTTGATTGGCTTTTTACTCATCCTTGCTCTCTCTTCCTGTTCAGGCTTTTTCTATTACGAAGTCAGCGAGCTTTCTGTAATCTTCCATCCCTTTATCATTGGGAGCATAGTGGACTAGTGGTTGTCCAACGGTAGTTGTTTCTCCGATTTTTGCAGATTTTCTAATAGAAAATTCAAGAAGTATGCCCTCCATCTCGGGATGCTTCTCCAGCTCCTTCTTTGCGAGCTTTGGTAGTCGCTCCCTACTCTCTACCCTGCTTGGCAATAGCCACACATTTCTTTCGGGGCGCATTTTAATGCGAGCTAGTTCATCTACTGCATCCACTACTTTCTTGGCACCCTTCAATCCATATTTGTGCAAGTCCACAGGAATAATAACCATGTCGCTTACTGTGATTCCAAACCTTGTTAGCAGACCTGCCAGTGGAGGGGTATCAACAATGATGTAATCGTAATGTTTGCGGTATTCATCAATTGCATTTTGGAAAGACCAGCTTGCTTTTACTACATTATGCGCTAGCGTCAACTCAGCAGCGTCAGCTTCCTCGCTACCCGCTAGTAAATCTATATTGTCACTTCCTGTGATGAGGAGCATAGGATCTTCTCCGTTTGGCTCCAAAAGAGCCCATACGCTTGCACCATCTTCGGGTATTACTCCGCTACCATCTAGCTCAGTATCTGTTAGGGAGCATTGCCCATCTAAGTCAATTGCCAAGACTCTGTAGCCCATTGCATTGAGCGTACCTGCCAAGTTGTACGAGTTGGCGCTCTTTCCAACACCACCTTTTCGGCAAGCAAAAGTTACAACTTTGCCAAGCTTTCTTTCCGACATTTAGGCCCTCCTAATCTTAGGGTGGCAACGTTGCCACCTTCGTAAATTTCTCTTAAAAATAATTGTAGCACTTGCTATTAAATGGCAAGGTGGCAACGTTGCCACCCTTAGTGTTTGTTGCTTGTTTGTTAAGATATATCTCACCCTCTTTGCCTAAGGTGGCAACGTTGCCACCTTAGGAGTTCGGTGCTAGTTTGTTAAGATATATCTCATCCTGCTTGCTAGGGTGGCAACGTTGCCACCCTGAAAGATTTTCACTAAATTCCAGCCTCCATAACGCTGTCTTGCTTATGCTCAATACCACGCTCGAGCTCATGGTCAGCAGGCTTGAATTTCCCTGCACCTTTATGTTTTCCTTTTGAGATTTGCATAGCAGGTTGTGCGGCTTCTTGTTTCTTGCCAGTCATGTCAGCGAGGTTTTTCAAAAGCAGCATACACTGACCCACAGCAGCTCCTGCTCCCATACCTTGTTGCTTTTGAAAGATTTCACTTTTGCTGTTCATGAAGTCGTGCCACTCTTTTGAAGATAGTGGCTCTGGCATCTTAGCGCAGGCTTGAGTTCTTGCAACTGTTTTTGAGAAGTTTTCGTCTCCTCCTGTGGCTCCGTGTACAGTCCTTGTAACATCAGACTCCTTCATGCCTGTTCTAAGGAGTGCTCGGGTGTATATCTCTCTATCAGCTTCACTAGCACCAGCAAGCCCTTGAGCTTCTACCATCAGTGGGGCAGTAGAGATAATCGAATTGTTAGTCTTAAACTCATACCACCCCTTAGTAACTTCCCTGTCCTCTTGCTTGCTCTGCGCTCCCTTCTCGTAGATGCTTTCAGCATCTCCATAAAAGCCATTTGCCTTAGCTGCTTTTACAAAGACTGCTTTGGTTATTCCTGCTCTTTTGATAGCGGCTATGTAAGCTCTCTGGTCGCGCTCTGTGTGCCTTGATAGTGTGTTTCTCTCTAGTGGCTTAATCCAAGCCTTACGAGTGCTGTCATTAGCTTTTAGCGTAGTCCAGTCTTGGTGGTTTAAGCTTCCCTCGTTGTAGTTCTTCTTGACGTACTCTTGCAGGTTAGTATCGTTGGCTTTTTGGCCAGTAGCTTTCGCGAAAGAACGCGTGGTATCTTTCTCACAATATCCCGCACACTTCATGCCCTGGATGAAAGCCTCTCTGTCTTGTTGGTTGGCACCACTGAGAGTCTTGCTCACTTCAAAGACTGGGCGCTTCTCACAGACATCATAGGCTAGCTTGAAATCACTGAGAGCTTCTTTGTTGATGCTATCAGCTCGGTAGACTTGCGCTACCTGCTTTTCTACTTTGTCTTTAACATTATCTGCAAAGAGCTTGGTAAGTTTTTGGGCTGCCTCTTCTTGGGTAAAGGTAGCAGCTCTCATAGATTCTGTTAAGAGCTTTTGAGTACCTGCTGGCATGGTAGTCACCTTGTCAAAAGCACCAAGCTCTAGTCCTTGAGCAAGGTCAGCTTTCTGCTCCATAACAAGCGCTGCTTTGGAGGTGAGCTTAGTAGCTGTGAAGAGCTCTTCGAAAGAAGCTCCTCTTTCTTTCACTTCGTCACCTTTGCCCCATTTTCTAGCTTGTTCTTCACGCTCTTGCTGTTCTTCTTTGAGCTCTGTATCTGCTTGTTCTAGACGCGCTTCAGTAGTGCCTCTATCTTCATCCTTGTCGCTTGCCTCTTGCATGAGCTCTAATGACTCATCTTTGCTCATGCCTCCGCCTACTAACACCTTTGCAACTGCAAGGCGCTCTTCTTCGCTAGCATCTGTAAGACCACGCGATTGGACAAACTCGTCAGACTGCAAACCTCCAAGAGCTTGCAGGCTCAAATCTGCCTCTCTAAACTCTGCCCATCCCTGGCGTATATCTTTGTTCATCTCTAGGCCAGAAGCTGTATTGTGCATATGCTCGGTTATGGCGTGGTAATCACCCTCTGGATCGTGAGCGTAGAGAGCTGCAGCAAAGGCTTCTTTGTCGATACCTGCGGCCCTTAGACCTTCAAAATACTTACTGAGTGATTCATCATTGTGGCCAAGGAGCATCTCTGTTTTGATAGGCAGTTTCCAACTTGCTTTGATTGAAAAGATAGCTTGCGCGTTCCAAATATCTTCACTGCCAATAACCTTGCTCTCAAAGACAAGCTGAGAGCTCGCTCCTCCTGCGATGAGTGCTTCGTCAATGTCTGCCTGACTGTAGCCTGCAAAATGCATACTGTCAGACAGGAGCGCTCCCAAAAGCTCTGGATTGTCTTTGAGAAGCTGTGCTGACGTCACTCTCTTTACTGTGTCACCCACAGATTTAGCAGCCAGGTAGTCGAAGTACGTGTCAGTATCAGCGACCTGTGCCACTGAGTACGTTTGAGTCAACAAGTCTTTGAGTGCGTCTTGCGCAGCAGTAGGGTAGAGCCCTTCTAGGAGCGTGTATGCTCTTTGTTGTGTAAAGCCACAAGCGCGCATAGACTGCGTCAAATACTCTTGGGTTCTTAGTGGGGCAGTGGCTACTTTTGCTGCACCACCTACAGCTACATGACGGATGATTCGGCCCTGCGCTTTTCCTGCCTTCCAAGCAACGCGTCTCACCCGTGACCAGTCTTTTGAACTGACGGTTGCTTCTCTTTGATCGCGCACTTCTTGAATCCTTGCGTTGGTTATTTCTCTGCTTTCATCTTGAGCCACAGCAAGTTGCACTGCGTCTGCAATCTGTTCGTCAGTGAGCTGAGTAGAAGTAAGTGCGTGCGTATAGAGTTCTCTGATTTGCTCCTCTGATCCAACAAGAAGCGCTTCTTCAGAATACTGCAGATGTGCGTGCGCTACGTTATCGATCGTTCTAAATGCTTGCCACTCTTTGAAGTCTACTTTCTCACTGCTTGCAAGCCCTCTCAAGTAGGCTTCTCTTTGAAGTTCATTTCCGCTTCCCTCAAAGCCATCTTTTACCAGCTCAAAAATATTTTCTTTCTCAACGCCAGCAGTCTTTAGTGCTCTGACATATGTTTCGATGTCACTTCCTTTTGAAAGCGTTTTGCCCTCTGTGACATAGCGGCTATGGCGCAGTATTCCCTCTTTGAATTTCCACTCGCGCCAGTCTTTAATCGTTGGGGGACTGCTCTTTGTTCTAGCAAGTGCCAAAAGATCCTTGGCCTCTTCAATTGAAAGTGTTTCTCCACTTGCTTCAAATAGGCTTGCCACACACTCAGCATCGCTTATGTCTGTTGTGCCCAGAAGTCTGGCGTACATGAGCATTTCAGCTTCACTGGCATCCCTTAGGCTTCCAGCTGACCTTACCAAAGGAGTGAGCCTTGCTATCTCATCTACCATGAGCTCACCTTGACAAGCCTTAGCACCTTGGAGGACAGAGGATCGCATTCTCTCTTCTAGGTCACCTCTTGCCCAGGCTGCTGCTCTATCAAGTGAGCCCTCTTGCCTGTCTACGTCTGCCACATCGAGCTTAGAGCGCAAGGCCCACCACTCACTATTGCCTGACAAGCTCACCAGAGGCTTTCTAAGGTCTTTAATTGCCACATAACGCTCTAGGACACTACTTTCGCTCAAATCTCCTCCTGTGGCGCCTGAGATGAGCTTGAGCGATGTCTTTTCATATATCTTTGCTTGCTGCAGAGCTGAAATGAACAAATCTACCTCTTTGTCACTCGCTCCTTTGAGGAGCTCTTTGGCAGATATTTCTTTGGCAGTTTGCTTGATGTTGTGACGCAAGTGGACTACGACATCATCGCCGTGGTGACGAGAAAGCTCAACGTGATTTGATACGTAAGTATCTACTTCTTCTTTAATCAAAGGATGATCCATGAGCTTGCCTACCACGACATCACACTGAGCTTTTACAAAAGGTGACATGTACTTGTAGGCAGTTCTGCCTGTTCCAGGCATCATCTTTGAGAGCTTTTCAAAGTCTTTGACAAGCTCAGTTAAATCTTCTGACTTAACTGTCGTCATGCTTTCTGCTCCAGTAGTAAGTCCTTTTGCAATCATGAGCGATGCGTCTCTTGCTGCCCCTTTTTGCTCAAATATCTGGTTTCTGTAGATGCCGTAGAACTCTTTTGTCCAGTCAGCACGGATGGACTTGAGCATCTCTTTTGGAATATGTCCAGGCTCACCGTATGAGCCTATTCTTTCAGTGGGCCTGTCTTTCCCATCCCAAAAGACTATGTGTACATGTGGGTTTTGGTCAGAAGCGTTATGAAAGGCAGCTCTCCACTCAAAGTCCTCATAATCGATGCCAAGCTTTTCTGCAGTCTTTTTCATGGCAGCTTCAGTGTGTCTTTGCCACTGCTCTTTTTCTTCTACGCCAATCTCTTGAGAAGTTGCACGGTTGAGAGAAAAAACACCTCGGTAGTGTACTGCATTTTCAAGTCCCTCGATCTCTTTAATCGTAGCGTCAATATCAGCAACACCATCTTTGCCCCAAAGACCATGAGCTTCTCCTTGAGCGTCAACACCTGGGCGCTCAGAAATATACTTGATAAGCGCTTCATGTTCACTCAGATCTGTTCCCACAGCAGCTTCTATGTCTCTTTGCGTGTGAGTGAGGTCTACGCCTCCATCACTTTCTTGACCAATGTATTTGATGTGGTCAGTTACCGGGCTAGCACCTTCAGCATTGCTGGGGGAGACGTAATTAAGACTCAGCCATGCTGCTTTAGCCATGAGCCATATCCTCAAGTCGTTTGAGTTCTACGAGGAGGTCTTTAGCAGCCTGTTTCCTTGCTGGCTCTAAATAGTGCATGTTGAACTGTTCTTCGGAGATATCAAAGCCGTGAGTAACTACTGCTCTCATGGCATAGAGAATGGCAAGAACGCTTACTTCATGGCGCCTAGTTTCATTGAGCAGGCGCCTTGTCTGGTCATCCATGACTTGTAAGGCGGCTTCTTTGAGCATCGCTTCGACAGCTGCTTTATTCTCGTTAAAGATTTGTGGCTCCATAGCTTCGAGCATGAGCTTGTAGGCTACAGAGGTAGGATTACTGCCTTCCTTGGAAGCCAGCTTTTTAAGACGCTGATAATCATCTTCTGTTACACGCAAATGAATGCGGCGCGTTTTATTGTCCTTCATGGGACACTCTTTTCTTTATCATGGTTGTTGAAACGTACTTCCTATTCTACGCAAAAAAAGTTGCAAACGGCAACGTTGCATTTTGCAACGCAACTACGTTGCACGGTGCAACGTTACGTTGCATGGCAGCCATTACGTACACACTTGAGCTGCTCTAAATCCTTAAAAACGCAAATAGCTGCTACAAATTCGGGGAAAATGCAACGTAGCATTACCACAGCTCACAGGCTTTGCCTGTGATGCGTTCTCTTGTGCGATGCAGCGGTTTTAGCTGCTTCGCTTATCCTGCATAGTAATATCTATTTATCTTTTCTCAAAAACGCTGAAAATTCTTGAAGAAACTTTGAGATAGGCAACCTTCAGCTTTAGCTGATTGATTTTTTTACGGGTTCTTTTTTCCACCTCTACGACTTCCGAGAAGCTTTCCACAGCGGTCTTTGCTCGTGGGAAAGGTTCGGTGTGTGCGCACTTTGCACACCGGATGCCTGGATAAATGACTGGCGGGCTGCGTGCCTGTCCTCATTTATCCAGGAGTAGAGCGTGGGAAAATGAATCCTACGAAAAAATCAACCGCGGCCGCCGTAGGGTGAAGGAAATTTTTTACTTAACTTGCCGAAGGGCGCAGTAGATTATCCTCCGTTCGTTTTCCACCTTTGCGACTTCTGACAAGCTTTCCACAGCGGTCTATGCTGTGTGTAAGGTTGCTTGCGCGCGAGCTCTGCGCGTCAGAAGATTTGAGATAGGGAGGGCTGAACTAATCCAGGCTCCGTATCTCGAAAGCAAAGCGTGGAAAACGAACCCCTAGATGTTGGAAGTGAAAAAAGGAGCTGCATCTTTTGATACAGCTCCTGAGAGCAACGAAATATTCAACTGGTGTTAATCGCTGTAGTAGAGCTCATTGAGCACTTCGAGGAATTCGTCTAAGCACTCCTGCCAATTGTTGCCCGTGATTCCGCTGGGTATGCTAAAGCCTAGTTTTTCACCAAGACTACTTGACATGAAGAGTGTGTGTACTCTTTCTGAGTCAAGGAAGCAAATTAGTATTGGCTTAGTGTGCGGTGAGATTATGCACTTAGGAAAAGTAACATTGCAGAAATAAACAACATTAATATCTTCCCATTTTTTCTCTTCGTTTCGTGGTTGATAGCTGATGTAGTCGATCATTCCATTTTCTTGTAATGACACTGCAAACGGCTTAATAAAATTGCCGCATTTAGTTGAGGGAATTGTTAGTGCCATTATTGACCTCCTCTGAAAAGTGATTCCGCAGCATGGGTGAAAAAGTGAGCTACATCACCATTGAACAGATCAACCTGTCGTAGCTTATGGGAAAACTGTTCCTGTAAAGATATTGGCAGACAGGCAATAGCTTCAACCAAATCACCATACGTCATAATGAGAAAATCGCTGTTTATGAAGTCGCCTGAATGGATTTTGCTGGTTTCTTCAACAAAAGTCTTTATATAGTCTATAGTTTTCATAGTTCGTTCCCCTATTCGCATTCGTCATATCTGCATGTCCAGCAACCCTGGCACATTCCTATGTCTCCAACACAGCCATTTGCTACTGTCTCTAAAGTGTCTAAGCAGTGCATTTGATTGTGGTTTTCATATTCACAACCTGCTGCCTTAGTTATTGCCTTCACTTTCATTCCCCTTTCGTCTTTTGGATAAGTACCCAATGCGTATTTCGTACATGTCTTGTTTTTTGAGCCGCTTTTTAAAAGTTGCGTTCACCTAGTAGCGTTGTAAATGGATCAGCGGAGTTCTCTGT
>Ga0123352_10008334_pt1 | contig 16125 bp, 10 predicted proteins | sample TergutLab28metaG_FD_89700 | JGI IMG/M metagenome (GOLD analysis project Ga0123352, IMG submission 89700) | Labiotermes labralis P1 segment gut microbial communities from Petit-Saut dam, French Guiana - Lab288 P1 | ecosystem: Host-associated > Arthropoda: Insects > Digestive system > Gut ... | reverse complement strand
AAAAAATCCTCACATTATTATTTTTTTTTTTTGGCATGTTTGTTTTTTTAATTTCCCTAAAAATCTGACAAAATAAAAAAAGATTTCCTGCAACTGTCATTTTCCCAACAACCCCCCCCCCCCCCCCCTCCATGGTCCCTTCAGAAATGACAGACATTCCACTGCATTCAACTCTGTAGTGGTAGTTCCTTTATACCTGCACTTCACTTATTTTACTCTATTTCAGAAGCTTACTGCAACTACCTCACTGTGCAAGTGAAGTAAACTTCTGCCATTGTACTGATGTAAGCAATTCTCCAAGCAGAGTACTGCAGGTCGTCAGTATTCACTACCATTATAGCAGCAGTTGCTTGTGTGTATACTACATCCTGGATTTTTCATACTAGGTTTCATTTTTCTTTTTATAATTAGCCATGACAGTGCATTCACCTAAATGTTATATACTTCCACATGATAATGCTTTACATTTCTGATGAACAGATGACAGCAATTTCTTTATATTACACAACACTCCTGAGCCTCGAAGTTATACTAATATCGCCATATTTTGCCAACATGCTGGGAGGACTTATTAATACAATCTTCAGTTCAAAAATGTGTTACCACATGGCACTCGCCAGTTACCTTCACATCGCAGCTGCTCAATCCCTGGGTAACCACTGGACAGGAGACTGGGTGTTGCCAGAACCACTCTGACCAATTTCTTGCTCCTGCCTGTAATTCAACCCCAATCTTTAGTTATCCAGCCTGCAGTTGAATAATTATCCCTACCAAGATATCCCAGGGCCATACTGCGACAGCAGTATCTTAAGTGTGAATATTTACAGTACTGAACGCTATGGACACTAAAATCAAATATTTTTATACACTGGTTACATGTATGGAAATTCCATGTTTACATGTACAAAGCTGATATTAATAACATCTTTGTTCTGGAATTAAATATGCCTATTGCTCTTTAACATCCATCACAGAGTCATGGATATTTAAATATCCAGCAATCTTATCATATTCAACTAGGCCAGTTCACAGCTCTCCCAGATCTACTATAAACTGGATTAACTGCCAATGAAATATTTTTCTAACCAAGCATCAATTGTAATTAACCTTCTACATTTGTATTCATGTGATCTCTGTCATGAGAGAGATATCACTTACATGTATAAAGCATCCCTATTTCTAACCTTTACTTTTGTGATGAATGTCACTAGAATTATACCAGTAGTGGTAATAATACACCATCTTCTTATTCAACTTATAATGACAAGCATTTATGAGTTTACATAACATGAAAGTACACTGAAAAGTTATTAACATACAAATGCAGTGTTTGAATTCATACTTCAAACCTTCATTTATATTGCGCAATATCTAATGCAACACACATATCTTCATAATAAATACTTCTGTTACCAGATATGTTTGAAAACTGGAATAAAAATAAAGTGAAAATAAATATTCAATACTGTATTAACAGAAAGTATTACATAACACAGAAATAAAAAGTCATGATTTATTCTGCCGGCTTGCAAACATTTTCAGGCCTTGTTCTACAACTTTCATTGTTACACCTCTGTCTACAAGAACTGATATCACTCCATGTGCTTCCAGATCACGGATGTTTCTATGTTCATCATCAAAGAATAACATATCTTTGAACGCAATTCCACTCCGTTTCTTGAACCTGCATGGTAAAAAATTATTTATCTTTAGAAAATAAAACCAGACATGACAATTAATTATCTGTCAATAGTAGGTGTAAATTCCCAACAAGTTCTGCTGCACAGAGAAAGTCACATTCACATCAGTGACTCTGATACATAACACTAATAACATTTTCATTAATTAGCATAGGATCAGGGCATCTCATACTGTCTGACCCACTTATCCAGCAAGAAAGCTGACTGATAAAAGATGGTAAATTGACTAATTAAGATTACTCTCATCTCTCATAATTACCACTATGTAAGTTATACATCTTTATGGTATAATTACTGTGTTCATGGTCTATAAACACAACTTTAGTTTCCTCCTCCTACTGACAGTGCCTGATACTTTATGTATTCTGTAACAATTTATGCAGAATGATGCTGTATCTTTCAGAAGATCCAAATCTAATTATAAATAAGCCAATTGTGTATATATACACTTAAAACTATGGAAGATCAAGAGCATATAAAACTCAAATATACTGCTCTGTCATGTCACTGTGTCTATGAGCACTCACTTTAGAAGGTTCTCCTCCCTGTCTTAAGTATCCAAGTGTACAAATACCAACATACTTACTGATTGAAATGTGTAACTTTACAACCAGGATATATTTCCTTATACTTAAAGTATTTGTTCCAGTCAAATAGTTCAAGTAACTGATTTGCTCCATGTATTTCGCCTGTTCTAGAAGCAACTGCCAGTTCGTAACCATCTTTCTGCAGTGAGTCCAACACCTTAGGCACTTCGGGAAAATACTTCACTTTATCTCCCGTGGCATCGATAACATTGCCATACCTACAAGGAACCATAGTCTCAGTAACAGCCAGTAACCAATATATTCTAATATAATATAAAAATTTTATTATGTGGATGCTCAGCAAATTTCAGGGGCTACTCTGTTGGTTTTACAGTTAATCCTTCAACCCTAAACAGGGATGAAACATGTTCCTCCAAAATTTCAGTAAATACCTAGAGAATTACATGGTGTCACAGCCCAGAACGCCACAACCAGAAGAAACACAACATTAAAAACACAAAACATTTGTTACACCAAACTTTTCACTTGAAAATTTATAATTCAAATGTCAATACACAATAACAGAAATATCCATTGTCTTCCTACGGCAAATACTTACATAAACAATTAGCTTCTAGATTTGCCATAATATGACACTACCAAGGTTTAGGCAAAATATTATGATGAAGTTCAAACCCAGAAGGCTATAACCTGAACAATCACGCAATGAGAACATGAACTTACACTTCCTGACATAAAAGACAGTACTGTTAAAAGCAGCAGATTTCCCAACCACAAAAAATTTTTCATACTGTAAGGCTCACTGCTAGTGAAGCCAGTATATCGTATGTAGCATTTATGCTCATATTATGCATTACATCCACGAACACCAACTTTGCTTACTTGTCCTTTCTGAAAGGCGGTGTCACGTGCGTGTCAACCCAAAATGGCCACAAGGTGTAATCTAAAACACAAAGAAGAAGGCTATTAGCAGAGACAAGAACATTTTTTTCCATACAAAACCATGACAAGACTGCTGTCGTCAAAGAGATTAGCAAACTAAGAAACACTACCCTCCTATTTCCATTTAAAAAGGCAGTAAAAAAATTTTTATACACAAACTCTTTCTATTCATTAAATGAATATTATAACAATAATATCAGAATTAACTTGTAAATAACTCTAACCGCATAGTATTGTAATAATTGTATTAATATCCAATAATTTTCGGTATCTTTCACTTATATGGTATTAGTTTTATTGATTTATCATAACTCTAAATATTACATAATGCACCATAGCTAATGTAACTCTCTGCAGATACAGTACAATTAGAATGTTGCCTATTTAGAAATATCTTGAGATTAATTGTATTGTATATTACATCATGTATGATATTTATAACCTTATTTCCGTATTGACAAGTTCCATATCCGACGGGTCACAACCCCTACGGATCAAATGAATGCAAAATAAATTGAACTGAATTGAATTTATACTGTCATATTTCAAACTTTGCAGTCTCATGTCAAATACGACAGTTCAATAAGTCCAGACACGCACCTAAATCAAACGCTATCAATTTTGGTTTGTTCGTCTCTTTCTCCATGCTAACCCAATCACAACCCACATACAAAACCACGGTTCATCTAGTACAAAGCAGGCTTGCCACCAGAGATTGATTATTGACGCACAATGACTCTAGCGTACTATGATCCATGCTCTAGAGTTCGCTGTTGTTCTTGCCCACGGGGCTCATAATGAACAGACGCACAACTCTGAAAAGTCTAACAGAACTGGTGACAGCCCCCCCTCCAAAAAAAAAAATGCACCGGAGACATTTTTGCGGTCAGTACTAACGAAGACAACTGCTGATCTGAATTCTACAGGTATGTGAAAAGGCGAAAAGGAAATAGGAAAATTATTCCTGCGATCAAAGACCAAAACGGAACGAACATTACGGACAACACTGAAAAAGTAACATCTTAAATTCCCAATATGCATCCGTCTTTTGCTGCGATCGTAACATTCGGAAATAAAATTAGTCAACCCGGGTGAAACCCTTATTGCGAAGGTGCATCCAGAAGCCCCAGGACAATGCTTATAACACGCAAGTCGCTTGTAGTTCACGAGTTTCCCGCTAGGGTGTGTTGCAGTGGTGTCTTGTGAGTGAGTGTGCCGAGTGGCGTGGTTGGATGCGGAAGCGTTTGATTGTTACACGTGTCTTATGTGTGTATTGCATCAGCCGTCTGCGATTTTCTGATATCGGCGGTATCGCGGAAGTTGACGAACAAAGGGTGTACATCACGTTCTGTGTGAGATTGGGTAAAACGGGAAGTGAAACTTTTGAAATGTTGAAAAAGGCATTTGGTGATTCGTGCATGAGCCGTAGCCGAACTTATGGGTGGTTTGGACGTTTCAAGAATGGCAGAACGTCGACTGCTAATGATGATCGATCAGTAACCAGACCACTGTAACGTATGGGAGTGAAATCTGGGTGCTTATCACGTCAGACGAGAATCAATTAAAGATTTTTGAAAGGAAAATATTAAGAAAAATCTATGGGCCAACGCAAAATCCAGATGGAACATGGAGAATTGAAACAAACGATGAGCTGAGACAGAGGATGAAATAAGAGGATATAACAAAATTTATAAAATCTCAAAGACTGAGATGGGTAATCCATGTAATGAGAATGGAGAACAAAAAAAACTACAAGAAAAATAACGGAATTGTAGCCATATAAAACAAGACCAGTAGGGAGATCCAGGTTAAGGTGGATGGACCAGGTGGAAGAAGATCTAAGGAGGATGAAAATTACTGGCTGGAGGGTGAAGATTGCGGATAGACAAGTGTGGAATAGAATTGTCGAACAGACCAAGACCCACCAGGGTTGTAGAGTCAATAGAAGAAGAAGAAGAATAAGAAGAAGACATGACTCGTTACTTGAAATATCATTTAAATGCTACCTTCCCAAGTGACTGGAAAAGAGTCACATTGGTTCCTATTTACAAAGGGCGTGATCAATCGGCAGTCTCAGATCATAGACCCATAAGATTAACTTCGGTGGTCTCCAAGCAACTGGAACACGTTGTAGCAGAGTACATGAGACAAATCTGGGATAAGAATGATTGGTTACACGAGGGACAGCATGGGTTTATACCGGGATACTCATGCGAAAGTAAAGTCATCGCGGTGTGCCAGGACATAGCGGACTCTTTGGACGAGGGGGTCGGTATAAATGCGATTATAATAGACTTTCCCAATGCCTTCGATTTAGTTCCTCATGATCGGCTGCTTTACGAAACTGGCGGCCTCGGGAGTGGTTTCGAGGATAGTCGTTTGGGTAAGGAAATTCCTTGTAGTTCTCGCACAAAGGGTAAGAGTAGGAGAGCAACTATCCAAGGAAGTCAAAGTAACCTCCGGTGTGCCGCAAGGGAGTGTTTTGGGCCCACTACTGTTTCTAGTGTACGTAAATAATATTTGGAGGAACATCGACTCGAGTATTAGACTGTTCGCTGACGACTCTATAATTTATAGACAAATAACAAATAAGAACGACATAGAAAAGTTGCAGAAGGATCTAGACACCTTGTGGGAATGGGCAGTAGAAAATGGGTTGAAAATAAATTCCGGCAAAAGTAAGGCAATACGATTTGCGAAAGCTCGGGTTAAAAATCCACTGGATTACTCTCTTGGTGCCCCAAAAAATTCCGGAAGCGAGCAGTTGTAAATACTTGGGAATTATCTTACGAAGCGATTTAAACTGGGTGGACCAAATAAATTACACAGCTCAAAAAGCATGGAAGTCACTTCACTTTCTAATGCGTGTTCTCAAAAATAAGATAGGAATACAAAAAGTTTAGCCTACACGTCATTGGTAAGTCGTATTCCTGAGTATGGTTCTGCATACTGGGATCCATGCAGAAAAGTTCAGACAAATGCGTTAGACCGAATACAGAAGATAATTGCTCAATTTACAAACCATACGAAATAGTCTGAATGGGAGACTTTGGCTCAGCGTAGGACGCTAGCACGCTTATGCACACTTTTTAAAGCGTACTCTAGGGAACGGGCTTAGAAAGCTATGCGCGAGAGGTTGCGAAGACCTTACTATTTGAGTAAGGATGATCATGTTCGGAAATTTAGGGACTGAAAGCAAAGAACGGATATCGGGAAGTATTCCTTTGTAAATAGGACCGTTAAAAACGTTAGGGACTTTCCCTCGTAAACCTAAGATTTTTAGAAACAGAGTAAGACAAGCAATAACAAACGGGGTGAGATGAAAGAAAAAGAAGTGTGGGGAAAATCATCTGAAAGTGCAGTGAAGTGAAGTGAAGTGAAGTGCAGTGATGTGAGGTGAGGTGAAATGGAGAGGTAGGAAATTTAAATGGGGTTCAACTAAATGAGAGGATAGTGAAATGTAGTTCGGTGAATTTTTAATGGGAGGAAGTGAAGTGTCTACAAGTGTAGTGAAGTAGAATGAAGTGTAGTTGGGTGAAGTGTAGCAGTGGCGTACCGAGGGAGGGGGGTGTTCAAACCCCGAGCGAAATTCCGAAGACCTTCCAAAATCGTGCCAAACTCAACCCGACTTTGAAAACTGTTAAAAATTGCTGAATTTAGGACGCCAACACACCAGGATGCTCGGAAAAAAGGCAGTAAAATCCTAAAACTACCTATGTTCGCAACTGTTTCACATTAGCAATGACAAATAAATTGGATGTCATCATAAATAGTCTTAAAGTACCAAAAATTAAGAAAATTTTACTATTTGAAATTAAATCTCTTGTACCAAATTACAGCTGCCTCCAGAACACCTGACTAGAGGGCTAGCGCCCCCGGATCCCCTTCGCTCTGTCGTCTGTCCTCAACTGAATTTGTTGAACCCCCTTCCGAAAAAAAATCCTGGGTAAGCCTCTGAAATGTAGTGAAAGTCTTAGTAACGGGTTATCTAACATAATTAATAGGTATGTTGATCACATGAAGTTTGCTGATTATATGGCTTTTTCGTTTACCATATTCCTTCATGTTCTTTTTTATCATTTTGTATATGGTTTTTATGTTCGTATACTTTTGTTTCATTTCGTAGGTTATGCATTATTATTGTTATGTATGTTCTGTTCTGTATATTCTGTTTTCATCGTGCCAACTGGCACTCTTCGGCTACCCTGACAGGCAAATGCCAGGGCATAACTCGCAAAGACGGGGCACGGCCCACACTCTTCCCTATTAGTTAAATGTGCTGTTCTATGTATTGTTTGTGTGGAAATGTGTACTGTACTACTGCAACCCAATTGCACTTAACGAATACAGAGTATCAATATCATTGCTGCACTGAACATTCAGCACCGTAGGAATTGTCTATAGCAAGCGACAACAGAAAAATCCACCGTACACTCTGTGTGAGCAGTCCACCAGCGCCCACATAGTGTTGCCAAGCGACGTTACTAAGACTCTGTGTTACGAGCACCACATACACTGTCTTGGGAGATCAACCGTGTGTCGGAGTCGACGAAGCTTTAGATCACATTAGGCTCAAAACAGAGGTACGCACAAAAGTACATGCATATTAATTACAGTGAGTCAGTTATTTTATGATATTCACAAACAACGAATAAAAACATTCCTTGTCTAGCCAGAAAAGCATTCCTTCAACAGATTCTGCTATGATGGACTACCAGTATCTTTTCAATCGACTCCCAATACATTCCGTTGCGCTTTTATTCATAACTCGCGTCTTTCTGGGTCCCATTCGTTATTGTGTTTTTCGAATAAAAACCTTCCTATATATTCCGTTCTCGATTTCTGGGATTAATTAGCTGATCTACAACTCAGGATAGCTTATGTAATTTAAATTCTTGGGGCCCGAACATAAATTTTTCCTGTGTCACTGCGTAAGTCGGGAGCAACTGTGTTTGTTTCCAGACTTGCAGGAACTTTTAGATAATGACTATGACGTGTAACAGAATTGTGTTTATTGTAAGTGGGACAATATTAGTCATCATCAGTAACTGGAAAATGACTGTCTTTTTCAGCCGAAATTGCTTTATTTCAAAGTTTAGGAAAATAATTCTATTCTTCTAATATTTCAGAGGATTATGTTTATTTTGAACGTTTATTGGTTATAAGATCTGTGCTAGAATACATTCTTTTGCAGTATAACTCGGAGTATCATACGAGACCATGAAAGACACCGTTCTTCTACAGTGAAACATTAGTGTACCCATTATATTGATTTTATTTGCGTATGTTCATGATTTATTTTAACACTGTCAGGAACTTGGTCTCTAAAGCCTCGAGCTAACTGGTTTACCCATTCTTATCATACTAGTTTAACAGTCAACGTTTGTTTAATGTCACGCAAGTGCACCATATTAAACAGTTAATTCTCCTAAGAAGAATCGTAATACGCGGCTTTATTGCTGTGGAGGGCACATTTTGAATTGTACGGTTCACTCGACAAACAATCAATCATTCAATATTATTATTCGACAGGATACAGAATCTCGCAAAAATACTTCGAACAAAGCTGGTTAAGCATCAAGGTTTCACTAAATTCGAAAAATCAGAGAGTAGAACAATAACAAACCTAACTCGATACATGATCGGGACGAAAGGTAAAGCTTAAACAATCGTTCTACTAACTTAATAGAAGACGCCCCGTTGTTATAAACCCAAGGAAATGTAAAATCTTTAAGTTGTATAAAGAATTAGGAACAACAGCTAGACCGTGATTAATACAATAAAACACATTAAAATTAAATACACTACTGAACGTTAAAAATTAAAATGATGCAGAAAATCAGAGAATGAACATAAGAAAATTATGTTTGTTTTCAACAGCGATAAATGAGATACTCGCATTTATATACCTTTGTTAAGGTAGTAACCAAAACCTTAAAAGTCTCTTCGAATGCATGCATGGGAAATTACAAGCGAAACCTTAATACGCTGTAAAATGTGTTTTTCCAAAATGGAAGATGAAACCAGCCCAATAATGATAACGTAGAACACTGTTCACAAGCCGTCTGACTAAGAGTATTTTGTACATTACATAATGAATTGCCTTTGAAATTCCGTTCGCTTAATATAGATACCGTGATTTACATTCGTCCGTGGCTTTTACGTTCTCTGAGTTTCATGCATGTCACTGCAGGTTCGCTGAATCCTCGTTAAACTCCTTGCATAAGAGACATCTGCTAATCATTACGGCATTGTTGGTATATGTGTTTGCTTATAGATGGCAGGAAAAGCAATTGTACTTGTAAGTTGAACCCCTTGGCAAATGCCGTCAGGTTTATTCAATTGGGTATGGAATGTGGGAGACTTGCGCCGTATTTAATTGCACGCCATGCAACTGAAAAATTCACAGGAATTTTATACGCTTATCTAAAACCTATACAACTCGATATAAAGTCATGTGCTGTCTTGAACTGAAGTCATTGCTTTGCCATGCAACAGATCTCGAAATATCAGCAATGCACATTTAAGTCACCAAATGTCTGTCTAAATCGGGGTTGACCAACTTAGACCCACAAGAGGTCTAAATAATTCGTTACGAACTCATCTGAGGTCCTCACTTGTGTATACATATTCGACGGTTGAATAACAAGGTAGTAGGTCTTATAAAGCAATCACAATGAAAGGTGTGTGCTCTCACAAAAGTGATGAATTATTGTCAGTAAACAATTTCTATGGTAATAAAGTTGCCACGTTATTTTCTGTATACCTATTATATTAAGTTTATTACTGAAAATTCAGTTGACCGAAGGTTGCAAATACTGTTCTAGAGGGCCACATTTTGACTAACCCAGATCTAAAATATTTCCTACAGACTGTGTGTTGAATCATTTAGTGTGGACACCTGAATCTGTGCGGCACAGTCGTAACTACGGTATAAAGAACAGTGATCGATGTTATCACAGGCAATACAGCGACGACTTTTAGCTCATGCAGATTTGTGCGCGTTCTATTCGTATCTCTGCAAAGGTGCTCGCGAGAGTTTTTTCCTGGCAACTGTGTCCCGTAGGTCAGTTTGTGGTCACGTGTTCGTGCATGGATCGCATAGGTGAGGAGTATAGAAAGGTAGATATGTTTTCTGCCAATATTTTGTAGTATACGAGTGAATAGAATTTTTGCGAAACTAACGTGGTCTGCCCCAAGAATTTTTGTAGTACGTGATGTTCGTATCGAATGTTGAATAAAGAGGCGTGTGTTCGTGTCATTACAGTAGCTTGTATTATACGTGATTAGTTGCTCGCTTATGCAGTGTGAGGGATACTACTCGTTTTTGTAAAGCAAATTCAAAGTGCGTTTGATGTCAATTCTGTATATATTTTGTTGTAAGTTAGGTTGAAACAGCTGGCATTGAGGGCCAATCAAAATTCAGAAGGCGGGTCACATGACAGTCGGATCTGTTTTGGGAAGGAATGCCTTGTCATCAGAACTTGAAAGAGAATTTTATGTTACGCTGTAGGCATTCATGGTGAGCAGTGTTGTACATAAGAAATCGGTCATGTGTTCTTAATTGTCCTGTATTTTGTAACATGGGAATGCGGTATTGATCATATAGTGGAGTTTCAGAATCTGAAAGCGGAACGACAGGGACGTCGCCATTTTCTCGTAGTACGGCTATCGTATGTGGTTCGTCCGAGTGTGAATTTGTAGACAGTGCTACAACAGAAGTACGTTGTGACTTACTCTGAAAGAAGACATTGGGGATTATTGCGTTATATGTAAGAATCACTATGTGTTTTCGGAATTACGCACATTAGTGTTTGCATGCGTAAGTGGTTATGTTTCAAGGACTGAGATAACAGCATTATTTTTGTGTCTTGCAGGTGTTCGAATGTCAGAGTGTTACATTTAAAATATAGCTTCCGAAGCTATAATAAATACCTAACTGCAAATTATATTACTAAGAATTTGGGGGTGTATCGTTTTTGGCTGTGTAGTTAGGAAATAATGGTTATGAGCATGGAAGAGCGGCAATGAAAATGTAAATGCCTCTCTTGTTGATGATGGATATTGTGTTTTTGCAGATGACTCTGGTAATCGTGCTTTGAAGTAGTGTGGTTATGGATGCTGTGCTTTCACCACAGACGGCTCGTGAAGTCACATCAGCTCGCCTTTGCTCCATCTGAACTTTTCTTCAGTCGTTTTTCCTCCTGCTATCATATACTTCCACCAGGGCATGGTAGGAAAATTTTTGTTATATACATTATGTTACAAGGGAAATGAAAAACTAATGTTAAATTATTTTAAATTTTTAATTCCATTTACAATTCAGGTCTTGGTCTTCTGGAGACATGGACTAGTAAAATGGAATTAAATTTTACAATTTTTAGAATTTGTAAAACATCTGTTATTGCACAGCTGTTAGCACAGTGTTGTTTGGTATGAGTATTTTGGATGTAATGAGGTCATTAGTGCCACTACCATTGCATAAAGTAACGTCATATGAGTGCCATTATGAATTTTTCTGTCCCTACATTAAAATATTTTAAAAATTGTCTTTTTATACTTAAATTAATTAAAGTGATTTGCCTATATTGGTGTCACTGCAATTAATTATACACGTACTGTAGTTGTATATAAGTTCTGTAGTGTACGTAAATGATCTTGTATATATGCTCATGACATGGACACATTACATTCTGTGAATTTTTGTCATGTCACTTCAGCGTTCACTCTTTCTGTATGCTGGTGTGTTAGTAGTTTTAGTGTTAGCTTTTTATTTGTTTACATGTGAATGAAATCGTAATTCATGCATTTATATATTCCTTTTTATTTTCATTGTGCCGTAATGCCATCTTTACTTCATGCATTTGATAATTGCCAACATACATCAAGAAAGCATGGTATGGTGTCATCTTTTATTTCAGGAACAGAAGCATGCCTTAGTAGGTGTGATGATACATAAGTGAATGCCGGTTAGTCCCTCGGGTTGCGTTTTTAGACTTTATTTTTTTGTTGGCAAAATACATATATTAGAGTTTCTATTATATTAGATGTGAACACTTAGAAAAGTGCAAATGAAGATTCAAATCATGATTACATTACAGTGCTAATTCCTCATTATTGCTTCTGATGTAGAATTTACATTATTTTGAAGTGCTGGTGACTGAAAAGTGGTAAAAAGTTGCATGTTAGTCGAGAAATGAGTGTGGCCCTCTGGTCTTTATCACTTCTGTTTCTTTGTCTGTATGTTTTTCGTAATCTCTTAACACACAAATAGTAGCAGTTCTCTTGGATGCCTTACTATATGAATTTTTTTTCTCCCATTACCACCCAGGCTTTTCGTTTAGTAATAATGTGTTTTGTGTTTTCATTGTATGCCTTCAGATTCCCTGTAAGCTTTGTAGCTTCTTGTGTAATGATATGTAGAGGTTATGGTTCTGTGTTTTATTACATTGCATAGTATTGTCTTTGGATATTGTACTGATGGTTATGTTATACTATTAGTGTAGTATGGGTGGGTATTGATGTTTTTCCAAACCATCACATGCATTGTCTTTTTGTTTCTAGTGCTGCCATCCAACTTATGCTGTGGTTTTATTTTGTCATTTAATAAATATGTTAAGAAAAAAATATTGTGGCCTGTTTAAGTCTTGCTTGTTCAGTTTTTGGCCCTTTTGTTTACATGTGTAAGTGAAACTTTCCATGTAAATGTCCACTATTACATCTTTTTGAATTATCTTCAATATTTTGTAGTATTTCACATACAAGTGTGTTTGTGTTCATAGTCCACAGTATATTTTACATAGCTGGGTTTTGTGAACATCATACCACTGATGTACAGGCAGGCAGTTTCTTGTACCAAAAGACATTTAATTAACTAAATTGTGCTAGTATACATGCTAGACAAATCACTGTGCCACGTGGTGGTGGTGGTAGTGGTGATGATGAGGACTTGATGTGTATTAAAAATGTGTTTTAAGAAACATATATTAACAGTTGTGCAGTAACATTTAGATGGTTATACAAATTGTAAATGCTTGTTTCAAGCTTTGTGGTATTAACAGCTGTGAGCAGGATAACTCTGTGTGTGTTTTTTTTGTAGGCACCAAATCTTGCTTGTCTCACATAGTACTCAACCAGCAGTTACATATATTAGAATTCCTTCAGTGTTGACATTACCTTGATGGCAGCAACCATTTGACCTATACGTGAATGTATAATGCTAGGTTAGTGCCACATACTTATGTTGGCTTCATCTAGGTTGAAGCATTGAGATCTGAAGGAGCAGATGTGGCTTTCGTTATCTTTCTTCTGCCATGGTCCTGTAGTATCTCCATTTTTAGTACTTACTCATGCACTACAGTCCAGCTCCCTTGTTTTGAAACTTGCTGGATGAGGAAGAAGGGAAAGGGGAGGGGAAAGGGTGGTGCAGGGTTTTTGGCTAGTACCTGTTTTATGGCAGATGTCAGTGAAAAAATACCAGCCCCAACCTAGAACATAAGGAGGCGGCAGTGTTACTGTAATATAAGTGATAAATGCTTTTGTACAGATAGTAGTTGATGAGTCCTATCCTCTTCAGGCCAATTGCCACTCCAATCTGCCTGCATTTCTTAAATACCTTTCAAGTCTTTGGTTACCAGAACTGAACAGTGCCTACCACTGTGGTGTCACCAGCCATCACCTTCCAGTTTTATTGAATGCTACTGTTGTCCCAAACAGGCATTTAGTTCAAATGTGGCCAATCGTGGCAAATGGACAGCTGGAATGCACTGAGGAAGAGTGGGAGATTGAAAAGACAGAAGTCAGGAATTTGGTTAGGTGAACCAAACCAATTTAATTGCTGCATATGATGGCCACTTTTTTTTTCAGGGTGGGAGGGGGGAAGGAGGTGTAGTTGTTGAAGAAAGGAAATTGGTATCATCAGCAGGAACACGTATTGAACGATAGTATAAATATAGTGTGCCCTATATATCTCAGTGTTCATATTTGCCGTTTTCAAGAGCTTGAGAAATACTGATACATAAAGAAATCTATGGAGTTAAAAGTTACATGTAAAAATAGGTGCAATTCCTGACAGAAATAGTTGGGCTTTCTCATATTTCAGGTTAAAATTAAAATCATATGCTTATGCTTTAGATGTATTCTGCACGCAAATGGAGTGATTAGACCATACATTTGCGTTTCTCCTTAATTTTCAAGTTCTTTGTATTTAAAAAGTTTTAAGACATTTGGTGTCTATTAATTGCCCTTGTATTTGACAGTTTTAAAAATATTTCTTAAGTTACTTGTAATTAAACAGCAGCAGGCTTAATTTGTGTAACAAGATGGTGTTAAATTCTTGTTCATATTTTCTCTCTCCCTTGTCCTTTGTACTTGCACTATTCACAGGATTGGTGTGCTGTGGAGACATGCTGCTGACATGCTTGAAACAGACTGTATGTTTTTTTATGCATAGTGTCTTCATCATGTCATGCAACATTTTACAATGATTCTTAATGAATGATGTTATTCACAAATTATGCAGTTTGTTTGAAAAAGTCAGTTCCTTTTTAACACATGATTATTTGAAATAAGATCTGGATATTTGAATTTTGTTGGATGACGCATGCTGGGCTGTTCATTGTGGGATGAGAAGTGAGATGTGGGTAGTACTTATTCATAGAAATGAGATAAAATGTTGAAGAGCAGAAGAAAATGTTGGGGCAGTTGGGAGGTGGGATTGGGGAGGTGACATGTACATTTAGCACATGTAACTGTTTTGAACACATTTTGCTTAAAAACAAAATTTGTACATTCATCTTGGGTGTTGATTGAAGTTGCAAGAAAGTGGACTTTCATACAAGTGGTGAGGTTTATGAAGTTAATGATCTTCCTTGATATGTTTAATTCTGAACGTAATGTGGATGACACACTGTCATGCTGTAAGCTGTGACATCACTTTCTTGCCATGTCCATACACTGCCAATTTAGTATTATGTTACATCATCAAATTATTTTTCAAGGAAAACACATATTTCTTGGTCTGTATTGCAAGGTAGTCGGCATTTTGGCTGCCACACCCGTGTATACATATTATGAATGTAATTCAAAGGACAAGCTACACCCATTTTGTTGTGTATTTGTCTCATCTAATTGCAGTAAATTGTGAATAAGTAGTTACCCCTTTAACACAAGTCACAGACTTGTGTTAAAGGAGAGTGGTGTTTGGTTTAGGGGTTTCTAATTGTCATTAGCTCAAACTGTTTGGTGTTGAATGGCTGAATAATTTACTGAATGACAGATTGACTGGCGCCCTAGGAACTCTACATCACATTAACCAGTAGTGACATGTTGAACAATATTTGTGTAAAGGTGCCATTGCTTTGTATAGGCACTTCCTTCTGGATGATATTACTTTTCTTTTGACCATTAGTTTTATTGTGAGGAATTGTCACTTTTGCTCTGGATTGAATGTAGGGAGTTCATGGAATGGTGTGGGAGCGGTGATCTGAAAGTCTCATGCCGGGAGGGGGGGAGGGGTAAGGGGACAAGTTTGGTTTGTGTTGGAGGAAATTAGTATTGTACTGTGTTGTTGTTTTTCATGTTGGATCTTCATGGATCGTCTTTGTAAATGTATTGCATATTGTATGGTACAAAAATTAAATACATGATGTGTGAGGCTATGCAGAGGACTGAAGAATGGCAATACGAAAATTATCTTGATCTGATTTTGCAGAATGGAACATGAGTTCTGCCTTTTGTACATTCCCCGGGAAATATGAATATTTCAGGGACTAGAATAGTGTGATATAGGAATTATGGAATTGTTAGATGTTTGAAGTGTTTGGTTCAGATTTTTATAGTATCACTTTTTAGTAGACACAGAGTTTTATAAGTGCGTTGTGTTAGAAGTGTTATGATTTTGTGTTTCCCCGTCCCTCTTTACAACATTTTTTTTT
>Ga0123352_10008333_pt1 | contig 16129 bp, 6 predicted proteins | sample TergutLab28metaG_FD_89700 | JGI IMG/M metagenome (GOLD analysis project Ga0123352, IMG submission 89700) | Labiotermes labralis P1 segment gut microbial communities from Petit-Saut dam, French Guiana - Lab288 P1 | ecosystem: Host-associated > Arthropoda: Insects > Digestive system > Gut ... | reverse complement strand
ATGCCTCTACATGTTTCGAGCACATGTGCTCGAAACATGTAGAGGCATGAAATAAAACTTATTGTGAAACAAAATTTTGTGCATCAAGTTGGTTAAATACTGAGATAAATATACTGAGATGCAATGTCAGCAAAACGTCAAAATTTGTGTAAATAAGGCTTAAAAGTTTCCAAATACACAATCTATGGCCGGGAGTCGATTCAGATACATCCTGCCCGTAAAGTAAAACATGTTACGATTATGTTAATCTACTACTATCAAGGCGATCCTCAACGACTGCTACATTGTTCGTTAAAGCCAATATTTTGCAGTAGATGTATATATATATACGTTCTCGTAAACTGAAAATGCATTTCTTCATTCATCATTTAGACTAAGCTGCAGGATGCAACAAGCGATAATATAATACTATAGAACGAGGTGCTTCATATTCTGTGCCTTGCACGGAGTATCATTAGCAAGATAAAATCGAGAAGGATGAGATGGGCGGAGCATGTAGGACGGATGGGAGATATGAGTTCGTACAGCACTTCGATAGGAAAAAATGACGGGAAGACCCCTACTTCGAATGCCTAGGAGTAGATGGAAAGATAAAATAAAAATGTATCTTAAGAAAATTTGAGTGAGGATTGGAACTGAATTTTAATGCCTCTGGATATGAACCAGTGGCGGGCTCTTGTGAACACAACACTTAAAGTCCCAGTGTTCTAACAGACAGTGCCAATTTTTACCAGATAGGCGACGGTTAGCTACTCAAAAAAGAGGACTCTGATCCCTGGATTTATAGAGTTATTTGATAAGATAGATGGTTGGTTGGTCGGTTGGTTTGTTGATTCTTTCGTTGTTTAGTAGCTGGTTGCTTAGCTAGTGGCTGGTTGATTAGTTAGCTGGTAGGTTAATTATCAGTTGCTTGGTTCTTTGTTAAGTTCGTTAGTTAGCCGCGCAGTTATTTAGTTACTTGGTTAGCTGCTTCACGAAGAGCCAGATTATATTCTTGCTGTCACAAGCGCTTTCCTAGCTGTTTATTATAAGAGAACGTCAACAAAGTTAACCTTGACTGACGTAAGAGTTCAGATGGTAATGTGACGTGGGAGTGGGGGGGAACTGCTGGAGGGTGCGGCGCTAGGACAAGATTAGGGAATCATCGTCCTTGTTTCTTCAGTTCATTTTAAAGTGTTTCGTGTGTGCAATAAGAATAAATGAAACTTGATGGAACAGTGATACATACGCGGCTCTATGATAATCTGGCTGCTCAAGTAGCCTAACTACATCCCTCCAAACATTTTGATGGTAGACACTATATGTCGTAGAGTGTGAAGACCTTATTTTGGTACACTTAACACGCAAAAATATTACACTTTCTTTAGTGTGTAGTGCAGTGTGTAACGCAGTGTTTTCCACTTTAATTTGGCCACTGAAAAATTCGGCAATCTTAGAAAATTTATCGAAATTTCTAATGGGGTAAAAATTTTGTAAATATACTTATTAAAAAAACTTGGCCCCAAAATAGGTATGGCTAAAAATAAATAAATACTGAATAAGTATATGAGACGAAAATACTTTTAAGAGCATACATTTAGAAATAAAAATTATTTATCAAGTATACTAAGACAGAATTTGAAGACTAATATGTGCTTCCGTTTGGGAGCACCTTATTAAAGTTTGGAAGTTGTTATTTATTGCGGCCCTAGGATGATTTTAAAACATTTGAACGGATAAATCATTAGCGTGTACAAAAGAAAATTACTTTAAAAACAGTTTGTAATACAATTTACGGTTCTTTTTGGAGTTTTCTCTTTCCTCCCTGTCACATCGCGCTTCGCGGAAACCCGGGCTGCAGTAAAACATTTGTCAAGCAATGGTTTAGTACAATTTAAGACAAGCACATGGGCCCTGCCTTCCTGAAGGTTTGTCAGTAGATGCACCCCTCTGGTTTCAAAATGGCTTCATGGAACAAAGACATTTCATTTCAAACTAGATGTCATTCACAAACTACGTAAGGCGACGTAAGTTATAGTTGGTTTAAGACATAATCTTAGTAGGACACCTACTTGAACTATGCTTATTTCAACAATTGTCAAAAATATTACAAGGTCATGCCTCCCAATATTGTAAGACGAGATCTCCTCCCCTCCCCCCCCCCTCATAGTAATACCCTACGCATGCTGTATAGCTGATCAATAAATTGTGAACAATCTGAAGGTGGCCAATACCCAAGGCCGAAACATGTAGTTGTATAACCTATGTACTATTCTATGTAACAATATAGTTGTGTTCTGAACATATGTGCTTATACATATTTCAATTTAGTTAATTATACTAACACAACTGGGATGATTCACCTCAAAACTACGTGTATATTTGAAGAAGAAATATCCCGACGGTAGAGTAACCTAACTTTTCTGTGTAGGCTATATTTTACTAAGGAAACATGTTTAACCTAAGATTTCAAAGTTGTTTGTGCTAATTAGCGGAAAGTATTATCGGCAATGAGCTAAGCGTGGCAAAAAGGAAGGAAATGTGTCGTGGTCTATTTAAATGCGATACAATCAGTAGCCGGGATATCTGAATACCACCAAGAAATGTGGAGAATGCAAGTCCAGTTCCTCGAAGTCGTAAAATGAATATTATTGTTCCTTCGAAACGTCGGAATAGGATAGCACTTTCAGCACAGTTTTAGGCTCATAGTCTCCTAGGCTAGTACTTCGTGTCAGATAACAAGTCTGTTCCGTCGCATTAGACACCTGAATCAAATTTGGTATCCCTCAAGATGGAGGCAGCAGATTCTTCCGAAACACCAGAACAAAATCTTCATCCAACGGGGTGTGGTAACACAGAACAATAACACTTGATTAATCCCCCCCCCTTCTTGAAAGTCCCTGTCTCTAGCAACCAAAGGCCCATAACAATTCAGATTGTCGATACCAGTGGCGGTGCGGTTTCAGGAGTGGGTCTTGCTGTCGCTCGTTTTCTGGGATTGAGGGTTCGAATTCCTCCGGGGGCCTAGAATTGTGTTCATCGCAAATGTTGCGTGTTGTCAGGTAGAGTTCTCTGCGTTGGGCCGATCTCTCGTGTAGAGAAGTCCTACCGTGTGTGTGTGTGTGTGTGTGTGTGTGTTTCTGAGTGTGATCAGACGCAACAATAATCCTCTACGTGTACAATGAGTAGGAAGAAGAGCTCGGACTAAGGACAAAACGAAAAACAGTGGAGATTCATGTGTTAAGAATTTCGTTTCTACTGTTTTTTTTTCTTACCTTCAGCAGCGCCTGTCTTTTACCAGTCACAAATAACGCATTAAGTAGACAGTGGATAATCATGGCATAGTTGGATTATTTAGTAACTTTCAAGATTTTTCTTTCTTTTCTGGTTTCTTCTTTAGTCTGGCCTCTTCTACTTATTCTTGGTAGTGTTAGTGTGTTAGTGTTGCACTTTATCACACTCAATGACACACACACACACACACACACAAACACACACACACACACTAGAAATTCTTTGGACGAGGAATCGGCGCGTCGCGATTTTTAAAAAGCTATTTCACTCAAATTGAAGCCAAAGTTTCCCACCCCGTCTACAGTAGCCCACCAGGTGCTCGATTGAAACTTAATTACAAAATTAAGAGTCAGTATTTCTCGGACAGCAGGTACTACTCAGCCCATTACCACTAGTGGGTGTAAATTAAATTCACAGCTGGAAATGTAAGTTCCCTTTAATTAATCATAAATCAATTCCTCTTCCAGCAAACATCGACCCACCGGTACTGGTTGAAGGCAGTCTGTTTAAACACAAGTCGAAACTTTGATACTTATTCATAGACACACTTTCTCAACCAGTAGCCATGACACAGTACAGTTCCATAAGACTGTATGATTCACAAATGAGAATTTTACTGCATATAATTTTAGACCATTCACTCTCGACCGCTACTTGTTTAAGTCCTGAACCATCGACTTCGCCAAACAACTTACACCTGTTGAACTTAATGCGCATTGCTTGATACCAACATACGGTATTAAAGCACTCGCGTTCCGCAGCTTAAATACTATTCTGTAAAAGTGTAAAAGGGCGTGGAGTTAAAACGCCACGCAATGGAAATTGTTACATCAGAGGTCTAAAAGGTATGTTATCCCAAAAACCTTTTGCCTTTGTCAGTTGATATAAAGCCTAAAACGTTTTCGCGTAAAGGTATTAGGTTTATGTCTCACAGAGAATAAATCCTTCAGTATTACCAAACAAATCAGTTAATGAAAATTTGACATTTATTTTGAGAACCATACAGAATAAATCAATGCATTATGTGCGCGAAACGTAGCGTGTCTCGTATACGAGCAGGGTAACAATATGGTAAACACGTTAATTGACAAACCAGACTCACATTTGTGTATTGTAGCTGTGATGAAATGTTCAGCAAAGCACAAAAGTTGGTATTAAAATACAGATTTGACCATATGCAGTGATTGTGACCATCTGCGGCTTCTCGAGTCTCAAATTTCCAGCAGTTTGAAGTGTGTTCTGCCTCGACAGATGTTTTCTGTCAACTCGAGTCGAGCTGCGTGGGAACCTTTCGTGTTTGCTTTCGAAGAACATCCGCAGGGTTCATGTAGGGATAAAGGGATGGGGACGGGGTACGTCAATCAGCCCCCCAAATGAGATCTGGGCAAAATATGTGCCGCTGTTACTTTATTAACAAAAAATGGACGGCTACATAGCTCAAAACTCGCCACTCCATAGTACGCAAGCACTCCAATCAATTACTGTTTACTATTTGTGACCTATTTGATGACGCTGTCATTATCTGAGAATGTGCAGTGTCGAATTGAACGAACGGATAATAAAGAAATGCAGAGGATGTGAGAAAAAGCGGTCATGATGACTTAACTTAGGAAAATCCGCAAGGAGGAGTGATGTATACCACGAGAAATCTGCCTGGATGGTCGGTGCCAGGCTAAAATTCTAAAGGGCTACTGCTTTTGCAAAAGGAAGCGTTTGAGTGTAAGTCAGCCTCTTCCGTCCACTAGAAAAGTTTTAATGACATTTATCGTTATTATTGTTAGTAACTGCAGTCTATATGACCCCATGTAATTAGTAAGCAGTAAATATGGTGCTTTTTTTGAAGACCTGGCCTCTCTAAAGCGTTTAAATCTACGAATACATGTATTATTCACTGTTAACTAATCTTCAGATAAGTATTGGCCGGGAGAGATAATAAGTCCTTAATCCAAGTGTTTCAAGTTATTAACTGCAAGTTATTTTTTCCATATGTACACTTTTAATAACGCGGCAAGCACAAAACCTGCACTGAAACTATTGCCGGTCTCTACACGTACGTAATCCTTTACTCTGGCAACGGCTTCATCAATGCTCACCATCCAGTTCCTTAACTTTTCCGGGTAAAATTAAAATATGCATTCTTTGACATAACCTAGGGAAAAATAAATCTGGTGGAGGTAAGGGCGGAAGACCTCGAAGGTAAAAGCTTGGTCTCGAGTTCTGGCAGGTAGTCAACCAGGCACTCTCGTATTGCCAGATGACAGCAGGGTGTCGATCAGTATTATGGAAAGTGTCTTAGATTGAGAGTGACAGGCAGCAGTTCTACAGCATATACAGACAACAAAGAAGGACAGACTATAACCTTTCTGCTCCTAAAATGCACAAAACACATTCAAGTTTGGGGGATTTTTCTTCTTTAACACTATCATTTACGCGGGAAAAAGACCATTTATTCACCGGAAAATATATAGCTCCCTAAAAAGTATGACACATGATTTATTAGTTCATACAAAGCAGCTGTAATAAAACATGCACTTGAAATCGGTTAGATCTTTAAGAAACATCCTGTATTATGACTGAGTGAGTGATTTTATTTTTCTTAAATATGTATCTTGTAAACCGCAAAAAGAATAAAATCAATAACTGCATAAGAACGCAAAGTAACAACATAAAGACTACGTCATTAGATTATTACACCATAAAACAAGCAACGACATCTATGTGGAATTAAGTTACATAATTATAACCAAGTAAAAAAAAAATCAATACGAAATATTATGGGAGTGTTGCCGATTTGGCAGTAAATGTCTGACGTATAAATCTCATCCATCTGGTTCCATACTATATTTTAGTTGTTAAAAGCATTTTTTTTTTTAGTAATCTCGTACAATACGAGATGTAAGAAACTCAGGTAGGTCTTCATGTAAAGTGTCATTTTCATCAAATCCTAACTAAATCTGAATTTGATCAAGAGGTTTTAGTAAAAGTACTTAATACCAAAAAATAGCCAAATTCTTTTAAGTAGGACATGGATTGTTGCTTACAGACAAACAGAGTAGGATAGATAGACATAACAAAGATGATAGTTACGTTGTACAAAGTTTGCCAAAGCATATAAAAATAAAAAGATACTCGAACTGGAAATATCGCCACATTTTTAAAGACCAAAAAATGCACTAATTAAAGTAAAATAAATAGATTACAAAACACACATCATATCAGATGCCAAGTCCTACATGTATCAGCACCAAGATATCATCTTCAGGGAATTTATCAACTACAAAGTATTGTAGATCCAAAACTTATTTCAGGAGCTTGGTGACGAATCATATAGGAGCTGGCACTTAATATGAAATTTGTTTTGTAGTCTATTTTATCTTATTTTAATTAGTGCATTTTTTTGTTTTTAAAAATGGAAAAATATAAGGAAATGCACATTATAAATAAGGTAAAATTTGAAAATATCGCTCTTTAAATTCTGACACAATTGGTAGTTTCGACAACGGCCTATATATATATATATACCCTGTGTTTCTACGCCATTTTTGTTAGCTCCAAGGTGCGTGGTATGCTTTGAAAAGTCATTCCTGCCGTCATGGAAGCTTCCACGTTAAGGAATGTGACGGTATATATTAGTATTTTCGTGCAGGATTTAAGCATCAATCAATTAGTCACAAATAGCCGTCCACATACATAGCCAAATTTATTGTCTTCTACAAATGAGAATCTTTCATGGTTTACGACATTTTTCGAGTTCAGAGGTCCATATTCATTTTGCAAATATAGAAAGGACGTTACGGTACATTTGGCTCAGATCGGGAACAAGAGTCTGGCACTTATAAATGCGGTAATGAAAGTTCACTTCCATAAAATGCTGGGAATTTCTTAACAAGCTGAGAAAGCTTCTCAAGAAGAATTCTGCTCCATGCAGTAAGTAAGTTAGTAAGTAAATATGGTGGTTTTGGCGTTGAAACATGCCAGGAGCCCCGTGATGACGCGACACCCCATAGCCGTTAAAAAGTGCTGGATTTTTTTTTTCGGTCGCGGACTTCAAATTCACACGCGAAGGAAAGATCTAACACTTGAACCAAACATTCTCAATGAGAATTTCCAGAAGAAATAAAAAACGATTACGAAACCTCCTGAACCTCTAAATGTAAACCTCCTGAACCTCTAAATGTAAACCGTGCAGGTTCTTCGATGAACACCCAAGTTTCGGAGAAAATTACTGTTCCCTTCCTCAGTGCAGAACATCAGAGGTACCCGTCGGTTGACACCATCCAAAAAACAACATGGTCCTAGGTCTCTATCCCATAACACTATTGTCATGAAGTAAAATCTTACACCTTGAACACCAGATTAGCGAGACAGTCTAATAATCAACCTGAAAAAGGTCATAGTTCAAAATAATTTTCCATCTAGCTGCAAACACTAGGGATTTTCTCACAAACATTCCACCCTTACACGGTGTATGCTACAATAGCCTATCCGGTAGATGATTTGGTATAAAACAGGGGTGTCACAACGTGGCAGAACTGTCATGCAACAAATAATATTCAGGCAGTTTACCGGCCGTGAATAGCATTTCAAAAGATTTAATGAAGAAAGGTGATAGGTAACTAGCTCAAACTAATCTAATATACTTCGATAAACAGAAATAAGAAAACAGAAAAATAGAAAAAATATTTATTTTATTAATAAATATTTCTTTCCTGATTTGACTATTGGTTTCTAGTTGGACACCAACCCATAGTAAAAATATTTATATCTGGAGTCTTCACGTAAGTACTGAAGCATGTTGTGCTCTGATTTATTATGATACTATGTAGTCTGCCTGGTGGGTAACAATGTTTCGGAGAAATATACAAGCTCAATCTTCAGAATTTGAAATTGGAGGCAGTACGCACGTGCAAACCGGCGATAACGATCTGCCACGCAGTACTTTTCCAAATCCGGAGATTCGTGACTGCAATCTGCCTGATTAGTTGCTTACATTGTATTTGCGTAACTGATAATTACAGGCCTTATTCATGTGGTACGAGGATATCCTTATACAGCAGACAAAAATCCTTGCTTGTGCAGAATCTGGATAGTTACCAACATTTTTATTCAAACTCATTTCTAGACCCTTACACTTAGTTACGATCGTACCACATTATTCTAAAATACTTTTGAACAATAATTATCTCTTCTTACGATCAAGTTTCCAAAATTAGATCTTCTCAGTCAATTGTTCCACTGAAACCTTATGATCTCCCTGCAATGAAAGGTTAATATGACTATTTGAAGAGAATTTAGATGGGTTCAGGTAGTGGATAAATTCAACCCTTTTTTATATGTTAGTAAATTTAGATTTATGTAAGTTTGTATACTTTCTTAATCAGATGGTAAAGTACAAATTTTTGGCAATACGCCCTCATCAAAGCGTCGAAAATTTGCAACCTCTTCGGTGTTGGATAATTCACTCATCCATTCGTTCATTTACAAATAATTTTAAGAGGCAGCCTCGGTTTATAAAGCTTAAGAAGAGTTCAATAATGTGCTTCATATATTCGAAGATGGGTTCGTACAAATGTCAATCCAGTAATTCTTTTGAAGGTTATGCGGGACACAAAGAAACAACTCTTATTTAAGAACATAGCAGGAAAATCCGAATTAAATTTCAGATAACTGAAGAGATGGCTAATCCAATTTTAAGGCAACTTACCAGCTGTTGCGAAACACTGAATTCGTAGCATATAAAATTAATGTACACCACCTAGTTTATCCTTCAGAAAATCACATATGAACACATGTGCTAACCCTTTAAGGACGAATGGAAGGCTGCTTTAGTTAAAGACCAAGTCTGTACCGCGCAGTAAACACTTTTTCTCGGTTATAAAAACCCAATCAGTTCATGATGTAAGTGGCGCAAGTCGCTGTTTGTTCGCAGATGATTACAAAACACATAAATACAGTGTGGACAGAGTGTACAATTGTTGAATGTTAAACTGTTGGTGCATCATGTGACCAGTAAGCTTTAAAAGGTTAATAACTTCAATGTGTGGCATATGATAACTTTCTGAGCTTCACAGCTCTTCCGGAACTTCTCCCCCCCCCCCACCTACAAAATAAAGTTTTTTTCTTTTGTAAATGGTGCCAACTTTTATACGAAGCCCGAATGCAAATTGTGATGATTTCGAATCCAATAAACTGAAAATTCTCACTGGGACCACTGTGAATAATGCATAAATATGAAATCTCCTGCCCTGAAAATGGAGACAGTAGGTTCCTCCGAACTGTTCATGCTCATCTACCAAGTTACACGATTAATTACCTAACAACAAAACAATTACCTAACAACAAAACAATTACCTAACAACAAAACACCTCCCCAGAAATTTTAGACAATTATTCTTAGGCTTCGCGATGTAAACTCACACTGGAATTTTCCAAATGTAACTGCTTGATTGTTTCAGAAATTCGAAACAGCCAATTTTCCGTAATTTTGTGATTAAAAATAAATGTGAACCCTCTCATTGGCTACCATCTTAAGGTCTGGATTCGAGGTTTTTGTGTTGCCAGGCTAGTTGTTCAGCATAGCATAGGCACATAGTTTTGAAAAGATTGGATGATAAGATAAAGGGTGCTCAATTATTACTTACGAAATGTCAGATCGTGCCTTCTAAATGACTTCCAACTGCTAAGACTCCTTGTCGACCTAGGGGCTTGTGAACTAGGTACAAGCATCGAGCCCCATCTTTGGACTTCTCTTGTCAGGCTTTTGTCACTTCTGGCCGGAAAAGACCATGCTGTGAATGCTGTGAGGAAGTCGAACCCTTCCTTGCCATACATGGCCTCTGTTTTTCTCTTATACAGAATTCGCAAGCTCCAAATCAAACTAGGCCTCCTTAGGAGTGCTCAGTTGCACTGTGAAAAGTGTTAGAAGGCAGAGTGTAGACTGATATTGGTGTGAAATGTTTACACGTATGATCGAGCCAATATTAAAGACATACGAAAATATGCACAGAAGAGGGAAATATTATGTATTCTTTATTATTAATTTCCCGTTCTTCTTACTACTTTATTTTTATTATTCTCTTTATTCCACTTCATTTATTCGTCATTTGTTTGCTCAGTAATTAATCACGTCATAAGAGGAACCATATTCTGCCAATACTGTATGTATGTGTATATATATATAAACACCCTATTGTATATGTTATTTGACATGATTTGTGTATTTTTATATTTGCAGAAAAGGGAGTCTATCAGGATGCCACGTAACAATGCAAGCAGTGGGGGAGACGGAGACATGATGCTACTGGTCCGTGCAACAGCAGCACTGATCCCATTGGTGCTGCTACACGTCTGCCTATTGGTTGCCGGTGAAGACGCAGCTGAACCGACGCCGATCGATCAGACGCGCATCAGTCGATTTCCACGTTTTTATTTCAACATAAGTAAAGATGAGATCTTTTACGACACCAGGGTTATTCCAGTGGAGCGCCAAGTGTCAGCATTTCTCTACAAGGGCGAGACAAAACTGTGAGTTCCGCTTTCTTTACAGCTTTCTAGACGTTCTCGCAAAATTGCGCTTCGCCATGTCTGTCTCTCTGTCCTTCCGCATGGAACAACTCGGCTCTCACTACAAGGGTTTTCATGAAAATTTGTATTTGAGAATTTCCGAAAGTGTGTCAAGAAAAATGAAGTTTCATTAAAATCTGACAGGAAAAACGAATACTGTACATAAAGACCTATGTACATTTATATTATCTCGCTGAATTATTCTCAGAATGAGAAATATTCCAGACAAATTTGTACAGAATATCAAGACATACATTTAATAGTCAATGTACTTTTTGTCGAAAATCTGGCCGTTTTTTTAGATAATCTGCAAAAATATGTAGTCGAACATGCCACAGATAACGATATAATACGGGGCATGCGCTTTGCATACTGGATGACTACAGCTACAAACACACACTCAGAATATGTAACACATTGCTTTTCCACGGAAAAAAAAATGGTTAGCGAACGCCCCTGAATTTTACGTTACACTTGCATTTCCCGTCTTGTTATTAAATGAAATGAAGTCATGTATGGCCACCTTATAACTTACATGCTTGTTAGCTTCAGTGTCATTAAACTGTGCGAGTACACTTAGTAGCAAGGTAAATAACATGGCTGTAATTTTTATGACTACATAACGAGTCGACGGCAGAGGAATGAAATATGACCACGGAAGCCTGGTGGAATGATACTGACACTAAAAGTAAAAGTTTCCCGAGACAAGACAATAAGACCCAGACGGATGGAATGTTCAGCTTCCATCCTTACTTTGACATTCGACACAACTAGGACGGCAGAGTAATAGAGAGAGTACCTTGAGAAAAAAGGCGTTTCAGTACCACACAGTTCACCACAAAACTCATATGAAAAGGCCTGTGATCCAACCAGTCCCAGGCCCTTGACAGGACAGCAACTAACCGCCTGGGTCTTGGAACAGCCTCTAATTAAAACTAAGAAAATGTATTTAATAATCGCCCCAGGTTTGAATGGATTTTTTAAATTAAAATATTTAATGTATCTTGCCGATCCCAGTGGCCGCGCCGTCTAAGGCGTCGGTATGTGGTCGCTTGCTGGGATTGCGGGTTCGTATCCCGCTGGGGACATGGAGGGCTGTCTCTTGTGAATGTTGTGTGTTGTTCGGTAGAGGTCACTGCGACGGGACGATCACTCGATCGGAGGAGTCCTACCGAGTGTGGTGTGTCTGAGTGTAATCTCGAAGCCTCAACAATGAGGACTTACAGACCCACGAGGGCTGTCGATCCATAATAAAAAGTATTCTAATTATTTAACGAAAGATTTTTACAGATTAAAGTGTTTTAATACATTAACTGACCAGAAGGCACAATACCAGAATTCGCCCGCAACAAGGGGGGAAATATAATAAAACGCACACTCAGTCTAGCCAACCTTCGAAAAAAGAATCGAACTGGGACTTTCCGAATAAGGAGGCAGCAGGTCCTGCTAAACACGAAGATCGGACTTAGTCATTCCGAAGCAACACTGGTCAAATAAATTCTACTTTAACGCCAGTATTACGTGTTGTGACATGTTTATTGGTTTAAAACTAGTGGCTGTTTTATAGACTGGTCGTGGTGCGTGTGCACCTGCTGTGTGACGAACCCAGAAATGGTCTGGGCCGAAGGACATGCAATCCGGTCCCGGTCTAACATTACGTTACTCTCATTCACTGCAGCAAAACTTGTGGCTAGGTGACAGTCTCAGAGTACTTATCTCTTTATTGCAGATTGCTAACTACTCATGAATATATTCCACTTTCGTAAGGATAAAGAACTCATCATTATCCACACACAACAATATTTACATATCTGTAATTCACACAACAAACAGCAATATTTCCCTTCACGATATTAACAGATTGACTTTTATAATTGAGTTGGAATAAGTTTTCTAAGAGGTACGAATTGAATCTTTTTATAATTTAGGCGAATATTTTGGCTTCAAAAGGTTCAGTTAGCTATGATGGCTCACTTGTAGGCGCGCTCACAAAGTAGCGAAAAGTGGCTAATAGCTTCGTCTTATCTATCCGTACCTTTGCTGCCTGCTTGCCCACCTGCCCGCCTGCCGGCCTGCCTGCCTGCCTGTGTGTGCAATTATAAATTCGGCTCCCACTGAAAGAATGAACTTAAAAATTAATACGGGATATTTTTATTAAAATGTGTCGAGAAAATGCCTGTTTGTTTAAAATCGGACAAAAATATCGGGCAATTTATATGAGGACCTGAGTAATTTTATAATGTTGTCAAAGACGTATGTAGCTACAGAGCTCATTGTTTCTTTTCCATGACAGCAAGAGTTTAGCTAACACGCCAAAAGCTTGTTCTGTTATATAAAAATGATGAGTGCAATTATTCGACTTCAGTGTCATACATGAAACTAATCATTCAACCCTGAAAATGGAGGCCACATTCTCTTTTGAAAGGACCACAATCCGAAGTCTGAAACGCTCTCGTGTTTAACTAGCTTAGCATTCGGCTTGTTAACCCTTTCACACCTTCTTGCAACGTCAGCTGTCTACCAAATCAAAGCTCGCAGGTCATAAAACGCACAAATAACGTGACCTCACATGAATGAAAATGAAAATAAACGAGAGTGGAACATTTGCATACCTAACCCTATTCATCAACGTGGTGATGGTGAACAGGTGGTCTCCCTGTTCTGAAACGCATTGTCATGTGACACACCATAAAAACACATGAAATGAGGACCTGTGTGTGCGTGCTATTTGCATTGGTACAGTCGTCCTAAAAGATTACAACTCTCAGACACTATTTTACAGCAAATTTTAACCAAGGGATTGAGCCAATCTTAGGCTACTTCAAGACACTTAGCATCATACTCAGTAACAAGTACCTCGGACACAGTCAGTCGTCATACGTATGTAGAAAATCGCCAAACTAAGAGCATGGATGTGAATTATTTGTTGAAAGTACAACATTTTGGCATAAGACATACTAGTTGAGACTTACATGTTTGTTGTTCAGATTAATCAAATCCCCACAGTTTTCGGATTAAAGGTAATTTTGTCCCCATCCTCTTCAAGAAGGTATATGGGGTGTAGGTGTATAGCTCCACTCATTCTTAAACTCGGCACTAGACAGTAGTGATAAAATTCATGCCCCTGCCGCTAAACTCCCTGGAAAGGAACCCGGTACTTGCTGAAGGTGATAAGAGTGGGCCTCAGAACCAGTCTAGACTTTATAGAGAAGAGAAAAATTCCGCATCGCCCAGTCCCTAGCGTATCATTACACCGACTACGCTTTCCCGGCTTTACGTTACAGAGAATGTTCCGCGTAATGTGTGCCACCTTTCAGGGTGTTATTTTATAGATCATATAAAAAGGTAAAGAACGCTCGTTACAGGCCCGGAGTGGCCCAGAGGGTCCCAGAAAGTTAAGGTTCCTACATTTCGTGACAACGGCACTGCGTGGTGGTAGGTTGTCAGCCTTAAGCACCGACCGCCTTTACCCCCAGGAAATAATCCTGGTACTCATTTCTATTAGAGGCTGAGTCGAACCCAGGGCCATAGTACGATCAGAAGGATTTTATGTCAATGAAAAATCCACTGACACTAGCTGGGACAGGTCATATAGAGTAAGAAATTCTGTATCAACATATGTCTGATTATCAACACTACCCACTCGTAATTTTATTTGAGATGTGCAGAATTTTACATAAGAAAAGAGGGACGTCGTTTTTAAGAATTGTCTTTGTAACATAAATGAAAACTTATTTTCTCTAATACCAATCTATCAAAACCAATTTTCTTTTTTCCTCGTTGTCACATAACTACGTAAACGAACTTAAATAAGTTGGTAAAGTAACTAAAAATCTATTTCTATCTTTATTTCGTTGTATTATTATCTGACACATACATTTCTATTTATCAGTATAATATTTTAACATTTTTGTAGTCGAAAGTTCCTGATCACAGCCCTGTGTGTGCAATAAAGTGCTCGTATTGATGTAACGGCTGATATGTTGATAATCGAGCATATGTTAATATGACACTTTTTTGCTCAAAATACCTCAAACCTCCAGAAGTCTGGCTTATCTAATGAGAAATATCCCCTTCGAATATTTGTTTTTTATTTTACACTTATATGCAGCTCAGATATGGAGAGGCATATATTCTATGTGCGTGAAAATTCATCTCTCATACTAAGGGAAAAACACAGAATGTAGGTGCTTGAGTATAGGGAGGTGAAGGCAATATCCCTGACGGTTGTGGTAGATAAATATCTAATTAAATTATTTCATTGTGATTTTTCTCTTCCTTGAAGAAAGAAAAAGGGCGGACAGACATACAGAAATAAAGCAAAAGAAAGGAGGCAAGGATAAAAGAAAATAAAGTAGAGAAAATAAAAAGAAGAAGAAAAACACGAAGGCCTAAACAGAGAGGGGAATGGAAAGAAAAAAAGACAGATGTTCCACCAAAAAGTTAGCAGGAAGGGCAGTAAGAAAGGGCCATTGGTTGAAATGCAAACCCGTAAAGAAACTTGCGGACTAGAAGGATTTCTTTTGCTCGGTTTCACCTCCGCCACTTCTTTGACAGTCGACTCTACGATTTGAAACTAGAGCGCGTGGTACTCAGGGAGGTGACGTCACACTTAATCTTCTGAAGCGTAAAAAACAGTGTGTGGAACAGTGAGGAATTTGTAAGTGTCGAGCAGGCGATACGTGCATTTACCGTCGCACTGTGCCACCAGGTACTTTTATGGCAACGGAAATTTACTTGCTGTTAACACCATCCCCTAAACACTGGACTGCTACTTACTCTGGCACCATTCCTTTTACCCTGGATTGCTACTTTTTCTTTCACCATCCCCTTCACACTCGATTGCTACTTACTCTGGCACCATTCCCCTTATTCTGGACTGCTACTTACTCTGGCACCATCCCCTTCACTCTGGATTGCTACTTACTCTGGCACCATCCCCTTCACTCTGGATTGCTGCTTACTCTGGCACCATCCTCTTCACACTGGACTGCTACTTACTCTATCAACATCCCCATTCCCACTGGATTGCTTCTTATTCTGGCGCCATCCCTTTCACCCTGGAATGCTACTTATTCTGGCACCATCTCCTTCACACTAGATTGCTGCTTACTCTGGTACCATCTCCTTCACTCTTGATTGATGTTTACTCTAGCACCATCCCCTTCACTCTGGATTGCTGCTTACTCTGGCACCATCCTCTTCACACTGGACTGCTACTTACTCTGTCAACATCCCCATTCCCACTGGATTGCTACTTATTCTGGCCCCATCCCTTTCACCCTGGAATGCT
>Ga0123352_10008332_pt1 | contig 16131 bp, 6 predicted proteins | sample TergutLab28metaG_FD_89700 | JGI IMG/M metagenome (GOLD analysis project Ga0123352, IMG submission 89700) | Labiotermes labralis P1 segment gut microbial communities from Petit-Saut dam, French Guiana - Lab288 P1 | ecosystem: Host-associated > Arthropoda: Insects > Digestive system > Gut ... | reverse complement strand
TAGAAGAAGACAATCTTGTATTAGTCGTTTCCGTAAGACCCAAATCCGCATATAAATTTCGTGAGAGTCGGTAAAAAAAAAAAAATAATCTCTCATGAGACGCTATCCTGCCATCTTGCTTCCGCCCATGTGTGCGTGCAAGATAATATGGAACATTTAACGGACTCTTTCCTCTTCCGCCTTGAGTCGTTGCACTGCCCAACTGATCTTCAGTCTTACTGCAAATAATCTTGCGCAACTTCTTTGTAATGCGCGGAATAAAGTAATTAAACTCCTACAAACTTCCTGCACGAAGCACTTAACGTACGGACGATAATTAGAAGTTTCTAATTAAACAATTAACTAGCTTAGTAATACTACACGAAGCAAGTATCACATCGTCTGTTTACAATCCGGTTATGGCTTTTTCTTAAATACACAATATTCTGCTAAAGATATTTTCATACTAAAGTGTATTATCTGTTTAGAGTTTCAATAAACTATTACGCGTTGCTTCTGAGAGGTGGCAGTAAGATACGTTTTTGTTACAAGTGTTCTCACAGGCAAAATACACCAAGACCGGAGAGAAGGAACGTACGGAATAGTGTAAATGGTTAAAAGGCTGGATTTCGCGAGGCAGGTGACTCAATTAGCCTACAAGGAGCCCGTCAGTAAGAATGCTGGATTAATAATGTCAGACACACAGACAAACCATCATGTTCTAAACGTGTTATTGCCACTTTTAAGTACAGATTAAATTATGAAAATGCGTGGTGGCGTGCAGGTCTACCAAAAACGTCTACGTTCGCAGATATTAAAATACACCCACATAAGGCACTCAACTATAAGGGGAATTTGTAAACCCAAAGAGAGAAGATAAAAAAGTAGAGGACACTACACAATGAGGAACATCATAATTTGAATTATTTTTTACACTTAACATGGTGCGAATACGTCAAGCAAATAAGACAAATGGTGAAGGGGATACACAAGCAAGGTGTAATGACCAGTGCCTTTAGCACTGAGCTGGAAGAACACCGTTTGTGAGAATTTGGCTTAGGCGGGAGGATAACATTAATATGAAAACTAGAGATGCTGGGACAGGTTGGCTGAATGTCACCTAGATAAAATGACCTTGAAGAAGCCCTTCTCCCTTCTTAGCTGCAATCGAGTCCACTTCGCGGCGACAAAGGACACACAACAGGATGAGACACGCTGTATTTGCATCTACCGAGCAGCGACGTCGCCGGCCGTCCACAGCAACCGGAAGCTTCATTGTGTGTAGCAGAGAAAGTTTCTATCGACTGATATTACCCTAAAACAGGGTAATGTGGTCCGGAAGTGATTCTGCGCCTGTTTAACCAAAGTAATGAGATTCTAAGGTCTGCCGACTGAAGCTGCACTCTGGTTGTTCGGACAGACGGAACGGATTTTTTTTTTGTTATACACAAGATACTGATTATGCCTGTTTGGTGAAGCTAGCAGGAACTAACTTTATAAATTAATAATTAGGACACATTACAGTGATAATCTCTCTGTAGATAATTTTTACCAGTAGCTCTACATGTTAAGCAGGTTGAATTGTCGAAACATAACCTCGAAATTTCATATCATCGCTAAGTTTGCTGCTTCTTACGTATGACAAAATATCGTACAGCATTTGTGGGCGTTGTATTTATGTTCTACCTCCGTACAAAATATCAAACACCTGTCTCTGATTGGTCGTCAGTTATTGCCAAACGAACGGACGAGTCGACGCAGTGTTGTTTCTATGTTCTATAAAAATGTGGCTTTGGAGCGTGAAGCTAACTACTCACCTCCATTTAGTGCTAAGGTGAAGAAAGAGTGGATATATACCTCCACTTACCCACTTGCCTTCATTTCATGCACAGTGAGGTTACCCGTAAAATATATGCCCTTAATAAAATTTAGGTCTGTATATTCTCAAATTTTACAAAATTTCAGCCCAGTAACATAGGTGGAGTTAATGTCTCCGCAACCTCAGAAGTTCGGAAGTCCGAATGTTGGAATTTAAAGCGGGGAAATTAAGATGACCTTAATCCCGAATTTGGTGAAAAATTAGGAAGTTAGTACGGGGAGGAAAAACACATGTAAAGGAATAAAGGCAAATCAAGTTCTGTGACCGCAGCAGTCGCTCGTTCAGTCGGTTCTGCAATCCACTGGCCAGAGGTGCTTTCCGCAAGAGTTAAAGCTGAAGGAATGCCGAGGTCTCAAATGTGTCGAGCGCTGTGAGTAACTCCGCTGTACACCCTGACATTGTAACGTTTAGACAATCACCTTTACTTTACGATTGCGATAGGAACGGTAAGACAAAGAAATAAAAGTTGTGGTCAGGTTCCACAGACGGTATACTTCCTGGAAATCAGATTCGGACCAATTATATACGTGACGAACAAAAACTAACAAAGTAACCAAATGTAATATGAGGTTCTCACGAAAGTGAATAAAACTTAAGGTCTTCAGGTATGTGGAGAGAAACCAACGTTTCGTAGAAAGCTGCTGTCTCTATCTTCAGAACAGAATTAGAACTACCCTCTTCCTACGCCCAAATCCTCGATCCTGATCATAAAGACACAATGTCCCTCCGAAAGATTGGTGCCTAGCTACCAAATTAAACGGCATCACATTTCGGACGAACATTTTCTTAACTAACCAGCTAACTAAACGTTATTGCACCGACTTTTTCCCCCAAATTTGAAACTTATTATATAGTTGTCTCTTCTTACGTAACAGGCAGGTTCTTTATTGTGTTTACAAAAGCAACTTAATTTTATAATCAACCAACGCCCAGGCGTGACTTTTACAACCCATATTCCGTGATGAACTACAAGGTAATCTTAACACTTCGTCAGTATCGTACAGAGTTTACTCTTCCCTGTATGTTTTCCACAGGAAATTTTGCATTCATATTCCTCCCATCGGCGCCATAAAATAATCCATGGTCGATACTGCTTTCATTGTGTAGTGGATGTAAAGAGCGATAACCCTGAAAGCCATTCATCTTTAAATAAGTTGTAACCCACAAAACTTAAAACTTCGTTACGTCTTGGTCTAATAATTTTACTGGTTTCCCGACGGCCTGTTGTTTTGCTCTCACGTCAGTATCCTAACGGAACTTCCTTGGCTGGCGCTCGGCATGCGATCACGTTCACTCAACAGGCAGAGTGACGAAACCACAGACAATAGGATACAATACTGGCGATAATAAAGATTGTTTTCGTAAAGGCTAATTGATACAGGAGGCAGTACTGAGTGGCGTGTCGTCACGGCTACTGCAGTTCTGGTATTCGTAATGCGAAACGTGGGTCGGTTCTGTTTCACTCCTTTGTTTAGCTCATTCTCTTGCCTTCTCAAATCGTCTTCCTCCTTTCCTTCAGTGGTCCTGGTCTGTTTAACTGAGAACTAATCCTGAAGATTGAACCTCTTAAGACATCCGACACGGATGCTTAAGCAATGGAACGACTTAAGTCAGGTCCACACCTATACAGAACAACACCATGAAGTCTAAATTCCGAGTGGGTCTCGAACAGGCGACCGCATATGAAAGGCTTCCGAATTTTTTTTAATTAAAGCGTCAGATTTGTTACAATGTATGGCCGGAGTGTAATATAAGAATCCCTAGGAGCGGACTGCGTCGTAATACGCATCTGTTCGAATACTGCAGTCAGTTCGACTACCCTGAAATATTATACTTAGAAGTTCATAACAAGAGTGCCAATGGGCACTTGCCCGAGTCGCTTTAATCCACTCCACTGCCTTACGCCCCTGTTTCGTTATAATTATCTTCCTATTTACGAAGAAAACTGAAATATTATATGTATTTCTTGTCTGCTCCATGCGTAATCTGGTCATTTCACTTTATCACCCATTTGGTGACGACTGCAAATTACGTTAAATCTTCTTGGACCCAAATATTCTCCTGAGCTTCATGACAGTAATATTAATCAAAAAAGAAACTTATCAAGGCCACAAGGCAGAAATATTAACATTTGTGGTGGAATGTTCCGAATACAGAACTTTCCCTTATACGTCCTTGGGTCCACATGGAGCATCAGAATGCTTCGTATCTGAGAGGAGAACTTGACACAGCCCAAACCTAATACACAGGCTTCAACAATGCACCGAGATTTTAAAACAGCTCTTCCTCACAAAACATTTCACCAGACGGATGCGTGCTGATACTATTCTTCCACCTCCACGTCAGAATTCATTTTTGGGTGGCTTCGTCACAAATATTCTACGTGATTTTCTATTTTCCGGCACCTCGTGGCGGCTCTAGACCATCGGCACCTTTCTAAACGAATTTCCTCCTTATGTAATGTTCTAATTGCTCGCTTATTTTATCCTTAAATCCACAACAAACATGTTATTTAGAAGTTATAGAAAAGATGAGAAAGAAATAAGATCGTCATATTCCAACAATTCGAAAGATATTTGGTTTGTAAGGCTTGGGGCGATGTTTTTCTAGTATTCCAAATTCGGGGGCGATGTTTTTCTAGTATTCCAAATTCGTAGAGTAGTTTGAGGTAAAGGGTGTATAATTAATTGTTTGTAGAATTAGACATAAAGTCTGGGAATGCGAAAAACACAGTGTTAGATCAGAATTTGACTCAACTAATTATATCAGATTTCATCTTTAAATCCAAATGTTTTCCTATCCAGTTCCTTTTCAAACACTTCCAACTCATGTCCTGCTTTATAAGTTCATGTCTCACACCCACAAAAAGCTAACGCAAAAGTAAACTTTTCCATGTAGCATGCATTGATCACTGGGTTTTGAAATGTAGTCAGCCGGAAAACAGTTTTCTAGAAAACTTTCCTAACCTACTCCTCTGAGGATCATTTTAATATTATCGTATCCCACGCATGTATAGCTAGGTTTCCTTAAATACGTGTCTTCTAGCTTTTCCGACCAATGAGTTTTGTCTGTGCGTGACTGACGAAGAAGACAATGATGTGGTACCAATCTGCCAGACGGAAGACAGGAAACTTCTCCTTACAACAGCGTTCCTATTTACATGATGTCAGTTCGCTTCATTAACTAACATCGTTCTTATCCATTCCCAGTTCAGTTCCAAGTGTTTTGTTTAGAACAGGGACCCTCTGTTTTGCATATTACTGAAGGAAACTGGTCCGCTTTCTATAAGGAATTTAATTTTTTACAATTTCACAGTGTAGGGCACCGTAATTTTCATTACTTTATTTTACATATTCTGTTACAATTATTAGTTTGTATGTTGAAAATTAGTTTGTTCTTAGAAGGATACTCTCCCACCACAGACAGCTATGGACTACTGAGGCAAACAGGAAGGCTGGATCACCATCTTTCACGTAGCAAAAATAAAACTGTTCAAACTGCTGAAAGCTGTTGCTAGGTGACGAAAGAAATTTCTGACTTGGGATATGAACGCGTGTGGGAATTTTGGGAAAGCGGCATTTGGGCAGACATTCTTTTCTGAACCTGCAACAGAAGTAGGGTAAAGGGTGACAAAATTTGTGAGTCTGGCAAGATGTGGGAAGAGCTGCTTTTCCTGATAATTCTAGGTAAACGTGGTTGGCTTCATTCAGGGCCAAATTTAGAGAGAATAAATTTCTTGTGTGTTTTTATATTTATTATTTCCTTTTTCTAAGTTTTATTTTAAAAATTTACAGCGGTGATAATATTAGGAAAATTTCGCGAAGATGGGTGATGATAACTTCTCCTTCCCCAAGTAACCTGTTGATCCATATATTATGGTTACACTTCCAGTTTTTCTACATAAATTGTTTTGTTTTATTTCCATCTTATTTTAAAGTTCTGATATATTTCGTTTGCTTTGTGTGTAGTTTTATGTGTATCATAACACACCTAGAAACATTTACGTGGTCTTGTCTGTTGGTGACAGCAAAACCCATTAAATTAGTTGTGACGGTGAAATTGTAGTCATCAACCGTAATACAGAAACCGCAATTATCGCACATACCTGTGTAATATCAGACTTACGCCGCGGTGTGATGTCTCCACTCTTCTGGAATGTTATGCAGCTTTGCTTCTTAGTTACCGACGTTTCGGGACAAGATGTCAAATCAGCTCTTTACTGCTTGGCCTTTGAAGATGGAACCTATAGGATGTCCCGAAAGTTCGATAACCAAGTAACGTTGCATAACATCCCAGAAGAGTGAATATATAACTGTCTGGGTGTTCTATGTTAAGTCCGCGGTAGGAAACGGTCGACGACAGTTGTATATTTACATACTGAATTTACATGAAAGTAATTCCTACTAAATGTGCAGACGGCAGCAGTCATCTGTTGATTTGAGAGAGGCCATCCCGTTGTGTATAATCAAATTTGTATAATAACTTAAAGATTAAGGTACTAAAATGCTGTGCTGATATTTTCTTCAACCGCCAATCTTTAATCATAATTAAGAATTTTCATATTTTATCAAGTTTTAATATGAACGAAATGGGATCCCACTGAGTACTGTTTTTAGTGTACCTTAATATTGTTCTTAGTTGGCCTGAAAATGGCCGGTTACGGCCGAAACATGCAGCCAAATATAACCTAATTGTAATTATTGCATCTTGTCTTGATGTATGTTGTGTATTGACGGTAAAGGTAAAGGTAAAGCAGTCCCGTTACAGGCCTGGAGTGGCCCAGAGTGTTCCAGGAAGATAAGGTTCCCAGATTTCATGACAACGGCACACGATGGTGATAAGGTAGTCAGCCCTAAGCACCAACCGCCTTTATCCCCAGGAAATGCTCCTGGTACTCATTTCTGTTAGAGGCTGAGTCGACCCCAGGACCGTAGTGCGATCGGAAGGATTGTGTCAATGAAAAATTCCAATGACAGCCTGTGTATTGACGGTATATTATACAAAAAAAGTCATCTGTTGTCTTCATTATTCTGACGTAGTAAAACATGAAACAAAAGGAATGAGAAATGAAGACACGACTTTCACAGCCATTTTGAAGCTGCATGAAGACTTGCAACAAACACCCACTTAATAACCGAGATCGAAGGCTGACAGAAAATCACTGACTGCGGAGGGACTGCTTACTACGAATTTAGACGGCGCTCATGGTATTAAGTGAGACGCTTCAAGAAAATAAATTCCGCACAGCTCATCTTTGGACCGAGGACAATTCTGTTTTGTAAGCCTGTCCCCTCGTGACGCGAGAAGCCACATTGAGGTCACCGAAGGCGAAAATAATCGGTTGTATCACAAGAATACATCGCCGTCTTGTTGTGAAACTGCACGATTCGAGCCTTGGCCTCCTCTTTATGTCAGCCAACAGTCTGCAGATGTAACCAAGATTTATAGGACACAGGAACGAGTCAACTTCAGAAGGTGTCTAAAAGTACGTCAATACCTCGCCAAATGCCGAGTTTCATTTTTATATCAGTTTCGAAATACCGGCATCTGGCTTTTTGTCACGTTCAGTTAATTTGTGTGCACAAGCCAATAACGGTGGTTTGCGCAACTATAGATAAGTATTTCTAAAGAAAGATCTGCACAGAATTTATAATTTCCAGGTTGCCGCGAAATTGTCCTTTCGTGCCTTCTTATATTTTGGGGGTAACTTATTTTTAAACAGTAATTAGGCTTTTTTTTTTTTAAGAATTAAAAGAATATTTCGTCTTGGTGACTGTCACTGGCTGAGAACATCATTTAAAGTAAATCACTTTACATATACCATTAAACCTCAAACACTTTGCACTTTGTCACCGAGTGTATTTATGTGTTTTACTAATATGGCAATTAAGAATAAGAATAATCATTGCCCTAAATAGCATTAATGGATTAGTTTTTGCAAAGAGAAGAACGTGTCGTCTGTGAAGTGGGGGCTGACGATTTAGATATCAGAGGAACTAAGCTCTCTTTAACTGCTCGTACTCTATCCTTTACTGGGTATTCAAGGCAGTCTGCTTTCCATCAACTTACTTTCTTCTCTTCCTAACGCCTTACCCTGTCTCGAACGTACCTTTACCATAATAGTGACTGGGCACTGCCTAGGAACCTTCAGATCCGTTAACATAATTTTTAGTTCCGTTTAATAAAAGTCATATTTATACTCTCTTCATAGGTGCGGTTGCAAAATTACGAAAAGCGACTTTTAACTTCGTCATGTCTGTCCTCCTGTCCGACCGTCCAGCCGCATGGAACAACGCGGCTTCCACTGGACGGATTTTCACGAAATTTGGTATTTGAGTATATTTCGAAAGTCTGTCGAGAGATTTCATTCCATTAAAATATGACAAGTATAACGGGTATTTTACATGATGCCCTAGGTAGATTTACGATAGTATCTCTCTAAATTCTTCGTAGAAGATGAACATTTTAGACAAACATTGTAGAGGCCATCGAGACACTCATTTTAGTTTCAATAACGTTTCTTTCTGAAAATCGTGCCTTTTATGAGATGGTGTGGGAAAAATATGTTATAGTCAGACATGCCACATATGACAATGTAATACGGTGCATGCGCTATGCATGCTGGATTACTAAGGCTACAGACACACTCTCAGAACATGTAATACTTATGCTTTCCCACGGCAACAAAGGTTACGGGAAAGAGTCTCAGTATTACGTTTTATCGTACAATGGCTGTCTTGTTTCTTCTCTCTTATCTCACCTTCTTCGCTTTAAGCTCCCCTGCTCCCGTCCATGAACACACAACACCGATCATTTCAGTGTCCCTTACAGCAATATGCATGTAAGGAGATGACCAACCAAGACATCGGTTTGGCACGTATCCACAGTTTCTTTATCTCTCAGACTACAAATGTTTAACCGCAGTAGCGTTTCCTTTAACCTCCAGTTTTCCATGAGACGTCGCTCAACCACAGCGTGTTTAAGCTGCTGCATTTAACTATTGCTAGTTTCTTACTGCGCGGAGCGAGTGAGTGTTATTTATGAACGCACGTGAAATGAGACTGGAACCAATATACAGAAACCCAGAGTATATAAAACAAAAGATAAAAGTACCGCTTGCATTGGAAAGACATAACGCTGCTTCCGTCTTTACTTTTGTTAAGAATAACTTCAAAGCTCAAGATTAATGCGGAGCACTGGGGAAAAGATACGAGGGAAAACAAAGCGCTCGGAGGAAAAAAGTGTCTTAATGCTACTTTGTCCCCCAAAAATCCAACCTTGAATGGCTCGGGCTCGAACCCGGGCCTCCGCAGTGATAAGACGACGGCTAACAGACTGGTCTATGGTGCGGATAAGATACACTCCGTATTCTCAGTTCCCACCTCACATATAACAAACAACAACTCCATTACAAAGGCCAATTTTTTTACTCTGTTTAGGAGATTAATCGCTATTATTTCTAATAATCATAAGAAAGCCTTCAGTATTCTGTGTTTACGAGAGTAATATTGAATAAGAGTGTTTATTCACCCTGTGTGATCGGCTGTGTTCACGTCTAGGCAATATAATCATCCAGTCAGAGTGAATAACAAAGTGTGAAGTTCGTTTGTGTTTTCTAGACGGGTGTGTTTGCTCGTGAAGCCATTTTTGCACCTATATTTCTCATGATTTCAGCTGTAGTGCCTTTTTTTGTGTAACAAATGGAAATAAACCTTTAACATACTCTCACTTTCCTGTGTTCTGCTTGAAATTGCCAATTTTACGATATTTCTAAAGAAGCAACAAAAACTAGCATTCCGAAATTGGATATCTAGATTCAGTAACAGAGCACAAACCTCATAGCTATTACGCTATGCATAAATTTCCCAAATTCTTGAAATGTGTGATTATACCGTGCCTTAATTACTACTTCTCTGCATCTGAATGTCAATTACATTATTTCAGTGCAGTTTATTTTGAAGAAAACCCTTTTCTAAGGAGGCGTATGTTTGCTACTGAGGGACAAATCGAGCTGATGATATGTTTTTAACAGATGACACCAATAGGTGCGAGTCACATGTTAGCAGAGCTCTCGTAATTGTGCGTATCGCCTGTTGTGTCTGTCAATAACCAGACAGTCATTCCATGAATTGTATCTATAAGTCTCGTTCTGTCCTCAATATAGCACAGTAAACAGATCGATGCAACAAAAACATCGCCTGTCCAGCAGCAAAATTTATCGTCCGTGAAGGCAGGCGGTACATATAATTACCAATATACTGTTTGTGTTGTTCTGTAACCAGTGAGTCTGAAGTACGAATGACACAATATCTCTGTTCCCTTGGGGAGAAGTGATAGAGAACAAACACAATAGATATAATAATGGAAAAAGAAAGAAAATACTTTAACACTGTTAGTGATTGAAGAGGCTGTCGGTTGCTCCGATTATGTGTGATCGAATCTTAAGGTAATTAGTGAATACTGAATTAGAAAAGATGTGTGAAAGAAGCTCGTGGCCGAGATGGTAGTACTTTGTCCTTATTTGTCTAATGAGACTGGGTAATATTACGCAAATATATACAAAAGTAAGGGCTTTCCGGGCTGGAATTTGATGTCGGGACCTCAAGCATACGAAACACGGCAAAGTAGTTGTTCGGTAAGAGAAAATAACACTGGGAGACGGTGTGAGAGAGTTTTGATGAGAATGCTTGAAAATGAGGGAGAAGAAGATGGAGAAAAATGTGCGATCAGGTGCTTCATAAATTGAATTCCACATCTAATATTGCTGGAGTGAACGACATGAGTGAGACGTCCGGATATATAAGAGACTGCGAGAAATTAAAAAAAGTGCTAAGTTTTGTCCTGAACATTTTAGAGGGATGAGAACGATTGGGAGACCTCTACCTAAACAGAAAGGGAATATTGAAATATATCTGAAATAAAATAGTGTAAGAGAGTTAACTGGATTCATATGGTTCAGGATCGGGTCAAAGAGCAAGCGTTTGTGAAAAGGACAATGAACTAGTTTGAGCTGTATGTGATATACCTATACAAATCCAAAATGTTGACGCAAACTTACAACACAAATGCTACTCACGTAGTAAGAAGACTTGGAGCGCGGAATCTTGTCCACTCTCTGGACCTCACTCGTACCCAGTTTCTCGTATGCACCGTTCAGTCTGCACGGTGTTCCGTAGATTATTGCATTCCTAACACTGTTCGGCACACTGGACAAGTCCTCGTGTTGGCTGCAACTTGAACTGGAGAAGCCGCTACTGCTGGTTGAGGATGAGGACGATCCCCTTAGGGTGGCCCTGCTGGCCCTGGCAGACTCTTCCAGCCTTTGAAGCAGCAGCAAGCGAGCTGTCTCTCTGTCTTCCGAAGGCCTGGTCCTTAGAGATCCGCCACTGCTACTGCTACTGTTACTCAGAGCTCGAGACATCTTTGTGAGCGAATCCCTATGACTCAGAGTTACCGATAAATTCCTGAGGGCTTCTTCAGAAGAAGGATCCTTCTGTAGTGACTCAAGTTTGAGGTTATTTGGAATGATACCTTTCGGAATTTCATACCCCTTGCCTACTGCCTCTTGTCTGATATTGGTTGATAGTTGACTGAAGAGTTCTTGTGAGGACGAGTGTGTGGGGTTCGCGTTTTCCGTCTTCTTACCAAAATTCTGGTCGGAGAGAGTATTCGTTAAACTGGTGTACAACAGCAAAGCATTGTCCACGAAGGAGTCTGGAGGGAATTTATTATGTCGTGGCCAGACAGGTCGTGGAATACAGTAATCGACTTTGCCTTCCGGAATAGTACTCAGTATGGCTGCGCTGAGGCGCCGGTTGTGTCTTCTAGGACTAGGGTTATTGCCTTTGAATGCTACCAGGATGCTCTTCACACACCCAGAGTTCTGATCGAAACCCGTTGTGGGGTCATCGCGCAGGGTGGGTTCAGCCGGCTCTTCATTCCCGCTCTCTGAGGAGGTGTTGTAGGGATGGCTGCCGTAACCCGAGCTCGCCGATTTTTCAGGGAATTCAGGAGAACCGTGTTGTTGCTGTACTTGTTTCTGTTGTTGTTGTTCTTCTTCTTGTTGCTGCTGCTTCTGCTGTTGCCGCCGGCTCTTCCGGTCGCCACAGCTAGAAATGTCGTCGTTGTCATCGTAGAGAGGATTCACTCTGTCAAAGGGGAAAAAAGCACACAATATAACTGTAAGGACAGCTCAAAATGGTAAGTAATTGCACGGACATGTTTCGATCAACAATGCACCTGGATATTTTCCCTTTGCACCATTGGGTACAGCCACCTGGATATTGGTTCCGGGGGTTCTTTCTTCGGAAACAAGAGGATTTCGGAAACATCTCCTCCTTGTGGGACACGACACCTGTACACTGGCCCATATACAACATTACTTCCTAACAGCTTATTGCCGCTCTTGAGGGTAGTCCACGAAACACAGACTGTGCAGTATACTCTGCTTGGACTACCATGAAGAAGAGGAAGCAATCTTTTCCGAAATATTCGTAAACGTTTACCAGTCTATGCAGAGTTACATCCCAGGAGACGAAAATTTGTCATAACTAATTCCGTTAGAATGTCACAGCTAGCAGAGTGGTTGAAGGTAATCTGACCCCTAAGTCCCATTCTACGCCACGCTCATTAGCCCTCTCCACAACTAGTTTACATACAACACCAGACTTTCCTACCTCCGTTTATATCAGTAGACAGCCACGAAGTAATTAGGCGTGGCAGGTGGAATAATCCCGAATTATCAAATTATCTAGAATGAGTTGTGGTACTTGGAAAGATCGGGGTAGGGGGGGGTGGGGGACGAAAAACTTCGCTCACGATACTCGGTGGTCAGACAGAGATTCGCAAGCGGAATGTATCGAATACGAAGAACTAGAACTCTCCCCTCCACTACAAGTACCCATATTTTTACAAGGCACTTATTAATATATTTCACAGGACCTCATTTAAACTTGACCTGCAAACATATATTTTCGTTCCTTGTTGCCTGGGCACCATGCCAGGTGGATTATCAAACATATTAGTATAACCAAGTACATGGTTACAGGGTTCAGCCTCAAGCTTTGGCACTTTATCTTGAAGAAAAGTGACTCATTATCATAGTGCGAAGGCGTTCTGAAGAGAAAAGTCCAGAGTTGGAACTACGTAAACTAATATCTGGTTTAGGTTATTAATCCTACTGCTAATTACCACGTCACCCATGTGCTTGAAAAAAATCAGCATGCTGTAAGTTTTATTTACAAGTTATTTTTGCAAAAAAATGTACTAAAGGAAGACGTTAACTGTCTGTTGGTTTGTATCTGTCATGTCCGAAAAGTACTCGATGGATCCCTGTGATATTTGGTACTGGATACGTAAACAATAGTTGCTTGTAGAAGTTACATTTGGTCAGTACTGATCCAACACAGCCCCTGCTTTATATGAAGTTAAATGTTTATAGATTTTCAACATACATACTTTATATAGGCCTAGAAAATAACTGGTATGTAATTCTAAGTACACATTTCTTGTCTGAAACTTTTCTTGGCACGGTGAATATGTAGGAAATGCAAGGAAAAATAATTCTATTGTGCAGAGCAAGTAGATTTGTATTTTCTAATGGGATGTTCTACGTGGTATTCAAAAGATCCGGTCAATACGTTGTCTCTAAATTTGAATACGCCTACACTTGCATGGTCATGTATAAAGGAACACTGTAGAGTGATATACGGCTCGTACTGCCTGTAGAATTCACATCAGGTCCGAGTTGTTTACAAGAGTTGGATCCGCCCCGGGCATCAAAACGGAGCAGTATGGACTCAACAAATAATATTACGCAAGCGACATCGTTACAAAATGAAATTAATGCAACTTTCTCGGTACACAGCAAGTTACACAATGACTGTTTGTTTGTTCATTTATGATTTTTAAAGACGCTGTCACGTAGCATAGACTGTAGTCCTGTGTGTCGGATGCTGACACTAGAGAATAACGAACACTACAGGGCGCAGAAGAAAGCCGCCGTGGCCTGATATGATGCGTTAACTTCTCTTTACATTTCCTAGATTGACTGTCAAAGATGACAAAAAAACAGGTAATTCTGAGCCGAGATTTGGAACATGTGCCTTCGAAGACATTTACATAAATCAACAGACTTCAGTATTACTTTGTTCTTTGTTCCCTGAAAATCCACCTGTTCAATGTGTTGTGTATTCCAACGGTATGTTAATGATACGCAAATATGTCACCATATGCTAACGAATTATTTCTTCGGCTGTACATAAATTGAACATAAAACAGCACTTTAAGGACTATTACCTTATTTGCTCAGACGGACTGTCTCGGTCGAGTGGGTAGTCTTGCTGCCTTGTATTCGGAGGATTTCGGTTTCAAATCTCGGCCCTCAGAAAAGTCACCCCTATATCAATATTGATAACATTCTATATATTTGAACAATACTGGTTATACAACACAAGGGGCAGGCAGCCTTTAAATTGACATCCTGATTTTTGTGCGTGTTTCCTGATCCCGGTCTAAGCAAATGCAAGAATAGGCCACGATCTCCTCCATCATTATTTCCAATTTATTATCCGCTGATCTACCCATCATTTGTCACAATAAGCCTATAAATGAAATAAAGTGAAATGCCAACTTGATGCAACTAGATAATTTTATTAATGTATTCTTAGCTCGACATGTTTCGGGTACATACGCCCATCATCAGGAGCATTAGATGCTGAGTTGCAGCATTTGGTTTTCTGCACCGAGTTTTTGGATGGGTGGTGGTCTTGAGAGCCGCTGCGTAGATCGTGTTTTCGGTGCGGATGGTGCCGTGCACGGCATCACCCGCTCCTAATGCTCCTGGTGACGGGCGTATGTACCCGAAACATGTCGAGCTAAGAATACGTCAATAAAATTACCTAGTTGCATCAAGTTGGCATTTCACTTTATTTCATGAGGAATTTGCATGGTCAAACAACCCTCAAATAAACCTATAGTTTGCCCTCAAGACAGAGTCGTTAAATAAATTTCGATAACTAAAAGAAAGCACAGTACATGTATTTCCTCAGCCATAACTCGCACTGCAACAACTCGCGGGTTGGACAGTTTGAATTCATGTTTTGGCAGGTTAAATAAAGATGCTGCATCAAATAGACATGTTCGTTCCCATAGTCACAGAGACCGACCACTGACCTGCTGACGGCGTATATCTCGAGTGGCCGGTCCACCTTGTGAGTGCAAATTAAGGCCAGAGGGTCGTCGGTTACAACCTCGGTGGAGACAGCAGGCTTGTTCTGACGTGAAGGGGCTCCTGCCAGCAGCCACTTGAGCATTCTTTCCCTGCTCCGGGCGCCAGCCTCTCCGTCCCGTTTTACCTCATCTTTTTTGGTTTCTGCAACACATTGATCTGTAGTGGTGAGATAAAAAGGATAAAGTATACTGCTAATATAATAAATTAAAGAGCCTTTTTTCCATGTTGTGTTGTGTTAGACTGTGCAATTATGTATATTCTATTGATTAAAGAGCCCTACTTCATATGCACGATTATAAAAACAAGGGAGAATTTTAATTAAAAATGTATGAATATTGTAACAATTATGGCACCTTTGCACCTTCTCAGTTTTACCTCTAGATTTTACAATTGTAACGACCGATGCTGTCGCATAAGCAAATTAAAACAGATGAAGTGAAGAGATGGCCCGATACAGTGTGTTTCTGAAATGTCTGTCCAAAGTTTGGAAGTGAGTGAGACCTAGAAGAATAAAGCAAATATTCGTACCAGCTTCGGTCCGCTAAAGTTTCTCTTTCTAGTTACAGCCCTCAAAAGAATTTTTCAAACTGTTAGCTGCCCATTGAAAGAAATTCTGAGAAGTCCTGCGTGAGATGCAGTACAGATCCGAAAATATTCACTGCTGTAGGGAATGTTTCGAGGAGTGTGACGGCCATTCACAATGCGCTGTTAAAGAATTTTAGGTTGAAAACAGGAAATGAAGTACGAAAACTGATCAAATCAGTCTTTCGGTTCTCGAGTTATGAGACGACATCGCTTAAAACTGTCTTGTTTGATCGTCCCAAACAGACGGAATATTTTAGGTTTCTGTGACCGAGCATCGTGAGCAAATTGTGAAGTGAGAGAGAAAACCAACAAGATGCAACAGTTAGGTGTTTATTTTCAACAACTTCTCAACATGTTTCGGCCATCATTATGCTCATCTTCAGGAGACCAAGACGTGTGTTACTGCACGTGGTGTGCTGCGCTGGTTCTGCTGGATGTGGTTGGTAGTGGTTGTGGG
>Ga0123352_10008331_pt1 | contig 16132 bp, 14 predicted proteins | sample TergutLab28metaG_FD_89700 | JGI IMG/M metagenome (GOLD analysis project Ga0123352, IMG submission 89700) | Labiotermes labralis P1 segment gut microbial communities from Petit-Saut dam, French Guiana - Lab288 P1 | ecosystem: Host-associated > Arthropoda: Insects > Digestive system > Gut ... | reverse complement strand
TTCCATCATTTGTTAAAATGCTACCCAAATATTTAAAAGATTCCACATTCTCTAGTTGTTTTTGGTCTATCATAATTTTTACTGGGAATGGTTGTCTTGAAATTCTCATTACTTTTGTTTTTTCCACACTCATTTCCATTCCATAGCATCCTCCAATTTCAGTTAGTTCAACAATCATGTCCTGTACCACATTTTCTTCCTTAGCCAGTAACAGAAGGCCATCTGCATATTTCACAGTGTTAATGATTTACCCTCCTATTTTGGAGTCTCCAAACCCTTCCAGAATTTCTTTGGTAAGGCATTCGTTGTACAATTTGAACAGAATTGGTGACAAACAGCATTCTTGTCTAACTCCTCTTCCAGTCTTCACACTTCTTGTCTCCCCTCGGTCCAGTCGTACTTTAACACTCTGAGCCATGTACAAGTTGCCAGTTAATCTTCTTTCACGCCAGTCAATACCAGTTACCTTTAAGATCTGCTTTAATTTGGTCCAATTGCCTCGGTCAAACGCCTTCTGCCAGTCTATGAAGCAAACACATAGTTCCTCATTATGAGATATAGTGCAAAAAGATTGTACAGCCGTACAGGCCACAGATGACAATAGGGCGCATGCTCGTTGCATGCTGGATACCTAAGGCTACAGACACACACTCACAACATGTAATATTATTGCTCTTCCACTGCAAAAATGGTTGCCCGAACACGCCTCAGTGTTACGTTATACGTACGTAAATTACCTGTCTCGTATGATGTTGATGGACGGGGCTCAGTCCCTCCTCCAATTCTGAGAAACGTACATGTGTAGGTAAAGAGTACATAAAGTGATGTGGCAAATTGCGAGGGTTGGAGGCGAGTCCTCATTGACATTCATGATAATAGCGTCAGTTCTTACATTGAAGCCGTTTTGTATAACTTTCCAAGAAACTGTAAGTTACTGAAATGAAAATTATAGATAACATTCCGACATCACGCAATAAGATAGATAATATAATGATGACAATAATCTGCAAAAACAGTTAACAAACTTCTTCACGACTTACATCAAAATGAACGTCTTAGAATGAAATGATAACGTAACCAGGCAAGAAGATATCGCCAATGTGGCGTCCGACCGCTTGTAATTCCCCTTTATGCACTTTAATATTGAAGAAACCGTAATGAACAGCCAGTAAAAAGTTATAATAATGTGTGGTGTGGGATCAGATGTAAATATTTACAGAGGTTTCAATAGAGGGGAGGGATTCAATGATTCTTTTCACACTCTGGCCTCTTTACACTTGCAGTTGGAGCCAGGTACTTCAGGTACTGGAGGGCAAGCCTCAGGGCCAGTCTGAACGATTTGCAGAACACAAAAATCTTTTGTGTTTTCCGGGAATCGAACCCCGTTTCCTCGATCGTTCAACGATTAGACAAGTGGCTATACCGACTGAGCTGTGCCGGCTCATGCCGTAGCAAAATGTTTGCAAGCTTAAGAAGCCCCTAGATGCGATCGCCGACGGACGGTGAAAAAAGGATGGTAGAACGTGAAATTTCAAAATATTTCGTATGTATTCTTCATACACATCACAACATCCAGTAGTTAAAAGATTTCTGCATTAAAATTATTTATTTCTTAAACGTGGTTATATTTTAGGCATGGTCTTCCACGTTGACTTATGTTGTACCTAAGTGAGATAAAACAGCAAAATGCATTTGACGGGTGTATTGTCACCACACGTCGTCGAGTGGACAATACGAAGCTGGGTTGCTTGCTTCTTAGTCGTGAGGGCCAATGTTTGAAGTCTCTGCACGTAAAAATAGCCCAAATGTTGTGTTGCACTCCTAGTTTCTACAGGCCAATTACTGGTTGTACTTCAAATTATGCCACGTGTTTTGAGAACGTGGACAATAAATGCAGAACTCCTCGTATACGAACGCTGGTTATCCAGCTCGCCAATTTTCCGGATCGGCTTGGCCTTTCGAGTAAAGTTATCGAGAATTCTATAAAACTAATTTGCCTTGAAATTACCGGTTGTCGGATCAATTGCAGAACAGTGTTATGTCTTCTAGAACTTTAAATCAGGCATGGTCGAAAGGTTTAGAAGCAGGTACGTACTGCAAATAGTAACAGCCGAAATTCAAACTGCCAAAGTAGCCTACTTTCATAGAAAATCCAATTATTCGGATTTTCTGCAAGGCTCGCCGTCCCAATTAATCCGGATAAGTGGAGTTCTACTGTATATTTAAAAAGTCAAATATTTTCTTTCTGGGATTGTCCAAAAAAATATTGCCGAAGGAACGAACTTGTAAAAAAATTAAATAGAGCCGAAATTGTCCATTCGTTGGAATAATGAAGTAGGCTGCCTGATGTTACATTTCTACTGTTATTGTCTCGTAACGGAATATTTTGGTTGTTATTTCTTTGAATCATTTTATTGTAAATGTGAGTTACGAAGGGAAGGGGAAAGAAATTACGGTAAGTCCTACAGATAAGAGAGATGGGAGAGGAATGAGGAAGACAGGAAAAAGGTAAATGCACATGACAATAGTTAACAAGTAAACAGACCGTTGAATTTTTAACCATCATTACAAAATATGGATAAAATAAAGTTGAAGTGAATGGAACCACGGAAAAATTATTTCGAAAAAGTTTTAAACTTATGTATTTCATGCTTGGGTTTGGAAAGTAGTATTATTGGCACGCATTTAGCAATAAACATTAAACACAATTCGATAAAAAAAAAACCTCATTACGAGAGGCCAACTGGAGAGCAAGACTTATGCGATCCATCGCCTGGTCAGTCACAGGCACTTTGTCACATTTTGGAACATTCTGTTACGAGTATAATTACTACGTTTACTCAGTGAAAAGATTTAATGTGAACGGTACTTAATTTTCTTGCAACAAGGTCAAATTCGGTTGATAATTCGACTTTATCTTCGAAATGAATTGATATAGTAAAATACTTCTCATATCTCCAATAAATTGTGAGATATAAAGATTAGATTACTTTTCGCAATGCATGGGTGAAAGGTCGACAACAAATTCTGCAACTGCATTTCGAGGGCGGGTGGGAAGTTCACCAGTCATTCGCTTCTGTCTTACCAAGTACTACAACACTCTGTGGCTGTGTGGTAACAGCAAATAAGGTAAGGAAAGAATTTGATACGTAGGCATAAGAACTTGGTGCGCCAAACCCAGGCTTTTGCTAGCAGTAAGGACTGTAACATTACAATCACCAGCTAATACAAGACTCCGTATAGCGTCATTGTTTGTTCACTGCAATTTTAGGCGTAGTGTAGACGGTGGTGGCGTGTCAAGGGTGGTGGTAATTCGAAGTAATGTACAGTTGAGAATTTCTCTTCACAGACTTTATGGATGCTAAGTGAGGTGATGCTATGTTTAGGTTTGAATATATATTGCTTTCTATAACATTCGATTTTGCCAAGGGTTATTCGATAGCTTAAAAGTAACGTCCAAACTGGTGACCCACGTCAACATGGACTGGTGCCAGAATGGAATTTCAATCAGACAAAACCAATAGATATGCTATGTTTTGTGATATTCTGGGAGGTTGAATAACGCAGCATAGTAACTAGGCACCGGGATGGACATCTGAGGAATTTTGGTTCGATTCTCAGTATGGGAATTTTTTTTTTTTTTTGTATAATCGGGACGGGCTGTACTGCCCACACATTCTCATAGTGAATTGGTACTGGAGCCAGAGCGGCAGAGGCGTGGAGCTGACCATTCCCACCTAATGTAAGATTACAAACTGTGGAGATATACTTTCACTCCCCCACACGCCTTCATGGCTTGTAGGAGACAACTTAACGTCTTCCTTCGTGTAATTCTGTTTTCATGAAAGGTTGCCTGAAGAGAGTTGACGTAAATACACGAGGAGTGCCATTTAACTTTGGTGTTGAACTGACTGTTATACAATTACCGTTTTTAGGTAACAGATCGCAGATTATCTCGTCACCCTACAAGGACTGCAAATTTCTTTGGTCAACAATACCGCATAAGATAACTGCCCGACATTTCACAGGAACATGTGCCTGCATACAAACAAACGAACAAACAAACAGGGGGCAGTAAGCTTCTCAGAAAATTCTGTAATTTCTTGGCAATACACTTGTTAGCTTTCCGACAGGACACAATGTCACAGCTAGCAAGATTCATCTGATAAAGTGGATCGTGTATTTATATTTCAATATTTGTCTAATTGGTGTTATCAGCGAGTCTAAAAGTGTTAATTTTAAAATTATCCAGTTGCTAAAAATGTCATCAAAATTGTTGAGTGATAGAGAACAACTTCCTCCAGCAGTAACATGTGCAGCCAGTTCAGTTTAAATCTGCACTCATCTCTATAGCTGCTTGGGAAAAGGGTGTTTGTCTCTCACATTTTTTTGGTCAAACATATTTTGCATATGTGTTCTCCTCATATTAACTCGGAACTACATGTAGGTAGGGCCTCCTGATTTGTTTTTGCAACGGGTCGAGAAATTTATCAAGCCGGTCCTGAATTTGATTTCTTTTATTGAAGAGATAACCGGTTTGAATCCCCTCCGGACTACCGCTTATCGTTACTAAGCCTATCACGATTTTGTTACTCAATCTCGGCGAACTCGGGATGGTAACTTTAAAAACCACTTCTAATATCCCTCCTTCGCATCGCACGCACAAAATGGGCTTACCCTATTCCATTCCTGATGTTTCTCCTGTTTTTCTTAGTTCATCCGGGCGAGTCCTAGACCAGAACTTACAAGACGCCACGACCTCGCCCTCCCAATTCCCTATCTATAGGTCTAATAGTATTGCGCTTCTCATTTGACGCTAACTTCACGCATCATCCTTCAACAAAAGCAGGAAATAATAAAATCGAAGGTCGTGACTGGCACTCTTGCTCCATATTAGGGTGGAACTCTAGTTCGATATTCTACAGGTAAAACTTCTCTTCTGTATTTTTCTAATTTTTTAGAAATTTATTCAAAAAGTTTAAATATTGTTACTTGTATATCACAGTATATATACTCTCATTACTATTCCTGTCATTTCCATTAGGGAACTATATATTACAAATTCAAATATCCATGGCAGAAATACCAGATATGGCTCCGATATTCATCAAACAATATCACATCTGTCTATATCAAAGAGCTTCTTATGATATGGGACTCAAATTTTTTAAACAGTTTATTTATGTAAGGGACATATCTTATTATGTTATGGAATTCAAACTTATTAAAAAATTCTTCATTCGAATTCTTTTATACGTTGGAGGAGTATTTTCAATATTATAATAATAGTATATTGTTCATATCATAAATTTTATTACTTAACCGAAATATGTTCAAGGTATAATTTTCTTGTTTAAATTAGATACTGTATTATATTTTGTATTGTTTTTAACTATATTGTACGACAATGCTATTGTTCATAATAGTAAAGGCACACACACACACACACACACACACGTGTATATGTGTGTGTGTGTATATAAATATATATAGGTAAATGACCTTTGACTTTTTCTATATCTCAAGGTCCCTTGAGGTACCGTCTGCAGATCACTTGACATGAATAAACTTTTGACTATTGATTATCAGTTCGTCCACAAATTTCTGGAAAAACACTTTAAATTAGGCCAAAAAATATTCGCGCGAACTTAAGAAGTAACAGTTTACGATCAACTTCTCACTTGGGGGGGGGGGGGCACAGCAGCTTAACTCGGGCCTTGGCCACCTCAATTTTTAGATTTAGAGATCACACACACACACACACACACACACACACACATATATATATATATATATATATATATATACATACACACACACACACACACGTCCGGTAGAACTCCTCTGAACGAGTGATCAGATCGGCGCAGAGGCCACTCACCTACGCAACACACAACACGCGCAAAAGACGAACTTCCATGCCCTCCGCGGGATTCGAATCCGAGATCGCAGCCTATCAAGCGGCCGCAGACCTAAGCCTTAGAACGCACGGCCACATTCTTCACGCCTCGTTGTTCACTTGGTGCTACATAATCCTGTTCGTAAAGGTTCATTAAACAGGCAAAGAAAGAGTTCTTCAGACTAGTAATTAAATTACACCACGAAGTGTGCGTCGCGTCAAAGAGATGCTGTAGTTTTTGTAGGACAGTACAGACGTACGGACTCACATCCAGACCTATAGCATGCTTTGTTAAGTCTAACAGCTACTTTCACAAGTGATTTAATCAAACTTAAGCCTGTTAAGCTAGTATGCCCTACCCCAATCAGGTTAATAAAGTTATTAATGATTGTTGTAAATTAGAGCATGACAAGGCTGATTGTGGCCTGGATGGCTTTTTGCGCCCAGATAAAAGTCAGAACTTACCAATTGGATAATGACTGTTGATTGAGATATTACAGTTCCGTCATGGCCTAGTACGGGATATACAGATACTATTACAGCAAAGAGCGTGATATTAAATTCCAAAACAAGGAAAACATTATTTGAGGGGTGCAGTGGGAGTCGTACCTCTTGTAAAAGACCTTGAAAAGTTCAGACCGCAAACAATATTTGATATTATCATAAGCCAGTTGTACCTGTTTCATATCCCAACAACCCACTTCCCTTCAGGGCCTGTAAACAAACAATGGGGCATGACCCACAAGAATGCAATGGCCTGAATTCTATGGTCTGTCCAGCATTGAACTTGGGCTGTCAGGTCCCATAGTGCCACATGCACTCGGTCAAATTTCGCTCGCTTTTAACACTCTGACGTAACATACACGTCTCTATTTGCGAGGACAATGACAAAATTTCCTAACCTAATTCTTTACTCATAATTTTGTAACTTATTTAAATTATATTTTATTCCTTTCCTGGACACAATGATTTAAAATTTACATCAATGACTTAATTCAGCCCGTGCCGCTAGGACGTGTAAGACCCATTTTAATATTATCTTTATACTTTTTCTTGCTAAATGGCTTTGTTTATGCGGGGTTTCCTTAAGAAATTTTGTTAATGTTTTTCGATAATGGGTACTTTATCGGTAAGTTTTGTATTAGACCTACTCCTTTTTACAAACTATAACCCTCATTATGGACATCCCTGGGGCACTTTAGACAGTATACGCGCAGTTTCTGCAGTAATTAGTAGTTCCCACGTTGAGAAGACAACGGTTTCTTTCAGCAATGTAGGGCGTCAGTTATTCGCTGTCACCTGGAGAACGAGGCAGTTATGCCTTTGACGCGCGTTTGAAACACTTGAATGTCTTTGCCTGTTATTGATATTAGTGGTGTGTAACTAGTAGTCGAGGATTGCGTACAGTGACTTACATCATCAGTATGAACATTTATAACGTATGACTACAACTTTAACGTTTAAATGTTTCAGGAATATGAAATTGGTTGAGACATTTCATTGTATGAGCAGCGTTCAGTGTAATGTAATATTACGTTGTGTTTCCGAGCAAGTTAGCGCAGCGACATGTAAAACTTGTATTTGGGATGTAACCGGTTCGCGATTTTCCTCAGACATTCCGTGCGAACAACCCGGCAGTCAATACAGGCAACATCACTTTTGAATCACACTGAGTCCACTACTCTCCACATCAATTTTGGCTTAAAAAGCCTCTGCAATTAATATAGCATCGTTAAGTAACCGAAGAATAAATAATGTTATGTTACTTGTTATAATTAAAAAAATATATGCCGACTTTTGATCTAGAAATGAGACCTCTTGCTGTATCTAGACATAGGTGGAAGGGAAATATAAAAATGTATTTCACATTCTCTATACCGTGTATTACAAATCAGTTATTACATTTTGAACCAACTAATGCACTCAATGCTATTAAATCATAATACATGCAAAAAATGTTAAGCAACTGTATTGCACAATCATGTGCTTCCTGATGATGGGCCAGTAAGATCTGAAACATGTGGCAGCTGGTGTGTTGTAAAATCATTGTTTGAATAAACTGCGTGCATTCAATGGTTCGAATTGTAGTAATGTATTAATAAAAATGGATCTTTAAGGAAAACAGAGTGAAAATTTTGAGTAGGTACAACTGTCAAAGGGTAGGGCCTGCTGAAAAGTACTGGTAAAGCCACTGAGAAACATCTTACAATAGAACAAATTCCTTGAACCTCTTTCAGAGCTATAATTTTCAGGATGCCACGTTAACTAGCAATAATGTCACCCCACCGTGGGATGACATAAACTGGTAAAATTGGTATTACTGAGGAAAATAAGATGTGTGTGATGGGGGTGGGCTGAAGGGTCTGACAACCATACCAAGATTTATAAAACTCCATTGCTAGTAATTGGTTCCAATGGAAGATATACACAGGTAAAAATGTCAGCTTGCATGTTCGCATGTGCACACACACACACACACACACACACATACACACACACACACAGACACACACAAGAATATGACACTTTAGCCTCCTGTTTTCAAAAGAGCTGTTGATGGTCACTATCTTCAGCCAGATAAATCCAATCTACAGCCTACCATTCTATTTCTTTTGGATCCAATTTAATAGTAACCCTATGGAGGGATCAATTACAAGACTGCCGTTTTCCTATGGCAGACTTTCCTCTTGAATTTTAGTATTTTGTATTGCATGCCTGGTGTGTAGGTACACCTGGGGTATTTAGAAGCTCTTTTCCTAAACAGGGGCATATTTATTTTTCAGGTGTTAAGGAGAATAGAAAGTCTAATGGCACCCAGTGTGGATCCAGCCTTCCAGGCTGTACCTCAGAACAGTACTGGCTTCTTGATATGGAGGATAGAGGTAAGTGACACAGTCCTTATATGGATTATCAGAGGCAAGAGGGGGTCAATGAATTGAAATGAAAATATTAAAAGAGGTACAAAATCATAATACAAGACCAAGTACTTTGTTTGAAGCAAACTGACAAAAATTCTAGATGAAATTAAGAATTAATTGCAGCTGGGAAGCACACACTGCTATTCAATTGAGAATATTGTATCATCACATGTTCTCTCTGAAAACATGATTATACAAAAGTGTGATTTGACCTTTCGTTGAACGTGCCAGTGAAACTTGGTTTTCCTTTCGAGGGGAAAGCGTATGTGTCTTAGAACAAAGTTTTGATGAGGACAATTGAATTTAAGAACACAAAGTAGTAAGAATATATCGGAATATCACACTGAAGTGATTAACACTAGTGCTTCATATTTTGGAGTGTCTGAGTTCATAACCTTAGATGCTTTGCAGTGTTCCTCAATGCCTCCAAACACATGCCAGGATAGTACAGTGACTCCAGACACATGCCAGAATAGTACAGTGATTCCACACATGCAAAGATAGTACAGTGACTCCAGACACATGCAAAGATAGTACAGTGACTCCAGACACATGCAAGGATAGTACAGTGACTCCAGACACATGCCAGGTTAGTACAGTGACTCCAGACACATGCCAAAATGGTAGTGACTCCAAGCACATGCAAGGATAGTACAGTGACTCCAGACACATGCCAAAATGGTACAGTGACTCCAGACACATGCAAGGATAGTACAGTGACTCCAGACACATGCCAGGATAGTACAGTGACTCCAAACACATGCCAAAATAGTACCTCAAATTAGGACATGAACATTGCCTTCCACATTCTTTCCAATTCATTCATTAAATAGCCTATCATTTATTGCTACGTAGTTTGAGCTAAAAGTAGTGTTGTTAATAGGGGCATATATAAATAAATAAACAATAAATAAATAAATAGGGACACGGTAAATGTCACATATTAGGAGAATTGCAATTGGTGTGTTTCATGTGACATTTTGTTGTAATATGAAGAAAGATAAGCTGACTGTGATATACAGCATGCATGGAAGGAGCAAGGGAGGGAAAGTACAGAATTTTTTCAAAAAATCGTTTGGTCATTTGGAATATCTATAGTAAAGAAAGGAAAATAATGTTAAATGGCTCTGAGGGGAACAGTGTGTTGACACATGAACTGGACTGAAGTTTCTGACAAAAAGGTCTGATGGTAAGCTTTTTTTTTACTGTTGTTGAACCCTGGAATTCTAAGTACATGAGGTAGTTCTGGTTATTTAATACGAGTAGCACAAAGTCCACACATGCTACAGAAACATGGACATTATAACTGCATGGCTTAAAAGTAAAAAGTACCACAGTGATAAATGAGACAACATCGAAACAAACTGCATGTATTTCTCAAACATTTTCCACAGTAATATAGACAATGACATTTTTAATAAATGAATGTATATGAAAATTATATTTTTGATATATCTCTGAGAATTAATACCTCAGTCTTTTTTTGTGTAACTATGTGATGATGAATTATGATTTATAAGCAGGATCAATGGGCTAGACACATTATTCACTGATAATATCAATAATAATCAACTCATACTCTGCCATGAAGTTTAGCCCAAATACTGATAAAATTAGTAATCACTTGTTTGGTGCAAGATAAATGACCATGCATGAGCGTTAAAGCCCGTAATTAAATAGAGTTTCTGGTGTGGATCATTAACACTGTAGGGTCACATAAAATATTTCAGAGAGTACCCACTTATGAAGTTAAGAAATCTTCTTCTTAAATTTTTCTCAGTTTGACAAACATTTGCCTAGGCACAATTAATATAATTTTATGCTCACATAACAATTATTCTATTAGGTGTTTAAAGGAGAACACTGTTATTTTTATTATGAAGTATCACCTTCACCAATATTCCTTCAATAACTCACTAGTAACATGTTTTCACTAACATAGTTACCCCACTATTTATTGCATCAGCGATTTCCCCACTGCTCTACAATCAAATTCAATTCATCTGTCATTCATACTACATAATCTTAGTAACTGATAGAAAAGTTAAACAAAACACTTCACTGGACTACAATTTAAGCAGCACAGAGTGACAAGCAGAACTCATAAAACCTGCTTTCCTGTTGTACTAAGCACAGTTCATATTTTTTCAAAATTTGTAACCACACATCATTTAAAAACTTGAAATCAAGTGGCACTAGTGGCAGACTTACACATTCATGCATCCATTATCTTGTTACTACTTATCAGAGGAAATTAAAAATTGTGGCATGTGTTCCAGCATTTCATAACAATGATACCAAATTTTGTGCAAATTAATCTACTGGTTCAAAGTTGAAATAGACAAGCACATGCATATGCAGCATGCAGATCTCATAATTCAACTTTTTTAAAAGTGGGAATGATGGATTAAAAATAGCTTAGCATATACAGAATTGTACTTTTATAAACTAGTTGTAACCTGAAATTAGGAATAGCCTTACACAAATCAGGAGATCCCTGGCTCCAGCTAGTCAAAGTGACCAAATTTGTTACAATGGCACCTAGTAATTGTCACCTCGGTATGGATATTCCTACGCATATGGCGCCTAGAATATCAAGGTGGCTCCAATAAATTTGGAAAATGTGTGTACCACTGCATTAAATTGTACACTATTTCTATGCTCTTATTTTTAATATTAAATTACAATGATGTAAAGGTTAATATATTACTTGGTCTCCCAACATCTGGGAGATGGCACCACATCTTATACGAATGGAGACATCCACTACACCATTGCAGAAGCCTAGAAAATCACATGTATATTACCTGTTAACACTAAGTCATGGATGGATATGATTCGCTGCTTTTCATTCGCCATATTACCCAATAAGGTATAAGGTTATGTGTTCAGTGCATTCTACCATCTCTTACAGAACATGAAAGTAGTGCCTGTCCCTAAGAATCAGTATGGCACTTTCTATGATGGGGATGCGTACATTGTCTATGCTGCATCTGAATATGGAAAACCTGTTGCAGCTGATTCCAAGGTATGTTGCAATGATCATGCAATAAATAAATTCTACCTGACCATGTAAATACTGCTAAACAGCTTTATAGTCAATTGAACTGCTTGATCATGTGTGGTTGTTACATATCAAACAACAAATATAATTCAAGTCTTAAAAATGTATACTCAAAAGTAACCTAACTCAGTTTTTATAATCTATACACAATGTAATGAACATACTGCCATGACTCTGTTTTTAACACACCAGATACAGGGGTTGTACTGCTATAACTCTTCAGGCCCTCATTTGCATAAAGAGGGCATGTAATATAGAAATGAGGGAAGCACTGGATTAGAAGAGGCTTTGTGTTTCTTTTATTCATAGGCATGGGTACAACAGATAATTTTTCAAAAAATTTGAAAAAAACTGTCAATTCTTTCACAAGCCCCAAACAGGAAGTTTTGCTGAGGACCCACTGAATGGCATGTTATGGGTAATATCTCACACATGTCCTGGCACAGCCTGTGCAGATTCAAGGAAAGCCTGAGGTCCATATTCACTTTTGGCTGGGCAAGGACGCCACTGACGATGAGGCAGGTGTAGCAGCATTCAAAACAGTGGAGTTGGATGATTATCTTGGGGGAGCTCCCATCCAGCACCGTGAGACACAGGGTACTGAGTCAGCTCGGTTCAAGGGATACTTCAAGACAGGCATAAGGTAGGAAGTCCTGTAGAGGCACCAGAAATATTTATAATTTGCTGCTAATGTACTATGTTACCTTGTGGAGCATGATTTTTCAGAAAGAATGGTAACTACTTAAATTTGAAGTGTTTTATTACTTATATAAGGCCTTTGTAATATAATTTTTCAACATTAGGTGAAAATGTAGGCTAGATTTGGAAATACATTCAGAACTTCCACATAACTCACAAAAACAACATTTCTTCCTCATCTTAAAATGGATATGTTAGTGACATTGTCACCATCATTATTATCATAATTTTAAATACAAAATAACTACCAGAAATATAAACTGCAGGTCATACAAATCCCTACAATCAGGCCTCAGCTTTGTGACTCCATTTGGAATGCAGAACAGACTTACCTAAATTATACATTCCCCATGTTTTCCCAGTTTTCGCTGTCACAGAGCTGAGTTCTGGGCTAAAATTCTATTATAAGTGGCTCTGGGACTGGCCATCCTATTCAAATAAGTGAGATGCTACAAATGTTTGTCATTCTTATTGGCAGGCTGCTGAATGGTGGAGTCGCCTCAGGTTTCAAGCACGTTACTGACACATTTGAGCCCCGTCTTTTCCACATCAAGGGTAGGCGTGCACCCACAATGACCCAACATCCAATCTCTTGGGAATACTTCAACAGTGGTGATGTGTTCATTTTGGACACGAAAGAAATTGTGTTTGTGTGGGTTGGCAAGTCTGCCAATAACGCTGAGAAGCTGCAGGCTGCCAAGGTTAGGAATAAAAAAAGTGTTATTTTTCCCCCAGTATAATATTACATGTCCTAAATAGTTACAAATAAAAGAATTCTGCACCTACCAAGGTCTTTTGCATGTTTTTCTATCAGAAACCAATTAAAAAAAGTACTGCTTACCAAATACTATTTGGGCGATCAAATCAAGATGAGTGAGTAAGGCACGCCATGTGGTATATGTGAGGGAGAGGAGAGGTACATTAAGGGTTTTGGTGGGTAAACCTTGAAAGAGAAAGACCACTTGGAAGACCTAGGAAGATGTGGTAAAATAGTATTAAAATGAATCTTTAGTAAACAGGATGGAGATCATGGACTGATTGATCTGGCTCAGAAGAGGGAAGAGTGGCAGCCTGTTCTGAAGATGGTAATTAGCCTTTTGGTTCCACAAAATGCGGGACATTTCTTGACAAGCTGAGGAAGTATTAGCTTCTTAGGAAGGACTCTCCTCCATGTAGTTAGTGTGTCAGTTCATTAGTTTGTTAGTCAGTCAGTCAGTAATTAAAAAACATTTGAATCAGCTCACACTAAAAGAAGTAACACTGTAACATCTGCTTGATACAATGTTATTCTAAGAATGAAATATCTTTGCTTAGAAAGTTTTGATTTTTTGAGTAATAAATAATTTTAAAAATCTTCTACACATAAATGGTTTATTTCTACATATTTGCCTACTATTTTATGAATCACTGTATGTCGCTGTCAGAATGACACAATTTATATATGCATTACTTTCAACACTTCCAGAGAAACATTTATGCAATATGTGAATATACTCATACATTAATAAATTTTACAGCTAAAAGTGAAAAATTTGATTAACTCTTTCATTGTGGAGGGAGGGAGGAAGGAAATAAAGAAAGAAATTACTTAACTATGCATTGTTGAAAATTAGTTTGGTTTAAACATATGTAAAGTCTTTCGTCAGTAGACTCTCTTATCTACAGCTAACTTCATGGCATAGAGACGTTCTTAAGAAGCTATGATGTCCTCAGATAAGCAAGAAATTCCCTGCATTTTATCGAACCCAAATGTCCATTAACATGTTCACAAGAGACATTTGTCCCTATTGCCAGTCAAGTAAATCCATTCCATGTCAATATTAAGCTTTGGGATTCATTTTAATATTATGCTATCATCTATATCTATATCCTCTAAGCAGTTTCTAGCCTTCAGATTTTCCAACTAAAATCCTGCATGCTTTTCTCATCTTCTCCACACACACACTAAGTGCCCTGCCCATCTTATCCTACTTAATTTGATCACTGTAATATATGTGTTTTGTGAAGAGTACAAATCATGTAGCTCCTCTTTATGCAGCTTTCTCCAGCTTCCTCAAGTTGCCCCACTCTTAGGTTGAAATATTTTCCTCAGCATCCCATTCTTGCAATCTCTTTATTCCCTTTAAACTCATGAACTACATTAATGACATTACTTCTTACATTTCATTTTGTGCTTATGGTGTTAAGCAGACTGATGAAATAGTAATGCTGTAGACTTGTCCTTGGGAGATACTTGCATCAGCTCTTCCTGAGGCTGCAAGTTAAACACAGGTGTCCTTAATATATTCACATAAATGTGGAAATTGTATTTATAAATAGGTCCTGCTTCCACATACCACCTTGCCAATCATGACCAAGTTCCCTACAATTTGGTACAATGCAGGATTAAACTATGTAGCTGAAAGTTACATCAACCATTTAAAGCCCAGTGGTAATTACAAATATACATATACCACCTGCTATGGCTTAAAAAACTTAGTATTTTGCCACACAGAGGGTTTACATGTTTCATGAGATTATTAAAATAAACAGCAATGATTTACCTTCAAACAGACCAATCATCCAACAATAAATCTAAACAAAAAATACTAGAGATCTCTATTATTGACAGAACAGCCTTGTTCATAATTTGCAGCATGCTTGTTCGTTCCTAACAATGACAAAATTAGATACATCACATTGTTCTGCTTCCAGCACACAATTCACACTCATCCTGTTGTACTGCTGTCAGTGCCATATAACCTATGCCACTGATGCAGTATCATTAATCCCATAATTCCATGTACAGACCTTTATTTTTTCGGGCGCGTGTGTGTATTTTTTTTTTATATATATGATTTATTGCTTGTTCCATTACAATGGTAATACTACAAGCTTTACAATCTTATAGTTGATTTGGTACAGTTATTTGCTTATTCTTCATTTAGTTTATCAAACTGTATGTTGTTAATAAATTTTGTAAATTTGTTGTAGTGTCCCTTTTGTTAATTGGCCATCTGTTTGTTCCTGTTACCGTCCTCTTTAGTCCGTCTCTCTCCTTTGTCAGCCTTTTGCATTCATATATTATGTGATCAGTTGTCTGGACGCCTTCTCCGCATGAACACGTTGGCTCTTCCATTATTTTGAAGCGATGTAAGTGGTCTCTCGTTTTTCCGTGCCTGCTTACTATGGCTGTGACATTTTGTGTTAGTTGTAGCTTTATCTTTAATCTTTCTGACACATCTGGGAAATATTCTTTAGTAGTTCTTCCTTTATTTGTTTGCATCCATTTTTTTTGCCATTCCTTCACGCTTTCTTCTTCTAGATCCTTCATTATTATACTTTTTGGAATTTTGTTGTAGCTCTCTGGTATGTTTTTATTTGTCGCCGCCCTCTTTGCTAAAGCGTCAGCTAATTCATTTCCCATTATGCCGGCATGTGCTTTAACCTAGCAGAGTGTTATCTTCCATTCACTTTCCTTCATCTCTGTTATCTTCCTTCTTATTTCTTCTACTATGTATGTGTGTATATTGCTGTTTTGGAGCTTGTCCAATGTTGTTTGGCTGTCTGTGT